>JADMIO010607103.1_pt1 | contig 32785 bp, 27 predicted proteins | sample 8958161 | NCBI WGS metagenome assembly JADMIO01 (sample SAMN16585339, study PRJNA669376) | soil metagenome | isolation source: Crop rotation soil | place: USA: Cullars Rotation, Alabama | collected 2011
GCGGGTGGTCATGCCGGTCCATTCACTAGGGGGCGGTAGGCAGTCACGTCGGTCTGTGGTCCAATCACGTGGTGGGCGGTGGCCGGCCACATGACCGGTCACGTGCCGGTCGGTCACGTCGGGCCAGAACATACAATTTTTAATCTACTGATGTAAATTGCAACATTTCTGCATGTTATTTCTCATGTTATGCAAATCAGCGGCAGCCGCTAAATTTTGAACAACACAACATGAAAGACCATTGAGCAACAATTGATTCAAACCATAGCTAAATTCGTAACGAACGCAATATAAAGTTTATGGGTTTCAAATTGAGCCAGTGAAATTCTACGCTTGCAGTTCTGTCGCAATCTAGGGAGTTCTCACTATTTTTTCGATTTGTTCCACTTTGACGGTTGATTTGCCATAAAAACTACTGCGCAACAACATTTTTTAAGTTTGTTGAACATACATATGCACTGCTGCAAATTGTTTTAGCCAGAAAAATGAAACTGTTTGCTTTCAATCATTTTGAAAGGTCAAAGTTTCAAATTTCAAAATTCAAAGTTTTTTGTGCACAAATTCGATCTGTCTGTCATTTGGTCCGACGTTAAACGTTTTCCAACTGTAATAAATTGTTTAACTAATTATAAATTTGTTAGGTAAAATCTTATAAAAATGAATTTATGTATATAAATTTCAATATTGGTAATGGCGGCCGCGGTTTCAGCATAAAATGGAAAACCGTACGACCACCAAAATGGCTATAATGGCGTAAAACATAAATTCAAATATCTTTACGCGGGGCCTATTATATATGCTCACGGAAAAGATGGTTAATAAACAAAATTAATTACATATTTTGCAAAATTTGAAACATTTCGCATGAACTTTTTAGAATTTGTTTTATAGACGGGAAAATGTTTTCGTATCCTCTGCTGTTGTTGCTCGTCCCACATTGTGGATTTCTGCATCACGGCATTTTGCCAAAAATAGGTCCTACGTCGAGTGGGCATTGTGCAAATATGCATTTTTTTAATGATTAATGTTGCCACATGAATAATCTCAATCATGCATAATAAATTTCTGCGTAGTACTTATTTAGAGCTTGATAAGCCATGCAAAATAAAAACATGAATATAATGTTACATATTTAGACGCGTTATTCATGGGTATTTTAAGCCTGGAGACGAGGATCGCAAGTTCTGTCTTGCAGCTGATGATATCACTGGCTTATTACGTCATCAATCTTCGTCTGAACGGATAGTTTGCGTCGGGAACAGCGAGGCCGCACTATAATGAAAATTTAATCCAAAATGTTTTGTAAATTTGTAAGAAATGATGGATTTACCAGTGTGTTTTACAATTGCCCGACAGGCCAGCAATGGTCATGCATGGGCAGAGTGAATAAAGACAACACATGGGGCCATCAAAGGTCAGCGCGGTTAAATTTGGCATTGCCATTTGGTACTCAGAGCAGGACCGGCAGAAATCGTTTGATTCGCTTAAGATAAATAGGCGTGGGGCCCCGCAATTTTGCAATTGGTCAAATCTAGCCAACATCCCAACACAAACGGCAGCGGATTCAGTGCATCGGCATCCAGATGACTTAAACTGGGCGCTGGAATAAATGAAATGAATAATCAAAAGCAATTTTAGCAACAATTGGGCGCACATAATTTTAATACTGTGGAGTAAACCTATAAAAAATAGACAGTCATGCTTTAAAAATGCTATATGATATGCAAAAATGTAAAATTTGATAAGTACAATAAATAGAAAGCAGCCACATTTTAACGATTAAAAATCGAATGAAAGTAGAACACATGCGCACGCTATATTTTATTTATAATAAAATTATGAATCACTGTTTTTTGATTGGTCGAAGCGGAATAAACGCGCGCTCATTTGTTCAAACGTTCGCAAGGGATTTTATTGGCGTAGGCAACGCATTACGCAAGATAACGAAAGTCAATGGGGCGTATTCGTGTAACTTTAATACACATGAGATCAGGCACGCCGCCAGGCTAATGGATCTGGGTAGACCTTGTATTAAAATCTTTTATAACTGGGTAAGCCCAAATCCCCAACATGTGGTAAAAAAAAGAAAATCTCGCTGGGCCTTTCCAAAACTGGGTAGGCCCGGGCCTACCCAGTTCTCTGCGTGGCGTCGTCCCTGCATGAAATATATACGAGTTGTATATAAGCATTATCGTGGATTTAAATCGATAAATCAACGAATTCTCAACCGATCTGCAAAATAAAAACAGTTTTGGATAGCTGGCAATATGCTCTAAATTCCTTGATGTAGTCAAACCCCTGAGATGCCTTCCTACAAAAATCAAAAAATTAGGCATAAAAATTCATAAAGTTAAACGAATACGCCCTATTGATGCAAACTGAACACATAGGTTCCGTTACCAAATGCCCATTGTTTTAGGATATGCAACTTCCCGTGCGAAAAATAAAGCTCTCAGCAGTATTTTGATCATTTGATCGCGCACACTGAGTTCAAAGTTAACGTAAAAATTTCAAAAATTTGCGCATGAGAGATTTATATAAATGTAGAATTTAAAAATTTAAAATTTAAAATTAATTGTTTTAAAATTTTTTCACGCAATGGTTCAAATGTATGGGACTGTGACCCAGCTGGGGGCAAATGGGCTCATGCGCCTGCAGTGGCGGATCTATGATTTTGCCAAGGGAGGTGCGATTTCTTCACCTCGAAAAGGGGGGTACTTTCTAAAAATATTTTAGTGAAAAAACATGCATTTTGTGGTAAAAACGCACTTTTTTTGCCAATTTTTGAAATAAAAATCGTAGAGTTGATAGCAAAAATTGGGGGTTTGGGGGCAAAGTGACAAAAATTTTATTTTTGACAAAAATTGACAAAATTAAAAAAATTATGCATTTTTGAGCGTTTTTGAACAAGGGTCTCCCCTTAGTGTTTTTCGAATGGTTCATCAGCCAAAAACTTTAAAATGCTCTGGGTCCCCCCTTGGTGTTTTTTCAGCTGCCGAACAGCCAAGGCGGCGGCGATTGCCCGACCGTCCTTGTGCTGGATCCGCCATCAGAGATGGAAGTGGATTGGATAATCCATGGATTGGATTGGATTGAAATTTTCCAATCTATGGATTGGGATGGATTGAGATGGATTAGGTTTTTGAATATTTGAACAGTTATTTTATGGTTAACTTACATAATAAAATTTTATAAGTGAAAATATTTTTCTCAAAAAAATTTCGCCTGCGGCGCGCCATTTCATGTTTTTACTGTAGACATTTTTAAATTTTTTGTGTGCTAGGCAAGCAATTTATAAATTTGTATGCATCATGGACCAAAACATGCATGCAAAAAATTTTGTGTGTTGACGTTATCAAACTTATGACGTCATCGATGGATTGAGATGGATTGGAGTTGAGCTTTCAATCCATGGATTGGATTGGATTGAGGGGCCGATGGATTGGATTGGATTGGATTGGAAAAAACCAATCCATTTCCATTTCTGCCGCCATAGTGTGCCTGAACGAAATTTTAGATGCACCTCTGAAATTATATGTTCATAATTTTAGAAAAATACATGGGTGCCTCCTCATTTGATTGACATTAGAAAAAATATATGAATTATTAGACTTCCATATAAATAATTTAACATGATGGACTTGTCCGAGATTCTGTTTGATATCAGACTTAAAATATTTTCATAGTATTCATCTTTACTTTTCATTCATTTCAATTTTATATTTCCCCTGTGAGTCCATCAATCGGCCGTAAATGGGCACAGTTATAATACCTTCAATTTGGTTCAATGCGCATAAAACATGCAGATATTAATGCATTTTATACAAGCGTCGATTCGCATGCTAATACGGTAGCGGAGAATGTGGAATAAATCAATTAGCGTTTTGCGTAGAATTGGGTTGGGACTATTGATTTCGACTGGCATTTCGCTCAACATCATATCTATGTGTGGAAGGATTTGTTGGTGTTCTTTTGATTCGGCTTGCCGGTTATTGATTTTCATGCCCAAATATGATTAGAATTCGGTCGCCTATTACCTTTTATGCAAATGTGAATCACAGTTACTTTTGCCTATATAAGTTGAAGCAGTAGCTGCTAATTTAAATAAGAAAATCATATAGCCGTTGAGATAGTCATTGAGCGGTCGGCTACAGCACAATTCCACAGACTGTACAATATAAAATTTATGGGTTTCCCTAGAGCAGCGACATTCATTTGAGCAAGAGTTTATAATTGAATGTGCAAAATCGTAAATATTTTTCGAACTATCAAAATTTGAATTAGGCAATCTATTTCTAAACTACTAGCATGATTTCGCGCTCATTTTTCAACGGACACTAATAATTTTGCAAGAATGAAATTAATATAAATTTATGTTAGCGCATAAATAAAAATCTAGTTTATAATTGATTTATAAGTTATTTGCATGCATTAATGAAGGGTAAATATAATTGTTTTGGCAAACAATTTCTTTCAAATTTAATACGGCAGCACCGGCAACTGTAGCTTTTGCTGCCATAAACCGCTGGAGGAGCCGTCCAAGAAAACAAGTTTATTAAAAAAACGTGTTTGATGTTTTAAGTATAAAGTAAAGTAGTAACGCCCCGTTTTTGCGTACCTATTTATCTGCTTATCCAAAAAATGTTGTGCCCCAAATATAATGTAACATTTAGGGCTCATGCATACATTGATTCCCATTAATGAATTTATTTCCAAAATCAATAAATTTCACCCTTCCTTCACCACACTGCGGCAGAGAGCTAACTTAAACATAGCGAAATAGTTTTGAAAACATAGGAACAAAAGAAACGATCACCGTATTAGACTATATTTCGTCTTTCACCTTCAATTCAAACGCACCAAAAAATTACAAAAGATGTACTTATTTCGAAATTTAATACTTAGAGCAATTGCAGTGCATAGGTGGTTTATTGTTTCAAAAAAAATTGTGAGTGTAATGTTCGCAGGACCATTCAGAAAACGTTTTCCAGGCTTTTGTGGACTGAAGGGACAGTTTGTCATAACAACAACAGCCCCTGTATTTAGATGTCTTGCAGTTCAATTCATCCACCACCATCCCCCCGTATCCCCGCTTCCGATATTCCTCATTAAATTCGATCTCATTTTCACGCGATTTACACTGTTTAAAAAAATTACGAATTATTTAAAACAGATTTTAAGCTTTGCATAACGTTTAACTGCCAAACTATAATTTGCATGTGTAGCAGTTAAATTCTTTAATAAATAGAAAAAAATTTTCTTATAATTAATTTTTTACAGTATTTTAAAATATGACGCGGTTATTACAAATTCATGGGTTATAGAAATCTATTACATTGCAGTTAATTTAAAAACTAATGAATCAATTTTAATGCGGTAATATTTTTGACTTAATATTTGCAGGTTATAATTTACCCTTCTCCTGAATCTACCAAAGACATTGGGCAACCGCATTTTATGGCGTCTATTAAGTGCAGTGGCGTAGCCAGGATTTTGTCCCAGGGTGGGCCAATGAGATTTCAGGGTGGGCAGCGTAAAAAATGAATGTAAACCTTTCGGCCGTTGTTCGATATTGTGAGAGAGATGGGAGACGCGTTGCCTTAGCAAAATCTTTGATGCACAGGTGTTGCATAAAAATTGCGTAAAAAATGTTTAATTTTACGCGGGCGTCATGCGTTCTGTAAAAAAGAGTCAAAAAAAATTGTAAAAGTGGGCAATGTTAATAAAAAATTTAGAAAAAATACAAAAAACTGCATTTTCAAAAATTAACTCAGTATTGAATCTAAAGCCCGCCGCAGGCGAATTTTTTGTGGGACAAAATGTGTGAAAATTGCGGAAAACGGCAAAACGTTATCATGAAAACGACACATTGTGGATTTTATATATCTTTCAGTAATTAGTTGCTTTTCAGAAGTGTGTGCAAGATGGGTTGCAATTGGGATTAAGTTTTTTAACAGCGGAACAGGTCAGTCGCCTCAAGCGAAATCGTTTAATTACTGATTTGCAAAAAAGGAAATGCGCGCCGCAGGCAAAAATTTTGAAAAAGTAAAGTTTTACATTATAAAATGACTGGTCTTAAATTTAATTTGTAGCACATTTGCCGTCTGCTAAAGTCTGGACAAAATTTAACGTTCTTTTATTATATACTATTGGGTGGGCCAAGCAAGTAGCTAGGGTGGGCCGGGCCCACCCAGGCCCACCCCTGGCTACGCCACTGATTAAGTGCCTAACTTACAAATTCCATGCAACTTTGTCCTGAACTTGGATTGAAAACATACGACCTAGCAGATAATACAGGTTTTAGCTTGTAGGGCTCAAATGATTCTATTATAATTTCCTTGCTGATTGCAAGAATAGGGCACGCTAAACGAAAATAAACAAATTTATATTATACATGGAATCATAAAATTTGTTATAGCAATAATTACGGTTTACCTTTCATTGCAAATTGATTTTCTAGATAGCCTAGAAATCGGTCGAAGATTTTCTGTTCTGCAAAATGTGGATCATCCAGAAATTGTAATCTGTTTAATTCGATTCCTGATCCCTCTACTAAACCATTGTCACACTGGAGCATAGCTGTTTCATACATTGTGCCAAATATATCTGTTTCTTCTGTCAACAAAGGGCTGCTGTTGAATCGGTCCAGCATTTCTTTGATTTTCGTTTTTGACTCATCCATTTGAACCAGCCCGTCCAGTTGGAGGTTTAGTTTTTCCAAAGTGTTAGTATTCGTTTTCTCCATTTCAAAATTACGTTGCAATTTTGGCAGGTTATTGTAATATTCAGCGCTTGGTTCCACGAAGACCACGTGCCCAAATATTGCCAGTAGCAAAGCCTGCGAAAAGCGCTGCATTTTAATTTTTAAATTAAAAAATTAATTTTAAAAATTTGCGTGTGAAGCGGATATCAATTTATTAAGCTTACATTTATTATTCCAGTGACCATATTGTTGTAGTTGATAAAAGCCAATTTGCCTTAAATGGCATAAACTATGATATACACATGATAAAAACTATCCGAAAGTCACAAGTTTTATGGAATAGTCGGTTTTAGTAAACAAAGTTTATTATTAAAACATTGATCGAGTTTAAAAACTTCCGGAAATTATGGGCAAAATAAAACCAAAAACTAAACCTATGGTTACAAATTCGACCTGCACTTACAAAATCCCCAATATATGTTTCTTCTGCCAGGATTGTTCCTAACTCAAACGCAGTAGCTAACGTAAATTTCAAAATTACGAATTACCTGTAGTATAGTAACAACAATAAGGAAGGCAAACGAAAGAGCGCAGGTGTATCAATCGTATAAGCCTAATACAGAAATCATTTATCAAACGTTTGAAATGCGCAATATTAGCTGTTGTAGATCAATAAAATCGATTAGTTAACGCTACGATCTTTATTTTTTCATCGCATAGGATCAAAAAATTTGCACTGTAATCACTTTGCCGTAAAAAATTTAATTAAAATGATTCCGAATCCGAAATCACATTAGCAGATAAAAGATGAACATGATTTGTAAAAGGAATCTTTATGTTTTAAAAATGACCGATTGCGGGAGTATAGTCAACGCAGCACACGTCAACAGGACATGCGTCAAATTTTCGCGCGTTTGAATATAATTTAAATATAATCCATTTTTCGCCTAACCAATGTTCTATAGTTCAATACAGTGGCGTAGCCAGAGGGGGGCCTTGGGGCCATGGCCCCCTTTTGCCAAAAAGCTTAAACACATAAACATAGGAAAATGCACACCCAAGAATGGCTTTTAAAAGCCAAAAGGTATCATTTGGCCCCTACTTTGGGGACATGGCCCCCCATTGGCAAAATTATGGCTATAAACAATTTTTTCTTAACTTCTTTCGCCTCCCACATTAGACAGCCCCGGGCCACCCACATGCTTAATCCGCCCTTGCATGTCGCCATCAAGTCCAGGGCCTTGCACCGTTAAAAATATCAGTGCTAAACCAATATCAGTGGTAATATCAATTTTAACCTTCAGGCTCCTGTGCTGTGTACAAATGTCCACATAACCCAAAAACTATCTTAAAAATGAAACCCATAAACATGAGATTACAGGTTGGTGGCTGCTTTAAGAGGATCCCTTGGGAACCGACTAAAGCGGCGCAGTTGGCTAGACGGCGGTACAGAGATACTGAAGGTCGTGGGTTCGAATACCGGCCAGGATCAAACGCTTGCCTAGAAAAATTGAGATAGTCTGGAAATGAAATATGCTATGGGAAGCCTAAGGGTTAAGTCACTTAGCACTGTGTATATATTAGTGCTAACTGCGCATATCAGTGCTAACAAGGGAAGGCTCCCAGCGGGGACGTTTTGATTTTCTTAAAACTTTGCCAGTTTGTTTGGTTCGTTACCAGACCTAACCCTGTGCAGCCGTTCATATCGCTAATGCGTAGTTCAGGAGTTATCGGGGGTCAAAGTTCATGTTTCCCTATGTTTAAGCATAGGCGCGCGCATCTTCCGATCTGAACTGAAACTGCTTGCGCACTGTGACAAACACGCGCAGCCGATGCAGATGCTGCAGTGCACGCGGTTTGAGTTCAGATCGAATATGCACGCGCCTATGCTTAAACATAGGGAAACGCGAACTTTGACCCCCTATAACTTCTGAACTACGCATTAGCGATATGAACGGCTGCACAGGGTTAGGTCTGGTAACAAACCAAACAAACTGGCAAAGTTTCAACAAAATGAAAACGTCCCCGCTGGGAGCCTTCCCTTGTAAGTGACCACAACCAGAGCTATTCGCAATATCAGTGCTAAATGAAAAAATATCAGTGCTAAATGGAAAAATATCAGTGCTATTTGCGGTATCAGTGCTAAGTGAAAAAATATCAGTGCTAAGTGGAAAAATATCAGTGCTAAGTGAAAAAATATCAGTGCTAAGTGGAAAAATATCAGTGCTAAATGAATCATATATGGTTGATTTAGCACTGATATCATATCAGTGCTAAATCCCGAAAAAATTGGGAAAAAGTTGGAATAACTTATCAGGCTTTGATCCAATCGACTTGAAAATGGTAGCTTACACGATCAAAATGAAAAGTTGGGTCCAGAGGGAAATCCTTCCAGAACATAGCACACGTCCCTATTGTAAACAGAAGGCATTCCTGTCTTAACCTCTCCTATATCAGTGCTAACTATCAGTGCTAACTGAACAATATATCAGTGCTAAACGGGCATATATCCGTGCTAAATATCAATGGTATTTGAGGCTATCAGTGCTATTATTTTAGCACTGATATATTTCACCGCTACAACTATCAGTCCTATGTGGGCACTTAGGACTGATAGTTTTTATGGGTGTGGGGCAGGTTAAAGTTGGGCACATAAAAATAATAAATTATTAATAATTATTTTTTAATTATATACCTAAACTAAGTACTAGAAGGCCTAAAATTTGATTATGGTCGAATTCCAGGTCGCAGTCAAAGGTATGTCTTAGTGGGTCTTAGCTTAACTGAGTACACTAATAAATTTTTAAAAATTTTACACTGTGGTAATTGAATGAATTTTATGAAAATAAAATTTTGTATATGTATAGGTTTTAAGCACGTAAATATGCTATTTGAAACATAATCTTTAGGCAAATTTTGACACCCATCAAAATAGATCAGAAATTAATCTTGAATCTCGCCAAAAAATCTTGATCGACAAAAGTTTTCATATGTTTTACATAAATGGTACTTTAGAATACAGTTTTTTGTTAAAAACAAACAGTTTTTTAAAATAAGCGGCAGCCGCAAATTTGAAGATACAATTGATTGACTTATTATGTTATAAGTATTTTACAGTTGCGTAATTTTTATGAAATATAAAACTTATGGGTTTCATAAAGGCACAAGAATATGCGTAAACCCACGTTTGATCATAACCTCTTAAGAATTGATACTAAATTAATTTAACTAAATATTTTTACACTATTTATTGCAATTTTATGCAGATTTATCAAACAATTTTTTATCAAATTTTAAAAAAATCCTAATTTTGAACACTTACGCTGATACCCCACAAATATATTTTTGTAATTTTGTGTTGAACAAAACAAACATTTTGCCAGGAAGATGTTAGAACTTAAATATGTATATTAAACCAATGAATTAGCTATAATAATGGCAGTTAGAAAATGAAATACAAACGGTACTTTTTAAAACTTGTTTCATAGTTTGTAATCTGAAATCAATTTACGCGGCACGTGATTAAGTTCCGATACGTATCGCTGTTGCAAATATACGATTTGAAGTGATACCGAAAACAAATTAACAAAAACGGTTGAACCGAAACTGGGATCTTTACACTTTTTCCAAGAGCGCCCATTAATAAAACATTTCTGAAATTGCGTTTCTGTGCAACAATTTTTTAAAAAGTCAATTTCATCCAGCGCATTTTTCGATGTTTACGTGTTGAAGAAAATAATTCTGTGGGAATGGCGGCCACCTTGGACGGATATGAGTGGGGTATAAGAAAACATGTGCTATCGACTTTTGTCTGCATGGTTCGCCCAGAAAACATGGTCCTAAAAACACTTTAAAAAATTTCATTTATGGGCGCCCCTGGCTTTTTTTCAAACGACAGCCGAGCCCGGCAAAGACCAACATAGCACCAACAAAACAAGTAAAATTTTTGCGCATTTGATGACGTCACGCAAAGCAGCAATGGCAAAACCAATAAAAATCTTTTGTTTTCACCCACTACACCGTGTTTGATCTAACAATTGGAGCGTTAATTTTCCGGCTAGCAATAACCGATTTTGTAGTCATACGGTGTTTTATTTCGATTGTTTAACACTATAAATCCCGCTGTTTCCGGATGGGCTTAGGGTTTTAAAATTCTATTCAAAAAATCAACGACTTTGTTCGCCTTTTGTTGCTAATAAGCATTTCGCAATTGCATGTAGGGAGCCACCAACACGCATAATGTAAACTGTTTAAAAATATACCCCCGCGGTTAAAAAGTTTATTATTCGGCGGTCATTCTCCTATAGTTCTTCTGTGAAAATAATTTATTCGATGCATGGTTAGTCAATTAAAACTCGATGTTCGATAAAATGCCGATAAAACTATTTAGATTTGAATGCAGTCAACGCATTTGCGAGTATCATAGCTTGACCCCAAAAATGGGATTTTTTAGAAACGTTCATTTTTATCTGTGGATAAGAATTTTAAAATTAAAAGTGGTCTAAATAGTCCAGGGACGTAGTCTGATCAAATCATTTTAGGGGGGTAAGTGGAGCTAACTCAATGGTAAAAAAATTTTAATTATATGATCAAATTCAAAGCGGGCAGCAGGCTCGATTTTTTTACAGTACGGCGTGTTTTTCGTTCTAAGGCGCAAAAAAGGCAAAAATTTGTATAGGAATCATTCCCAAAATTGATTGAAATGACCGCCGCAGGCCAAATTTTTTTAAGTAATTGACGAACTACGGTAAAAATAGCATCTCTAGCAAAATTTTTTAAAAAAGTTAAAACCCACGAATCTTGAAATTCCTTGGGTCTTTCATTTTGGGGCTATTACCCTATTTGGGGGCCTATTTTTAATTTGGGGTGGCTATAGCCCCCCGAGCCCTGTGAAGCTATGTCCATGATTTATTCAAAATAAAACGTAAAATTCACAAAAAGGCGGTATTTCAAATTAGGCATGACCACCTGGATAAAGTTGTTGGCATTTTTAGCCAGGTGCCAAGCAAGTCGTCGACTTGCCGCGCAGCCAAGCCAGCCCCAGGCCTTGTTGGCCGCCGCGCAATGACTGATTTTACAAAAATCGAATAAAATCGAAATGCGATTTTATCAATTTGTAGCCCCAAAAGTGTTCTTTGCAGCTTTAATCGAGACAAAATTCGGATTCATCAAAATCGAATCAAAAGTCGCCGCGGGATTTCGCACAGTGACTCGTGCAAATTGTGATTTTTAAAATTACAGTGCGAATAGGAAATCGGAAAATTAAAAATGTGTTAAACACCCGCAAAGATTTTACGCGGATTTATTCAATATAAAATGAGCAATAAACAAAAAAGGATATGCGGCATATCAAAAACATAAAGTTGTTGGCAATGGGCAATCAGCCATGGTGCCAAGCAATAAATCGTCGACGCTGACCCCACTCAACCAGGCCAGCCCCAGGCCTTCTCGACCGCATGGTAGCGGATTCATTTGGGACCATTTCTCATTAACAAGGTCAAAGGATTGCACGGTGTCCAAACGACCGGTGACATTCTCGCCACCCACAACGCAAACTGCAGGAAAACGTTTTCATTTTAACATTTAATTTAATTTTTAAATTTTAGATTTAATTTTATATCAGTAAACAAAATTTAACAACAACAGAAAAATAAATATGCATTTAATTTTTAAATTTTAATTTAATTTTAAAAATTTTAATCAGCAAACAATAATTTAATAACAACAACGGAAAAATCAATACTTTCATCAGAGGTAACTTCGATAGCCCCAGCATACCAACAGGCGACAGGCATTGGGGGTAAAGGGTACCATTTGTTGTCGGCCGGATTATATTTTTCACAGATATTTAAGTAATCATCGCCAATTCCGCTCTCCCGTCCGCCAAACACATAGAAATGTCCGCCGAAAACAACCCCAACGGCGCCCCGACGACCTTGATTCATTGGGGCAATGGGGGTCCATTTGTCCTTAGAAATGGTGTAGCTTTCGCATGTTTTATACTGCCCATCCTTGTCCCCGCCGGCCACATAGATGACGTCATCACCAATCAGTCCAGCAGCCAACCCTACGCGCTGCTGTGCCATTGGCGCCTTGATTGTGTAGGTGTCCGGATTAGGATCATATTCGATGAGGTCATTGCCGTCTCCGATTAGATAAATTTTGGAATTTCCCCCAAAAACAACCGCGTGTTCAGATCGTTGTTGAGGCATCTTCGCAATGGATGTCCATTTTTGGCCGTCGAATTTCTAAAATGCCGCATAGAAATACTCAGTTTTAATGGCGCCTTTGGCCGCCCCTTAATCTTGCCTCAGTATAAATTAGGCTATTTAGTATTAAAATCGCGTAATTTCCATAAATAAAAATTACGGTTAGAGATCACCATAGGGTGGGGGTAAGTGGGTATAATCCCCCCCTTTTAGGGGTGTGCGAAATGAATTCCCCTCGGGGTCCGCTAACGTTTTTACGATTTTTACGCAAGTTTTTCCTCAAAAATTTATAAAAATCATCCAATACATTATATTTTTCAAAAATTTTGCAAAAATTTTTCCTAATTTTTTGATTTTTAATAAATTTTATGTAAGATAAGACGTGAGAAACAACGCTGGAAGGTCCGGAGTAAAGGCGAGCCCCCCACGGAAAAACATGTAAAAATTTTTTAATAATTGCCTCCTGGGGGGTCCGACTTTGGCAATCTGTAGTAAAAAATCAATAACAATTAAAAAAATTTCTTTCAACCAACCTCAGCTGATAACGAATCATAATAGCAGCCTCCGCCAAAGGCAAACAATTCCGTTCCGTTGCCGGTCAACCCGAATCGGCCTCTACCGATGTGTGTGCCCGCCGGCATCGGAAACCATCGGTCCAGATTAATGTCGTAAACCAGCATTCCGGATTGGCGCGCCGTCCGGTAAGGGTCATCACAAAATCCGCCGACACAAACAATGACACGCATCTGACATTTTCTAAGATTACAACTGTGCTGGTGATCAATCATGCCCTCCGGCAAATTTCCGTCTGGATCGCGCAGTATTTTGCAAGTTTGCGACAGAATAAGGCGAAATTCTTCATCATTTTCTAATGTTGATTGGCGTCCAATGAAATTCTGAAAAAAGTTCAGATAATGGTTAAAGTTTTTGATAACCCGTTTTTTGATGCCACTGTTAATGAATTTACTGGATTGTTGGCGCCTGAGGCGATTTTATTGTGGACGCAATGCATCGCTCCGGCGACCATAGCCACGTGCTTGTTGCTGTTTTTGCCGCCCATTCCCTATATATGCAAATTTTTGGCCAATTGCCAGACAAATACAAATGCAAGATCATTGTTGTATATACCATCACAAACAACTGAATTGCTCTCAAATCCGCATAGCCAAAGGCGCACAAACGAAAATTGGAAAAAAGTTCGGCAAAGTGCCGTCGTCTTTCTTCAGGTTTATGTTTCATCCAGTTCAGGCTTGCCACGAACACCTGAACGCGCATTTTACAAATGATATGTCATGACAGATTGGGTTTGGTGGTCTGGAAACTTCATAATCTGGCTAGAATTTCTCCCAGATTCTAAGAGAGATTGGTTTTGATGAATGTTTTGGCGTTTTTGAAGCAGACCCACCAGAACCACGGCAAAATGATTTGCTGGATCCCCCAGAATGACCTAAAGTACAGTGTCCTTCCATAATTACGAGGGCAAAATTTCACAATTGTTAAGGAAAAGCAAGTGTTTTTAAAAAAGATAGAATTTTGCGGAAAACAAATAAATAAATAACAAAATTTTTAGAACAGATATAGACAATTCAATAAAATAATTTAATTACATCACGCTCGTTTTTGACGACCAAATCAGGTGATTCAACCAGCCTATACAGGTCGTTAATGTCCAAATCCAGAAAACGATTTGACGGGCATGCTGGATTGGTAATCAATGTCTGCAGACAGCAACAAAAAACAAAGAAGGGTTTGTATGTGGTTTTAGAGTCAAACCAAAGGAAAAATAAGAGATTTATGGTGCAAAAAATTGGATTTTACCCAATTATTTTAGAATATTTGGAAACCGCCAGGACAGAATCCTTGACCATATTTAAGGGATAGGAGTGGGTCTTTGAAAAATAAAAGGGATCTCAATCGGTCAAATTTAAAAAAGCGGAAAAACTCTGCAACTCACCTGAAAATTTGCCAAATCAAAGCTCGCTGATAACGGCACGACAGATGCTCCGGTTCCGGCGGCAGCTATCGACACATCACCATCAGCACCGTCGCCGGACTTGGAACCAGCATCCGGAACTGGTTTGTCATCAATTAATATGCCATAATCTCTAGGGACTTCGTTATATTCGTATGCGCTATAGTCAAATCTGCTCCAATCCCTTTCTTTTGTTTTCCTTTTGCGCGGCATTTATTTTTATCAATTGTTATCAAATTGAATTTTATTTTGTAGAAACGATAATAAAAGAAACTGAAAACATACGCGCACCGAATTACAGTCGGACTGTATGGTAAACAAAAGAGAAAAAGGATTACATAACCAGAGTTAGAAGTGGGTTTGGTTAGCCCATAGGTTGGGTTGGGTTGAGATTTTCCAACATGTGGGTTGACATGGGTTGGAATTGACCTTTAAACCCCTCCAAAAATGGATATAAAACTTTTAGAGAAACCAATTTCTCTATGTCTGAACAAATATTTTTCAAAAAAATTATGCCTTCGACGCAGTTATTCGCATTATTTATATAATCTTCTGAAAAAAATTCGCCTGCGGCGCTATATAAAACACATTGTTGACTATAAATAAGCACTTCGCGCCACACAATTCGCTAAAAACGGTGGGTTGGGATGGGTTACATTTTTGACCCCCAACCCATGGGTTGGGTTGGAAAAAGCCAACCCATTTCCAACTCTCCACACAACATTTAGGGGGGCGCTATGGTTACCACAAATAAATGGATCGAGCGAGAGTCGGTCTAAAACAGTTCAAAAAAGTTCCACAGGAGTCATAGCCAAGAGGCTGCTAAAAAAATTTCAACCGCAAATAGAAAATAAATTTAAACGTTAGAAAGGATTATATCAAAAAACGGACATCTAGATTGCATTGGGCAAGTGCTCAAAATTTAAGATAATTAAAGTGGTAATAATTGGAAAATTTTTAATAGTTAGGCTACGTACAGCAAAGCCGCCAATTCAAATTTCTACCCGCGTAGATTTAAAGAACTGGAATTGGGTTGGAGTAAAGATTATCTAGCGTTTGCGTAAAAACTTACTAAAAACTTTAGCCTGCGGCATGATTTTTTCAGCAATGTTTTTAAATGTTTGGTGATCGTCAGTGGCGCTTGCAAGGGGGGTCAGGGAGGCCGCGGCTCCCCCAATAGAATGTTTCATGCGTCTGGCCCCCCTCAATAAATTTAATTTTTAGTTAATAGTCAATTTGAAACCATGCAGTGGACCACATAGAGTACTGGATCCCCATTCCCTACCCACCCAACAGCGATCCACGCAGCGAACAACGCAGAGAACACGTCATTACTCATTTAGGATCCAATTATTGGGGGTATTTTATAAAACACAATTTATTTACCAGTATTTCGTGATTTTTTATGCATTTCTCGAAAAAGGTAAAAGTTGTAGATAAACCTTTTTTTATCAGAAAAGGTGTGGAAAACAACGCTGGGGGTCCGGTGGGCGAAGCCCTCCCAAGAAAAACCAAAAGTTTTTTAAATTTGACACCACCCGAGGGGTTCGACCAATCGACCATGTGTAAATCTGAGTGAACAGTGAACCTTGGCTGAAAACGGAACGTTAGCCAAGTTTGAGCTCCTGGCCCAAAATATTCGCTTGCGGCGCGCTTTAAATCTGATGACGTCACCAGTGTCGGATCCATGGGGTCCCATAAAACCTGGGTGCTGGGCCTCCCCAGGTGTCCAAGAAAGGTGAAAAAAGCGCCAAACCATAGGTATTTTGATTTTTTGAAAAAAATTGCGTTACCCGTCGACTTTCAAAAAAAATTTCGCCTTCGGCACGGTTTTGAATTTTTTGAACCAAATTTTTCTTTCAAATTCATTAAAAGTTTGCGTTTTTTCGATGTATTTTACAAAAATTTTTCGCCTGCGTCGCGCGCTAGGTGCAAAATCATAGTTACATACTTGAGCCCCATCCACCACAAGACGCCATCTAAACGTTTTTGGACCACCACTCATGTGACGACTGACGAAGTGCCACGAGCCAGGGCCACCCCAATTCTTAATCCGGCCTTGGCTTCGACCCCAAAAATCAATTAAGTAAAGCAATGGCACATCGTGGGTTACGAAAAGGAATCGCCACCACGCACCACTGGTTTAATCATGCGAAAAAATGCTTGGCCGGCCATTGTGATTTTTGCAAACTGTGTTCGCAAATTACAGTTTTAGGAAAAAAATCTTAGTTGCTCGGCACATTTAAGAAATTCGATTGCGGCGCGCAATTGTATTTTATTTTAAGAATCGTGAATAAAACGTCGTTTGTGAAAAATGAAGCATCTGCAATACAAAGATTACAGAATGCACTAAACACATACGCAAAATGAGCGTTAAAAACCAATCAATAGTGCCAATACACAAAGGCGCTGTGTGTCTGCAGACTACGTGGTTTGGGTGCACACGAGAAAATTTAATCAATAACACGCGCATGTTCACATTGGCAATTCATTGTCTGGCAGCCAGGTGGCAGCATCAGCGCGCATGACGTCACGTTTCCATAAAGAATCGTGGTCGATAGTCACGGACCGCCCTGCACGCACAGGCAGCTGCATAAGTTCGGGCCTACCCAGTTTTAAGTTGGGCCTACCCAGTTTTAAGTTGGGCCTACCCAGAACCCAGACATATTAGTCTAGGTTAACCATAGATGTGAGCGGAAGTTTTCTCCCCGGAAATTTCCTACGTTCATTGCCAAAGCCAGGATTAATGACCTAGTCAAACCGAAAACCATGTTAGGCCCAATGAATATTGGTATTATCTGTAAGTTGGGAGTTAGCGACTAAAGCGCGTTAGCGCTTTTTTGAAACACGTCTCAACAAAACATGCAAAATAGCCAATAGCGCACCGCAGGCAAAACTCTTTTTTATAAAGACCCTCAAACGCGCTGGCCGCAGGCGAAATTTTACGACATTGGCGGATCTAAGATTTTGACCTTAGGGTCCGAATTTATAACCTCAAAATTTTGCTCGTAGCGAGCCGCAGTTATTGCAATTCTTTTTGAAATCGGCAGATTTTTTTCGGAACAGTTAAAATCTTAAATGTGTTATCTTTTCCGCCTTTCATGTGCCCATAGGGGATCACGCATTGGTCCACCATTGCCCTCAAATATGTTCCCAAAAGCGCGCAGCAGGCAAATTTTTTGAAAAATTTCGCCTCAACTAAATGCATAAAAAATTGTCTGATTATTGTCTAAGCCTTCCCTTGTTAGGCTGAACCCCTGCCTTGTTAGGCTTAGCCAAGTCCTGCCTACCACTGCTGGCTCCGCTATGATCTTTTCCGGAAATTTGATGATGCTAATGATGAAAAATGATGATAATTTTTGAAGTTGTCTTTTGAATTCTTCCGTATTTGAAGTAAAAATATGTTAATAATCAGCTTTTTCGTTTACGGAAATTAGTAGGAGTTCGATTTGATTAAAGTTATTGTAATGAACATCCGAAAATATTATGGGGTTGGGTCAACTTTTAGAATTTTCCGGAAATTTCCTAACCAATTGAACTTTTCTGGAAAACTTACATCCCTGGGTTTAGCCCTGTGGCGGAGGCAGGGGTAGGCAGGATTAGGCAGTGCCTAACAAGGGCAGGAGTTATGCCTGACAAGGGCGGGCTTGGACACCAGTGGCGGATCTAATGGAGGCCGGCCTCCTTCAGAGTTTGAAGATTGAAAACAGAACAAAGTGAAAAAAGAAAAGGGATTTTGTTTGCAGATTCCAAAAATTTTACATTATTGGTTGATTCTTTAAAAAAAAATTTTGCCTGCGGCGCTATATTTTATGTTTTTATTCTCATTTTCTCTTCAAAAACGTCAAAATTTAGCGGTGCTGCAGTACAATTTGCAAAATATTTTTCCTGCGGCTGCCTTTTTCGTTTTTATCCTCATTTTCCTCTCAAAATCTTTGAAATTTTACATCGTTTCCGCGCGATTTGAAAAATTCCTCCCGCGGCGCGCTACAAGCAAAATTTTGAAGTCACAAATTTAAGCTCTCCGCCAGTTCACCAAAATATTGGACCCGCGCCTGTTGGACAATATCGTTTTGTGATTGTGAATGGTTAAAGTGTAGTTTTCAAAAATCTTCGCCTGTGGCGCTAGTTTTACTATGGGGACTATTTCCAAAAAATGTTGCCTACGGCGCGCTATTTTTGCATGTTTTATAAACACATGTTCAAAACAGCGCCCACCGCCATATTTCAGATTAGCTTGAAAATTTCAGATTTGTTGTGCCTAACATGGCTTCCGATTTGCCTAACATGGTTGAAAATCTTGGCTCCGCCACTGGTTTAGCCTAACCATACATGTACATGGAGGATTGGGGGGATTTTTCCCCTCGCAGATGCTTTTATCCCCCGCAGTTTTTAAAAAATCCCGCCGCAAAATCCCCCAAGATCCAAAAAATTTTCGCTTGCGGCGGGCTTTTTGGAAATTTTGAATTAAGTTTTGAAAAAGTTTTCGCCTGCGGCGCATTTTTAGTCAATTTCTGGGTCATTTTCCAAAAAAATTTCGCCTGCGGCGAGCTTTTTTCTGTTTTTCTGCGCCCGTAAAAAAATTTTTCGCCTACGCTGTGGCCTTGACCGCAAAAAATCCCCCTGAACCGAATAATCCCCCCAGATTTAAAAAATCTCCACCCAGAAAAACCCCCCAAACTTACGGTCCCGTGCATGTATGAGCCTAACGAATATTAGTTGCTGTCACGTGGCACCGGCATAAGAGACTTGGGAGTCATGTGCCATGAAAGTTATGGCCCTATAAAATTAAAAATCCATAGAATAGAAACTTTTTGAAAATATTACCTGCTGCGGGATTTACTGTATTTTAATTTTATAGAGATGATTGATTTGTATGCATGAGTGTTGGGCAAAAATACTGAAGAGAAGAATGATTATACAGAGATGGAAATGGATTGGTTTTTTCCAATCCAATCCAATCCATTGGACCGTCGATCCAATCCAATCCAATCCAATCCATGGATTGGGACCAGAAACTTCAATCCATCTCAATCCATCGATGACGTCATAATTTGATGACCTCAACACGCAAAATCTTTTCTGCATACGGCATTTTTGACCGTGGTGCATTCATGATTATAAATTTTTAGCCTAGCAAACAAAAAATTTTAGTATATCTATATTAAAAGCATAAAATAGCCCGCCGCAGGCGACATTTTTGCAAAATTTTTTTAGCTATATGTAATTTTATAACAGTAACATTAATAAACCAGAGTATAAGCTATAAATAACTCAATCCATCTCAATCCATCCCAATCCATGGATTGGAAAATCTCGATCCAATCCAATCCAATCCATGGATTATCCAATCCATTTCCAACTCTGTGATTATACTGGATGGGAATTTTTACCATCCCTGCGTACTTGATAAAACTTCGCGTAAAAACCTGCAAACTTATTTGAATTGTTTGAACATAAGCCAAAAAAGCAACAAAAAATGAGTCGAACAAAAGTGTTTTCAAAACTGAAATTAAAATGTAAACAAAGAGCGCCGCAATGAAAAATTTTTGAATTGGCGTCAAAGAATTAAAATTTTTGATTCTGTGGGATTTTCTGGCGGGCTGTTGGTAGCTAAAGCTCAGCTAAATTTTTTTCAATCGTGTGATTCAATAAAAATTTTATATGTGATCAATGGATCATTGCTTGGAGTTATGGTTCAAACTCGTCAATAGTTATGTCCAGCCGCCGAAGATGAAGCTTTAGCCCATAATGTGTAATAAAATAGAAATTACGGTCTGAGATGTGCACGGGAAAGTTCCGGCCCAATTTTTTTGGAAATTTAAGAAAGTTCAATCAACGAAGAAATTTTTCAAAAAATTTCGCAAGTTTTGATATTTTAAAGTAACAATAAGGTGGTCTCTCTAGCTCCGCTGGTAAGATAAATTAAATTAAATTAAATTAACGCAAAAATTAAATGTTTCCTGTTCTGTATCTTACAGTATATATCTTGTATTTTGGTGGTAACACCGCTGCAGGCGAAATGTTTTTGAAAATAAATAAAAATTAACAACAAACGCGCCGCAGACAAAAGTTTTAAAATCATGAAAACGGTTATGGTAGGGCCCCTAACTGGTGGATGCAACCTATAGGCCGCTGCTGATAATCAACGGTCTAATCGGGGTTTACCGGAACGGCGGAAACCACACATTTTGAAAATCCGCAGCAAGCAGGGCACTGCGAATCAGGGGCGTAACTAGGATTAAAAATTTGGTGAGGCCAGGTTACAATTTTGTAAGGCAAACATGTGTAAAATTTTTAAAAATTCGTAATTTGCATCAAAATTTGGCGAGGCCATATTAAAATTTAGTGAGGCCAGGCTTCACCTGGCTTCGCGGTAGTTACGCCCCTGCTGCGGATGTTATTTTCCGGCGTGGAGGTTTCCCGGGAACATATTATTACCGGGGACACGATTGTCCCAAACCCACACATGGAAAATTTGCTAATTCTATTCTTAAAAAATTTTAATAATAGATTACATCAGAATAAAAAACCATCAATAAATTATCAGCAGTTTTTACCTCATAACGTAAACACAGCTATTTTTCCACTGTGGGGATCCTGGAATCTAACAACCTTGCACCTACAATTCAACCGAGCCAGGGATCAGACTCAGCGTGTCCGATTACAATTTTCAAATTTTTAAAGATTTCATGCTGCGGGTATTAATGAAATGAAATGAAATTAGAAAAAGTTTTATAGGTCTGTGGTATTATACGGATACCAGCATCTTTTAATCAAGGCTAGACTCTTATCGAAGAACGCTGTGTTCTAAAAATTTGTCAAGTGACTCAAGACACAAATGTCAAATAATTCGCTAAACAATCATGATCGATGGTCAATTGTTTCATAATATTATTCGCAAATTTTAATTAAACATTTTTACAACTATTTGAATCAGCGACAGCCACAAAATTGGTAAAAGCCTCCAAAGAACTGATATTTGTTTCTGGTTAGCATTATTATAAAAGCTTTTAACCTAAAACCGATGGGTTTTATAGGAGCACGTAATGTAACACACATTGCATATGCAAGTTAAAAAACAAAAGTTGACAAATTAATTATAAATATTTTTGAAATTTTACAGAATTTATCAGCTATGTGCCAAACAGTTTTTCAATCTTAATGCTGTAAAATATTATCCGTTTTGTTTTTTCTATCTACAAGCGCTACGTTAATGTATTTTTTAAACTAGTAGTGGCTTAGAAAAAAACGGCTTTGCTATTTTTTTTGAAAAGTACTGAATGTTGGCTACCTTCACGCGTGCGGGCGAAAATTTATTGAAAAAATAAAGTTAATTCATTGCGATGGTTAGAAATTGATTGCTCAAGGTAGGAAATTTCAAACACATGGATTTTACAGCAGAATTCCCGGCGTCCACTTTCAATAAAAAACTTACATTTGTTACATTTTTTCAACTGCCTAGCTGCTGCATGTAAATAAATTTTTTGCAGAGACATAACCAATTTTGTTTTACCGAAAATGGGGACTTTAATCTGGTGATACCACAAGTTAGATGGCTCAAATAATGATCAGTTGTAGCTGCTTATAATTCCCAAAAATCCATGGAAGCTGTAAAAAACAGGGAAAAGATTGCTTTAGTAGTGTTTCGCAAATTTTGATGTTTTCTAAAGGCATTCCTGAAAAAGGCTGAAAATTCTTTAAAAAAAAATTTAAAAACTATTGGAGCAGCAACTTAATTGTTTTGCTACGGTACTAAAATGTGCAATGTATCACCACGGCGTCATGAGAAATTTATGATTAATAATACACACATTTAGTTTGACGCAGTAAAAATGATCTTGGCTAAACCCCTCCTTCTGGTGCGTAATATAAATGTATTTGGCTCTTCTTAAAATGTTGACTTTTAGCAAAATTTATAATGCACAAAAATGTGTCATTAATCGGCAATAATAGACAGATGATCCAAAAAGTAAACAGTATTTCCTACCGGCTTAATTCGCCTACCTGGCCAAACAAAAATAAAGCCATTAATTCACTTTGCGCGCTTCTTCCAATATTTTTGCTTTAGGCTCATTTGGCAAATACGATATGATTAATTTTAATATGTGGCCTATATGGGTTTGGGAAGAATTTTGCTCATCTCCTTAAAATAGGAAAACGCGGCAGATCATTTTCTAACCTTTTCGCGATTCTGCGAACAAAAAAAATCAATTTATGAGTGAATTTGCATCAAACTTTACGCCTTGCTATTTAACGCGTAAATGAATTGTTTTCTGTAGCCTATTTAAATTCTAAAATTAATGATATAATAGCTTATAATTTGCGCAGTAATTAAAACGTTTTATTGTGTTCATTGTAGCTAAGCTTGCTGAAAAATACTTGTAAAATTAGAAAGTGTTTAATCTTTTTTGGAGAAAAGGTTAACTTCATTTTAACCGGCATCTATTACGGTACATTATTATATTTCAGCTTATACAATGCATAAATTTTGTTTGTTTCTTTTTGTATTGATCACTGTATTAGCAGGTAATATGATTTTAATAAACTGTTTATTTTAGGTATTTTTTGCATTTGTTTTTTATAGTTAGTGACGTTTGTTGCAAACAACTTCAGTGCTATCAGTGCAAGTCTGGGGATTGCAAACCGACCGACTGGAAAAAGGAAACCTGTGATAGAGACGTCAAATATTGTTACACGGCAGACAGCCAAAGAGGAGACAAAAGTAAACCGCAAATTTTGTTCTTTTATGAAACATTTCAGTTCGGTTCTGTTTTTTTGCAGTTTTTTAAATGAATAATTATATTTTTTTTGAAAAATCCTTGGATTGTTCGTATGAGAAAAAAATACCGGATGACTTCAAAGAAGAAGAAAACAAGAAAGGAATGTGGTGCGGCGACGATCACATGGGCTCCTTTAAATGCCTTTGCAGCACTGATTTCTGCAATTCGGCTACGTCCTTGTCCGGCGCCACAGCACTGGCATCGATATTTGCGGCCTTTTTTGTATCAATACTAAAATACTATATTTGGTAATGATGGAATTGTTGCTGGTTCTATGCCAAGAAATTTGTGTTGGTTTTGAGCTTTTGCAAATAACAGAGATACTTAATTCATTTTTGAATATTTAATTAAAACCATTTTTGGCGCAAATAAAATATAGCTTTGCACTGATAAAAAGGCAATAAAGGATAGTTTCATAAAGCAAGAAAATAGAAATGTTCCACTTGCGGGTCCAGAATGTTGCTTCTTGGGAGGTAGGTACCACCATTAATACAAATATTCTTAGGGCGTGTTTTTATATGTTTGTGTGTAATTGGCACAGCTAAACATTTTGAATTACTATAAAATTGATTGTTTGCGTTTTGTAATTTATAATGGCAGTTAAATCGGTTTACCAAATTAATGATCGATAATTTTAAAAACAACTTCTTTTATAAACTAGCTAGGCTAGCTATCAAAATGCCATATCCGGTTGATATATCTCAGTACGTAGCAATTACTTCTATGACCGCTGCAACCATGTGCCGGTCGGGAAATATAAACTTTACGGTTTCAACGCAAAATGGATTGTGTCAAAAGCAAAATTTCCACTTCATCCTCTATTTAGAAGATACTCCTTTAAAAGCAACCCGTCTCATCTTCGCTACAACAAAATCTACTCTAAAACCCTTCTAAAACCGTTTTGCGGCAAGCAATCTAGCATGTGATCCATCAACCTTCAGCAAATTTTGCCTGCGGCGCCCAGTTTAAGCGTTTAAAAATTATTTGTTTTGACTAATTAAGAATGTTGAAAACTAGTCCAGAATATAAATTTTGAAAATTTTGTGCAAAATTAAACTTTGGATTGCCAAAAAATCAATTTTTAGTCAAAAATTTACGCCTTTAAATATTTCCAAAATCATCTCTAAAACTTTGAAAAATAGTCTAAAAACGAACTGTGTCTTCTTTTGCGCTAAAAAAATGTGACAGACAAACCTGGTCAAAAGCATAATTGTGTTTCTTAAGCAGTAAATAATAATGAAGGCTGTGTGAAATAAATTATTTTTGGCTAAAACATTCAAAATCAAATAAAATTGCATTATTTAAAATAGTTTTTTAAAATTCCGCCAATCTTTTGGAAATCAGCCGTGCTATTAAAATCGCAGCTGCAGTAACATTGATTTTATATTTTGCCTATTAAACAGACACAATACAAATTTTTGCCCAAAAAAAGTAGCCTTCATTATATATTTTATCCTAATATTTTATTTAAAAAAATATGTTTTGTGTCCAATTATGTTATTAACGTCATCGATCAAAGTTTCTGGTTTATTTAATCCAATTATGGGCTCAATTATTAACTTTTTTTTATGCAATTAGGACAAATCAATAAAAAAGTCGCACAAAAACATTGTTTTAATAAATCATTAAAATAATAAACAACAAATGTCTATACAACGGGGACCATAAGCTCTTTTTGGGTTATGTTAGTATAAATTTTCTTTGGTTTACCTCCAAACCGCACAGCAATTGGGATTTGCCAATTTCGGCGTTGTCCGGTCTATCTACATTCTTTAATTGCACTAGCTAGGCAGAAAATAGACAAGATATTTAATTTTTAGCATACGACAACCAATATTGTTTCGACACCAAGAAGTCCGTTGGAATTTTAAAAGCTATAGGCAAGCTGCCCATGGTGCATATAATTTTTTTAAATCAAATGTTACTGAGAAAAGTTTTAGATTCAGAAATAGGCTCACTGTCTAGCCTTCGGAAGCACAGAAATTGTTTGAAAGATTGCACACCAAACCAAACACCTTATGGTACCAATGACTGGATAATCTCTGACAGGAGTTAACATATCCATATATGGGTATGGATAGCCTAGTGGTAAAGGTTTTATCGAACAAGCGCATATATGGGTACAAAAAAATTTAAATCTGAGCTAAGCGCAACTAAAATTTATCGTAAAAACGCGCCTGACTATAAGCTCCAAACTGCACAAAATTATCTTTATTATTTTTTAATAGATTTTCCAAAAACGCAAATTAAAAAGTTTGCATTTTTCTAAGCGAATCTCTACCGCGGTAGACTTGCAACTTGGCCCCGTTAAATGGCGTTTGCTGACACACAAACTGAATACGTACGTAGAAATCAAATTATGCTCAAAGATTTTATTTTATTTGAACACCCTATTTTTTCTAACTTTTGACATAAAGTTAACTAATAATTAACTAATTAACTAATTAACTAATAACTTTTAACATAACTCGTTGGTTAACAATTTAAAAATGGCCATAAACCGTCACATATTTTTGCGATAAACTAAATGGATGTTCACAAAAAATGCCAGCGAATTTTCCAAATATGCCGCAATAAATGGAAATCTCATGCGCCTTCTTTCTTAGGCGCACTCTTAAATTTAAAATTCAGCCGCATTAGGATTTAAAGATAATTATCAGAAATTTTTTTCATAGCAACATGTCTACTTTGTTACCTAATACGAATCAACTGTTTGTAATGCAGCCATGTGGCAGGTAGGTTTACCAACACAAAGGTAGGAAAGAAATAGTTAAGGCTCAACTAGATTTCGGCAAGGCACGTTTGCCTTGCAATATAACTTAGACGGGTTTCAATCAGCGAATCAAATTTCTGTGTTTGATGAAAAGAGCCGCACGGCCGTTAAGCAAAAAATTAAACGAGAGAATAAATTTTTTCAACGTATATGAACGTTTAACGGCAGCGTTGTCGTCCAAAAATCCAAAGTATTCCCGCCTACCGCCTTTGAATTTTCAATTTTTCATGTGTTCTAAAGCTGGATTGTGACTTTGACACATCCTATGGTCGCCTAGCAAAGCTTAGCATTGATTAGCTTGTCAATACAATTTGTTAAGGTTTAAGAGCAACACAGAATTAAAAGTTGAAAAATTCCCCGTCCCGACTAAACCAGAAAAAAAGCGCAGTGTATATCATATTTCAGCCTTTTGGGCGGTCCAGGCTGTGCAACATCTGCTTGTTGGCAAAGCTATGCGGTTATAGACTTCTTTTGCCGTACAAATCAGTTTGGGCATATCGCCTAAAACCCTTCAAAAAATTCTGGATCCGCAACTATTACATTTTGCTATACTGCAGCGCTTTTGTTGGTTGATTTTTGTATTTCATTTGTTTTTTTTTCAAACGGATTTTGCATTGGATGATCTAATTTTATAAAATTACCAATCACCGCTGATCAAGTTTTATTGCTTATGCGGAAAGAATTTTTATGATAAACGTTTTAGTTTATAGGTCAAAATGGAAGAATTTCATAAAAAACAGCCTTTTACAGATGCTGTTTTTTTAAGTCAATTAATCCAAAAAATTTTTAAGCCGGGCCATTTGTAAATTTTTAAATCATTTATGTGTATGTCTGAGGCGGCCAAACCCTTGTCGATGCAAATCTATGTCCTCCCAAACGAATCAGGTTACTGGTTGCGTCTTTGGCAATGGTTTTTTAAGGTAAAACATCGACATAACTCCTTCACATAATTCGTGGCTGATACTGAAATAAATGATTAGATTGCAGCCAAAACTGGCCAAACCAAAAAGTTTCGTATAAAGCAACACTAAAAATAGGAACGTGTCAGCCAACGGTTTCATTGGCGCTAAAAAACGTTATCAAAGTGCCTGAAATAAAAAACGGGCCTTGTGGCGTTTTCTGATTGTTCACTGCTTAATTTTTTTGAATTTGAAATACCTTCAACATGATTGGTGTATTTCCACATTAGGCTGTAAGTGCGTACAAAAAAATAGCACACTGACAAACCACAAAACTGTAAACAGTGCGTTGTAGTAATTGATAAGTGCCTAAAAATGAGGCTGTCATAGGTTTTCCATTAGAGATCAGAAGTGGTAGATCAGCCAAACAAATGAAAGAAAAATCAATCATAATAAGACCAAAAAAAATCAATTTAGAGACAAAGGAGTGGGAGTTTGATTGAAAATAAGTTCTTAATATCCCAAAAATCCTATAGCGCACAATCGATTGAGTAGCCACAGAAACCAATTTACCGAAATCACTGAACACTACACCAAATTGAAAACGCAAATAAATGGACAAATTTCCGCTTTTAAGACTATATGTAGCAGTATATATTATTTCGCAAAATGACGAATATAGGCACAGTGAGTAGAAGAAAAATATAAATTTTTTCTTTAAAAAATAAATTTGTGCATAATAATACGGGACATCAATATGTCTATTTGAGCCAAGACACTCTCGACAATAATCAAAACTCCATGTGGCCAAAGCAAAAGGGCAATCTGCACATAGAACCGAGGGCCTTGGCTTCCCCTGTTTGGGTCTGGCCCATGCGTTAATATCGGTGTTCTGTACAAGTGGCCCTCCAGTTTCGGGCAGAGTTGGAAGTGGTTTGGTTAAACCATGGTTTGGTTTGGTTTGCAGCTCCGAGGTTTGATGGATTTGTGGTTTTTGGTGGTTAAAATTTGACGATTTAACCAAGATTTTTATTGAAATTTTTTTGATTAAAAAATATGTTGGCGATTCTATTTTTTAAAACATAACGGATTTTATAAATTCAAAAACATTGGCCGTGGCTGGCTAAAAAATGTAAATTTTGCTCAAAAATTGCAAATTTTTATCAAATTGTTCAAAATTTTATAACTGGTTTACAATTATATTCGATTTACAGCTTATCTAAATTAAAAAAAATTTTTTTGACTGGTGGTTTTTCGTGGTTTAAATTTTGGTTTGATGGTTTGGTGGTTTTGGTTTGGTTTGGTTTGGAAAATTCAAACCACTTCCAACTCTGGTTTCGAGTGTGCCGGTTAAAGGACCGGGCACGTTTTTCCTAAATATTTTAATAATTATCTGCCTTTCCCACTAAAGTTCATTTATAATTAATATCTCTTTTTTAATTATATATCGCACAATGTTTGAAACATTTAAATTTTTGACTTCACGTCATGCTGACGTCATCAGCGAGCAGCGCGTCATTCTGTCGTTCACGTGCGTGCGCTTGTGTGCATTATTGCCATTCGCGTGATTAGCGATTTGCTGAGCATACGCATACGCCAGTCTGCGCTAGTGTGTGTGTAATTCAGTGCTTTGTTTTGCCATCGAACGGACATTTTCTTTTGTTTGCTTTATTAAACCATTGATGATCAACGGACATTCGTTTGTTATTCCTAATTCCTATCAATGATGTCGATGTCAGACAATATCATTGTTGTGGTTTTGTCTTGCCCTGAGAATATTACAGCGAGGCGGACAAACATTCAACGGCGAGGAAACATCCTTTGGTGACGAAGATCCAATTGTCCGTGTATCCGTGTGGATTATACGGTGGAGCGATAATCACAGGAAAGTTTGGTATCTAAATTATCATTGGGCACCAATCCAACGTGGCGTGTTGCAGGAATTAGGGCACCCGCAAGCACACGGGCTATTTTGTGCAGAGCCCCCATTTTCAATGTTCAGATCTGCCCCCGGCCAAAAGGTGTCACACTTTGTTCGGATGTTTTTGAAGGCGTATTTTCCTAAAACAAGTTTTAATTTATGTGGAATAGGTATACGCGCAATTAACTTTTAACATATTATTTTACATTATCGTAAATGAAAAAAATTGTATTTGACCCATTAAGCGGTAATATTTCAAGCAACCATGAGAGCTCATAAGAAGACCAAGAAATTTATTTTTTTAATCGCATAAGCATAGAAAAATACGCCACTAATAACGACCCAAAAATGAAACTGCCCTAAATGCAAAAAATGGCTACCGCTCTCGAAAGAAGATTTTTTTGCAAGGGCGATGCTAAAAGTAATGCTTATAACAATTAAAAAAGATATAAGATTTTGAAATATAAAACGCGTGTGAGTAACTGATTTTGTAAATCATTGCAACATCTTACATTTTGAACGGAAATTTAATAAACAAAAAGCATAGACCCATTTTGTTTGAAACGTAAACTTTAAAAATAGGGGTCATCAGTTTTTTGTATGCTCAGCAAAGTTTTTTGCTAAAAATTGTATTTATACAAAATTTAACAGGTTCCGATTAGTGCCATACTTTGACCGTCGACTTTTGGGGTAAGAGACAATTGCGTGTTGCCCCTCTTGGATCCACCATCATACGCCGACCAGCCGCATCAAACAGATCGATTGCGCTTTGGCACAAAGGTAATCTGTAGATTTTAGGTATGTTTTCCGTTAATATCGGTTGGTTGATCCAATGCTCACATAAACAGCCGGATTCGCGGCACATGGGTCACAAACAACGGGCGCCCACAATTGAGCATGGGGAAGTTGGGAAACGTTGCTATGAGGTTTAATTCCAGTATTGCCAGAGATGTGCATGGAAAATTTCCCATAGGAAATTTACGGAAATTTTCGACCCAATCTTTTCGGAGATTTCCGGAAAAATTTGATTCGAAATATAAACTAAAGAATTTTAGAAATTTTTCGGGATTTTTGCTTAAATTCATGGCTACTAGTGAAAGTCGCACATCAACGTATTTGAATGAAATTATTATTTTTGATAAAAATTATATTGTTTTAACAACATTTCCTTTAGATAATAAACTGTGTAACACTATATAAAAGTTTTATTGAATTTTATATTGGTTTGAAAAAATTTCAATCTTTCCAATCTTTCCGAAAATTTTCGGAAATTTCCCAACTTTTCAATCTTTAAGGAAATTGCACATCACTGAGTATTGCTCGATAAAGCAAATATTTCCTTATGCAGTTTTTATCAAAATTAATATCTGCTTTCAAAGTTGACTTATGAACATGCACCCCCAAGGGGGTGCATGTTCCTATGTTTACGTGTATTAAGTTTGACCCCAAGGGGGGGGGCAATTGCTCGACCATGTTGGCATAAGTACAAAACTATGCGGAAACGACTTCTTTCTTCGAGAAAATCCGTTTGCACTTATCGCCAAAAACACTTTGAAAATTTTTTCTGGATCTGCCACTGCAGGCTAATAGTTTGAGCATAACATTCTGACCAACCAGCTGCAGGACAGTGGCCAGCGCGGTGTACAGTAAATTTGCAATTGCTTTAAAGCCAAACAAGAAAACTACACGCACCAAAACAGGTTAAAATCGCTAGTTAATTAACCGGAAGAAGCGCATGATTCACTACACTCTAAAAAAGTATTGAAAAACTGTGCCAAATTGGACGGCATGTCAGACATTTTGTTTTTTTGGCACATGCAGTGCAAGACGAAATCGGAAATTGTAGCGGATTGCAATATTGTACTATTGTTAAAATATTAAGTTTTGATGTGAACTAAACATTTCAAACAATAATTCTTGCATAAATTTAGAGAATATTTTTGTTTATTTTTACAGATGCGATCAACCCTCGCTTCTAGTACCCACCATAAGTTAATCAAATATTTTCTTATTACTAGTATACATTTCATAGTAAATCACATACCGCTGGTGCAACCAGTCAAACAAAATTAACTTCGTTTCACTGTAACTATTATATATAGATGCGATGCAATCTAAACTTGATGGGTTTCATATCCAAATAGCTCGCTATTTACTTACCGCACTACACGAAGAAATTCAAATTCTAAGATTGAACACACAACAATAAATTTGCTTGTTCTTGTTAATTAAAACATCACAAGTATCAGGTGTCACCGTGCGAAATCCCCGTGGCGCCGGTGGATTCAACTTTGACCTTGGTAAAAATCAGATGTTTTGGATAAATCGCAACAAAATAACAACTTTTAGTTAAAAAATCAATAAAATTCGATTACTGATTTTTTGATTTTATGTGACAAGTGTCCATTGATTAGATGCACATTACATAATATATAAATTATTAAGGTAATTTTTTATTAGCTACCTTTTCCGTGGAATTACCAATATTTTGTTAATTGATTATTTAAGTTAAACATCTATAGGGTACCACCATTTTTTTCAGGGACGCAGCCAGACGACAATATTTGGTGGGGCTAGGGCCAAAATGAAAAATATTTGATTACGTCATCAAATTCAAAACACCCGCTGGATTGAATTTTTCTGCAACACAACCTGCAGCGAGGGCGTGGAAGCTTTTCAACGTAATGTGTGGCTGCGGGATTTTATGCGGCCTAAACCCAGCAAATATTAAGAATTTTTCCAAAGAGCATGTGGAAAAAAGTTTGCAGAATCGCAACAGGCGATATTTCTTTAAAATTGACCTAAAAATTAATTTAAAATGCTCTGCAAGCCAAAACTGCGGTGGAAAATGATTAAATAGCCCGCGCCGCAGGCGAAAACTTTTGAAAAAAATGCTAGCCGCAGGCAAAAATTTTTTGAATCTAGAAGATTGTTTTGCTGTCCCGTACACGGAAAATTGAAGATCCTTGGCGAGAAAATTTGAAGCTGTTTGGGGATTTCCCGAAAAACAGGTTTAGCTGCAACATGACATGCCGCAGGCAAAATTTTTCTTTAAATTACGCCAATAATTACAAAAATGCGTGCCACAAGCGAAATTTTTTTGGTGTTAGACAATTTACCGCAAAAAGTTGGACCTTAGACAAATTTTTTATTAAAAGTTAAAATACCAAGGGTTCCCCCTTGCTCTTTGAATTGAGATTATTACCGAATTTGGTGGGGCTATTTTTCTGATTTGGTGGGGCTCACCAAGCCCCTAGTGCAGCTGCGTCCCTGATTTTTTTACTTGTTCGATAGGTATACATATGGCCATACGAAAAAGCGAACTTTATATCTGTATAAGCGTGATTGCGTAAATAACAATTAAAAACTGTCGACAGGACCTACGTATATACAATCGGTATAGTCCCACTTTACTCTAAGAAGATTTCATCAGCTTCATACTTCTTAGTTTTGCTGAGAAAAAACAAAGATCTTTCCAGCACATTGGGATCCTAAGCTTAGAATTCCACGTGGACAAGTTGTCGC
>JADMIO011280058.1_pt1 | contig 32778 bp, 39 predicted proteins | sample 8958161 | NCBI WGS metagenome assembly JADMIO01 (sample SAMN16585339, study PRJNA669376) | soil metagenome | isolation source: Crop rotation soil | place: USA: Cullars Rotation, Alabama | collected 2011
TCGTCGGCGACGATCTTGTGCGTCCGGGTGACCCGGTCGCCGCCGATCGTATAGCCTTCGACCAGAGTCTCGCTGCGCGTCTGGCCGGCCCATTTGGTCGTCACGTTGAACGCAACCTTGGCCTGGTTGGCATCCTTCTCGATCGCTTCGACCACTTCGCCGAGCGCCTTGAGGTCAAGGCCGTTCACGCGTTCGGTTTTGACGATATCCAACATGTTCATACTCCCTTTGGTTGATTGGGTTTTCAGGCGAACAGCGGGGCGGCTTCGGCCATCCGCTCGGCGGCCCGGCGCGACATCGAGCTAAGCGTGTCCTTGAACCGCTCGTGGACCATGCCCGAGCCGATGTAGGTCCAGCGCGCGGCCTGGTGCTGCTGCTCCTCGAGGGCCTCGCGGTCCTCGAGCTTGCGGCCAATGGCCCTCTCGAGCGCGTCGAGGTTGAAGCCGGCCTGCTGCTTGAGGCCCGCATCCAGGAAGGCGCCGATCTCGAAGAACTCGTCGATCGCCAGCTGGATCTGCTCCTCGGTGCGGCCAACCGCGAGCGCATCGACGATCAAAGTGTCGAGCTTCGCGTGCTGCGATTCTTCCATCCAGTGGTTCTTCAGCAGGCTCTTGAAGAGCGGATCGATGTCGCCGTCGTCGCGAATGGAGCCGAGATAATGCTGCTGGCTCATCCACTCGATCATCAGGATGACGAGACCGACCGAGAGCGGATCATGCTTCAGGATTTCGGCGCCGATCGCTTCCGAGGGACCGATCATCTGGCACTCGACCGGAAAGCCTCGAACGAACGCCTGGTGGAAGCGCTTGAACAGCTGGATGTGCTTGGCTTCCTCGCCGGCGAAGTTGAGGATTGCGCGAACCCGCCAGTCGTCGCCCAGCAAATGGGGGCGCGCATGATCCACGACGAAGGGAAGAATGAACTCTTCCACTACGCCGAAGATACTCAGGTACTGATGCGCGCTGATTTGGTTGAGCACCGCTGCTCGAACGGACTGAGGGTCTCGATCGCCGCGGTGCGGGCGAGACTCTCGGGCATCATGTTGCGCGAGAAGTCGAGTTCCTGGTCCGTCCGAAGCACGTCGTCGAGCTGCCACTGAGCGCGGAGCGATGAAGCGAGCGTCGCCTCATAATTGAAGTCGTGATACATTGCTTAATTCCCCTTCGAACTGTGCAAAACTACATGATCGCGGGTGCAACCGCGGTCGAAATGGCCGACACTGCAGCCACAAAGGCGAAGAAGATCGCAGCTGCACGCTGCGAACTGATTCCATCGTTATATTCGAACATCTCTCGTTCCCTTCGTCCGATCGGCACGAGTTCTCCCGTCTTGGAAAGCACTGCTTGCCCAAGTCCGGAATCACGTTCCGATTTGATGGTTGGGTTCTACGTGAAGGCGCAGTTTGCTAAAATGACCGCGCTGCCGGATAAGTTGACCGAAACGCCGCATTTGACTGCGGAACAGGGCACCCAATGGACGTTCTCGACGAGATTTTAAGCTCGTTGCGCCTCTCCGGGGGCGTGGTGATCGACGGGGAATTCACCGGCGATTATTGCGTGCGCGCCCAATTCACGCCGGATCATTGCGCGCCGTGGTTCCCGACCCCGCAAACGATGATCAGCTATCATTATGTGCGATCGGGCCAGACGGTGGTGCAGGTCGAAGGGCTTCCGCCGGTTGGCCTCGAGCCCGGCGATATCGTCATCCTGCCGCGCAACGACCCGCACCTGCTGTCGAGCCGCACCGGCCTGACGCCGGCCGACGTCAGCGAGATCGGATGGATCACGGCGGAAGGCGTGCACCGGGTGTCGAGCGGAAGCGGCGGCGAGAAGACCGAGGTTTGGTGCGGCTTCCTCGGCACCGCCGACAGCGGCGAACATCCGCTGATCGATGCGCTGCCGCCGATGCTGACGCTCCATGCCGAATCGGCGCAGGCGGAATGGCTGGAAAGCTCGCTTCGCTTCCTGTCGGAGGCCAGGCCGTCCCCCGAAGTGGTGGCTCGGCTGGCGGAGCTGTTCCTCGCGCAGGCGATCCGGGAATATGTCGAGCACCTGCCGCCGAGCTCCAAGGGCTGGCTGCGGGGACTGACCGATCCCGCCGTGTCGAAAGCCTTGTCGATCATCCACAACCAATATGCCGAGGACTTCGACGTCGAGACCCTCGCGCGCGAAGCGGGCGTGTCGCGGTCGGTTCTGGGAGAGCGCTTTGCCGAGCTGCTCGGTGAATCGCCGATGCGCTATTGCGCTCGCTGGCGGATGCGCATGGCCTGCAACATGCTCCGCGAAGGCAAGCAGAACACGGCCAACGTCGCTCACGCCGTGGGCTTCGGCAGCGAAGCCGCCTTCAACCGCGCGTTCAAGCGCGAATTCGGCGTTCCGCCCGCCGCCTGGCGCAAACGGATCGAGGCCGAGGATGAGGCACGAACGCGCTTGTCCGAACGGCACGAGCTACCACCGCAGAAGATTCAATATTGCCAGGCCAAGGATGGCACCCGGCTCGCTTATTCGGTGGTTGGCGATGGACCGCCGCTCGTGAAGACAGCGAACTGGCTCAACCATATCCAGCATGACTGGGACAGCCCGCTGTGGCGGCACTGGATCGAAGAGCTGACTCGGGGCCGGACGCTGGTCCGGTACGACGAGCGCGGGAATGGGCTCTCAGACTGGAACACGCCCGACCTCTCGTTCGGAGCATTCGTGCAGGACCTGGAATGCGTGGTCGACTGCACCGAGCTCGAGCAATTCGACCTGCTCGCGATCAGTCAGGGGGCGGCCGTCGCCGTGGCTTATGCGGTCGCGCATCCGCGGCGGGTCCGGCGGCTGATCATCCTCAACGGTTATGCGTCCGGATGGGCGGTTCGCGCGGATCCGTCCGAGCTGGCGCGGCGGGAGGCGATGTTGACGCTAACCGAGGTCGGGTGGGGCGCCGACAACCCGGCCTATCGGCAGTTGTTCACCAGTCACTACGTGCCCGATGCGACGCCCAAGCAGATGGGCTGGTTTAACGAGATGCAGCGGCTGTCGGCGTCACCCGAAAATGCGGTGCGCCTGCAGCGGGTGCTGTCGCATATCGACGTTCGCGACCTGCTGCCGCACGTGGAGACTCCAACTTTGGTTTTTCATTCGCGGAACGATCAGGCGGTGCCATTCTCGCAGGGCGCCGAACTCGCCTCCGGAATCCCGAATGCGCAGTTCGTTCCGCTCGAAAGCAGGAACCACATCCTGCTTGCGGATGAGCCGGCGTGGGAGACGTTCTCGGCGACGAGCCGCCGCTTCCTCGGCGAACTGGTGGACGCCTAGACGTCGGTCGGGCGGCGGCGGCCGGCCGGGCGCCAATGCTGTTGCTTGACGCCCAAACGGTCGAGGCGGTCGACGATGGAGGTAAGCCATTGCGCCCGGCGTGGGGCGATCGGCGGGAGCGAGAGCAGGTCGAAGCCGCTCCACGGCACGAACGGCGTACGCCGCGAATAGGCCCAGATTTCGACCCGGGCGCTGGGGCGGCTGGAGCTGCCGCGGGCGTGGAAGCCGGATGTGTCGATCGCGACGAGCGTGTTGGCGGGGACTGCGAAGCGGTGCGGAGGCTTCAATCCGAGGGCGGGAAGCTCGTGCGGAGCAATGCGCATCGATCCGCGCTGAGACAGCCGGTCGCTGTCTTTGACGTTGACGCTCTTGGCCTGTTCCCAGGCGATGCGCTGCGGCGTCAGCACGTGCGAGCCCTCGACGTACGTGAGCGGGCCCTGGTCGTCGGAGACATCGGTGAGGAACAGCCACGCCTTGAGCGAGGGATGGAAGGTGTCGGCGTGAAGCTCGAGCTGCGGGTCGGGCCCGCCCTCGGCGTGCCCGGTGAGGATCGTCTGGATGTAGTAGAGTGGCTCGGACCGAGTGCTGCCGACGTAGGCAAGGAGCGATTTCCAGCGCTTGTCCGCGAGAAGTGTACTGAGCTCGGGTACGTTCTTCAGTAGCTCCGGGCCGACGGGCACCCGGCGCGTGATCGCGTCGCCTTGCTGGTGCTGGCGGGCGTCAAGCTCACGAGTGAGCAGCGCGGACTGCAAGCGGGCGAACGTCTCCGCGGGAAGGAAGTCGCGGATCTCGACGAAGCCGCCGCGATCGAACTGCTCACGCCATTTCGCGGGCACGTTGCGAGCGAGACGGCGACGGCGCGCCCAGGCGAGGCGATGGGCCAGCTTCAAGCGGGCGACGTGAAGGCCGCGGCGGTTTAGTCGCTCGGAGCCGAGGATCGGATTGTCGACGAAGCTCTTGGCGCCGGTCGCCAGCGCCAGCGTCCACAGCGGCGCACGCCACCATTTGAGGAGGTCGCGAGCCGTCACGGAAATGAATCCCGTGACGTCGATCCGGTCGGCTGTGCCGCCGGTCGGCCGGCTTTCGCTGTCTCTCGCGCAAGCACGCTCGCTGCGCTCCGCTTAACTTGCGCTCGGCAGCTTCAGCTTAGCGGACCCTGGGGCCGCCGAACGGGAGCGGCGGCGGCGGGCGGCGGTCGCGGCGCGGGAGCTGCGCCTGATAGGCGACTCCGCAGTGCTGGACGCAATAGGGAAAGCCCGGGTTCGCCTGCTCGCCGCAGAAGTGGAAGTCGGGCTCGCCTGGATGACCCATCGGCCACTTGCAGAGGCGGTCGTTGAGATCGAGCAGACCGGTCTTGTCGGCGACCTCAGGGCTCGGCTTGGCCGGGACCAGGCGGCGGGGCGGCGCGGGTGGGATCGGCGGCTGCTGATCGCCCGGACCCTGCCGAATGAAGCCGCCGGGGCCAATCGACCGATATTGCATTTCGGGCGCGGAACGCGGTGGGTTAGCCGGCGCTGCGGCCGAGGGTGCGGTCGAGGCGGCCGGAGTGGGCTTGGGCGCTTCCGCCTTGGGCGCAGTCGCTTTTGGCGCGGACGCGGCCGGTGCCGCCTTCTTCGCCTCCTTTTCCTCGCCCGGCTTGACCGGGGAGGGGCGCTGCTCGAGGCCGAGGCGGTGCGCCTTGCCAATCACGGCATTGCGGCTGACGCCGCCCAGCTCGTCGGCGATCTGGCTCGCGGTGGCGCCGTCGTGCCACATCTTCTTCAGACGCTCGATACGCTCTTCAGTCCAGGACATCGTCTAATCTTGCTCCAACTTGCCGGGCCCGCCGCCAGCCGATAGGCGCGTGAGCCGATGAATCCCAACAACCAAGCCAATCAATGGGTGCGCTTCGCACCGGGCAAGCCGGTGCTCAAGGGCGTCAATTGGGGAGGCCTTAAGACCCTCTATATCAAGGAGGTCCGCCGCTTCTTCAAGGTGCAGATGCAGACGGTGTGGGCGCCGGCGATCACGACGCTCCTGTATCTGGCGATTTTCACGGTGGCGCTGGGACGTGGCGGACGGACGGTGGCGGTGGTGCCGGGGGTCGAGGTTCCCTTCGCCAATTTCATCGGGCCCGGCCTGATCGTCATGGCGATGCTCCAGAACGCCTTCGCCAATGCCAGCTTCTCGCTGCTGGTCGGCAAGATCCAGGGCAATATCGTCGATTATCTGATGCCGCCGTTGTCGACCGGCGAGCTGATCGCGGGGCTGGTTGGAGCTGCCGTCACGCGCGCGTTCCTGGTCGGGATCGCGGTGTGGCTGGCGATGCTGCTGTGGCCGGGCGTGTCGGTCGAGATCAGGCGGCCGGAGCTGGTGTTCTGGTTCGGCCTGATGGGATCGCTGTTGCTGTCGTTCCTCGGCCTGCTGACCTCGGTGTGGGCAGAGAAGTTCGACCATGCCGCGGCGGTGACGAACTTCGTGGTCACGCCGCTGTCGCTGCTGTCAGGCACCTTTTATTCGGTCCATCAGCTGGCGCCGAAGTTCCAGGCCGTCAGCCACGCCAACCCGTTTTTTTATGTCATCTCGGGGTTTCGAGCGGGCTTTCTCGGCTTCAGCGATTCGCCGTTGTGGGTTGGTGGCGTCGGCCTGCTAATCCTCAACCTTGCGCTGTGGGCGCTCTGCTATTCGCTCCTGAAGAGCGGCTGGAAGATCAAGAACTAGCTCGGCCCCTCATTGACTCAGTCCGGACGCCGCGTAGCCTGAAGCTGAGGGTTCCCCTCGGCGACGGAGCTCGGCCGTTGCGGTGAAGTCCGCAGGGCATCGAGGAGTGAGAGCGTTGAGAGGTTATACCATTATCGTGATAGCTGCCGCATCGCTGACGGCGCTTTCAGTCCCATGCGCCGCTTTCGACATCGGTGCGAAACGAGCGGCGTATGGCCGCATGTACCTTCGGGATTTCGCGAAATGCGTCGCGAAGTTCAGTCATGATCCGGCCCGGAGGTTTGTACTGGCTACCGGGGAGCAGTCGGTTTCCGACGAGGATCTCCGGCGCGTGCTTCATGGCTATTGTGCTAGTCTCTGGGGGCCGGGGCCACTTTTCGACGTGAAAGCTTTACAATTGAAAGGGGTGCTGGCGGAGGCCTTGAACCAACGCGACAACAGGGCTTGGCCCTCATTTGACCCGAGGGTCGCGAAGGCAATTGATTGGTCCGTTCCCCAGCCCAAGCCTTTGAATCGACCGGCTCCCCTGACGGCGGATGAGATTGCGCTGAGAAATCTATCGCATGAGCTCGCCGTCACGCAGAACAAAGTCGGCCACCTCGGGGAATGCATCGTGCGCGCCAACCCATCTGGTGCCGTGGATGTGTTGAACACTACCATGGACGATCCGTCTGAACTCGTCGCATTGAAAGCCCTTACTCCAGCGATCGTCGGCTGCGTAAGGTCTGGCGAGGTCGCCGCATTCAATCGCACCGACCTTCGCTCCGCGATCGCACTGAGCTACTATCGTCTTGCCAATCCCGATGCGCCTTTGGCGCACTGAACGACCATGAATGACTCGGCCTGGACATGGAAGACTAGCTTTTCCAGGGACTTAGCGAATTAAGCTATTTGAACGTTACATAACGGCCACGTTCAGACCTGCATCAAGCATTGAGGCGCACAACTCACGCATCAAACGCTCAACTCAAGGAGAGCCGTAATGCGTAAGATCATTCTTTCCCTGGCCGCTGCCGGTGCGGCCCTCGCCGTCGCCAGCCCTGCTGCCGCACAGTATTATCCGCAGCCGCAGCCCGCGCCCTATGCCTACGGCCACAATGGCTACAACGGCTACGGCCAGGGTAATTGGGGCATGGTCCGCAACCTGCAGGTTCGCATCGACGCGATCCAGCGGCAGATCGACCGGCTCGACCGTCGCGACCGGATCGGCGGGCGCAGCGCCGATCGTCTTCGCGACGAAGCGAACAAGATCGAGCGCAAGCTCCGCGACCGCGCTCGGGGTGGGCTCGATCCTCGCGAGGCCGGCGACCTGACCTATCGGGTCCAGCGCCTCGAGCAGCGCGTTCAGGTTGCGATGAACGACCGCTACGGCCGGTACGGGAACAATGGCTACGGTTATTCCGACCGTGACCGCGACGGCCGGAACGATCGTTGGGAAGACGACCAGGGTCGCCGTCACGACCGCTGAGCCGGACGAAAAGAGAGGCGTCTCGGGTGACCGGGGCGCCTTTTCTTAGGCGGCTTCGTTTGTGTTCTTGAACCCCGGCTAACCGCCCCATTCAGTATCGCCACAGGCCGGGAGTGGCACAAGGCATCAACTGCTCAGACAAGGAGAGCGACATGCGTAAGTTCCTGATCACCCTGGCGACCGCGGCTTCGGCCCTTGCCATTGCGACACCGGCTTCGGCACAGTGGGCGCCGCCGGTCTATCGCTACGCGCCGTACGATTATGGCAACGCGTTCAGCGGTCACCGTTTCGCCGCATCGATGGAAGGGCGCGTTCAGCGCCTCCGTACCGACATTCGCGCGCTCGAGGTCCGCCGGATCGTTTCGCGGAGCGAGGCGCGATCGCTGGACATGCAGGCTCGCAACCTCCAGCGCCGCATCTATTTCGCGTCGCGCAACGGGATTGGGCCGCGGGAAGCGCGCAACCTCGAATGGGGAATCCGCAATCTTGAGCGCCGAATCCAACGCGAGGCCAGCGACTGGAACAACCGTCCGGGGCGTCGCCATTAAGGCTCGTCCAACACGGACTTGAAGGAGGCGCGCCGGGAAACCGGCGCGCCTTTCTCTTATCGGCGACTTGAAACGCGGCCCCTCAGACCTGTCCGCCGGCAGGCCTCGACGGCGCTTTGCCCTTTCGCGGTGCGCTGGCTATAGCCGAAACAACCTCATCATCGCCGCAAAGGGAGCCGCTTTTCCATGGCCATCACGCCGCTCATGCCCGTCTATCCGCGTTCGCCGGTCCGCCCGGTCCGCGGCGAGGGAGTCTATCTCTACGGGGAGCAGGGCGAGCGCTATCTGGACTTCGCGGCGGGGATCGCGGTGAACCTGCTCGGCCACGGCCATCCGCACCTCACCAAGGCGATCCAGGACCAGGCGGCGACCCTGATCCACGTGTCGAACCTGTACGGCTCGCCGCAGGGTGAGGCGTTCGCCAAGCGCCTGTGCGACAACACCTTCGCCGAAACCGTGTTCTTCACCAATTCGGGCGTCGAGGCGGTCGAATGCGCGATCAAAACCGCGCGCCGCTACCATTACGCCAAGGGCAACCCGCACAAGCATGATTTGATCAGCTTCTCGAACGCCTTTCACGGGCGGACGATGGGGACGATCAGCGCGACCGATCAGGCGAAGATGATCGACGGCTTTGCGCCGTTGCTGCCGGGCTTTAAGGTCGTCGAGTTCAATAATCTCGACGCGGCGCTGGCGGCCATCGACGAGAATACGGCGGGCTTCCTGCTGGAGCCGATCCAGGGCGAGGGCGGCATCCGTCCAGCCAGCCACGAATTCCTGTCGGGCCTCCGCGCGGCGTGCGACGAGCATGACCTGATGCTGGTGTTCGACGAGGTTCAGTGCGGCGTCGCTAGGACCGGGCAGTTGTACGGCTACCAGCATTATGACGTGGTTCCGGACATCATGGCCTCGGCCAAGGGCATCGGCGGCGGCTTCCCGATGGGCGCGTGCCTGGCGAGCGAAAAAGCGGCGGCCGGGATGGTCATCGGCACCCATGGCTCGACCTATGGCGGCAATCCGCTGGCGATGGCCGCGGGGCAAGCGGTGTTCGACATCGTCGCCAACGACGAGTTCCTCGCCGACGTTCGGCTGAAGGGCGAGCGGCTTCGCTCGGCCCTGGAGCAGATGATTCCGAACCACGACCATATCTTCGACAGCGTCCGCGGCGTCGGCCTGATGCTCGGCGTGAAGATGAAGACCGATAGCCGGGCGTTCGTGACCTACTTGCGGACCAAGGGCTTGCTGACGGTTGCCGCGGGCGACAATGTGATGCGCGTGCTTCCGCCGCTGATCATCGACGAGAGCCACATCCGCGAGTTCGTCGAGACGCTGTCGGCGGCGGCAAGCGAATATGAGGTGCCGGCCGAGGCTGCGTGACGGCGGTGCGTTACCGCTCCTAGCTCAACCGGATAGAGCGCCGGGCTTCGAACCCGGAGGTTGGGGGTTCGAGTCCCTCGGAGCGGGCCACCCTTTGGTTGTGGCGGACGGCGGCGGACCCTATCTAGGCGTCATGCCAACAATCGAGCTCAATACGGACGTCGCTCTCGGCGTGGCCATCCCCTCGCGCAATGCGCGAGGCAGGATTGCTCGCCTGGGGCCTGTCATCGATTCCGTGCTTGCCAACCACGGTTACCCGCCGGTGATCGAAAAGCTACTCGCGGAAGCGCTGACTCTGACAGCGTTGCTTGGATCGCTCCTGAAGGAGCCGGAGGGGCAGCTGACGCTGCAGGCGCAAACCGAGGGCGGGATCATCGACCTGATGGTGTGCGACTATCTGGGCGGTGAGCTGCGGGGCTACGTCCGGCATGACCGCGAGCGGCTGGCCGACGCGTCCATGGACCCGGGGCTCAAGGAGCTGTTCGGCAAGGGCTATCTCGCGATTACCTTCGATCAGCCGGTCGCCAAGGAGCGCTACCAGGGCATCGTCCCGCTGGAGGGCAAGAACCTCGGTGAGGCCGCGCAGAGCTATTTCGCCCAGTCCGAGCAAATCCCGAGCCTCGTTCGGCTGGCCGCGGTCAAGCAAGGCGACCACTGGTCGGCAGGGGGGCTGCTGCTTCAACATCTCCCCGAAGGTGAAGAGGGCCGCGAGCGGTTGCACACGCGGCTCGATCACCCTGACTGGCCGCATGTGGCGATGCTCGGCGGTTCGGTGAAGTCCGAGGAGTTGACCGATGCCGGGTTGCCGCTCGACGACTTGCTCTGGCGGCTGTTCCACGAGGAGGACGAGCTCCGAACGCTCGCCGCGATCAAGCTCAGTCGCGGCTGCCGTTGCGATCCTGACTACGTGCGTTCGGTGATTGCGCGCTTTCCGGCGGACGAGCGCGAGGCGATGGTCGGTGACGACGGCGTGATCCGAGTCGATTGCGCTTTCTGCTCGTCGAGCTTTGCGATCCAGCCGGGCGAACTGGCCTAGGCAAATCAGCGGTTCGTTCGGTTAACGGTTCCGTGGTAAACGCCCGCCCGTGGCTCGCAACCCGACTCTCGTTCTGGCCCTTGGCCTCGGCGCTGGCTTGGCGCTGACTGCGGCTCAGCAGCCGCCGACACTCGCCCAGACGCAGCCCGGCCTGTGGGAGATCAGCGGCGCTCCGGGAAGCAAGGCGCAGCGACAATGCGTTGCCGACATCGCAGCCCTCGCCCGCTTTGAACATCGCGCCAAGGCATGCAGCGCAAAGGTGATCAAGAATTCGGGTAGCAGCGTGCAGGTCGAGTATAGTTGCGGCGGCGCTGGGTTTGGCCACAGCCAGATCGACGTCCTGACGCCGCGTTCCCTGCGGATCAGTACGCAAGGCATCTCGGACGGCTTGCCGTTCAATTATCTGTTGCAGGCCCACCGCGTCGGCGATTGCCCGAAAGCCACACCCGCCGCCGTCACCCATCATTAAGGCCTCGTTTAACCAATCTGAGCTAAGGAGGTCAGGTGCCGGATTTGGCACGCTTTCCTCCCAATCGGGCAGCGATGTCCGATCACTGGGCCGCCCGTCCGACAAGGACTGGCGGCCCTTCTTTTGTCTGCACATGCGTCCTAAGTGGCCGCGGTGCTTTACCTGATCATCAAAGCTGCTTTGTCGGGCGCCATCGTCGCCGCCGTTTCGGAGATCGCGCGCCGCTATCCGGGCTGGGGCGGCCTCGTCGCATCGTTGCCGCTTACGTCATTGCTGGCAATGATCTGGCTGTGGCGCGACAGCGGCGACCCCGAGCGAGTTGCTGAGCTCTCGGTCAGCACCTTCTGGTTCTTCCTCCCGTCGGTGCCTTTGTTCCTGGTGTTGCCGGCGCTGTTACGAGCGAACGTCGGCTTCTGGCCGAGCATGGCGCTGTGTGTGATCGGCACGCTGGCGCTCTACGCGGCGTGGTTCTGGGCCGCGCCGAAGATGGGACTCAAGCTGTGAAGAGCGCGGTTGTCCTTCTGTCCGGCGGACTCGATTCGATGGTCTGCGCGGGGATCGCCCGGGAGCAGGGTTATTCGGTCACCGCGCTGACGGTCGATTACAACCAGCGCCACCGGGTCGAGCTGGATGCCGCCAAGCGGATTGCAGGCGAGCTTGCCGACCGGCACATCGTGCTTCCCCTCGATCTCCGCGCGTTCGGAGGCTCGGCGCTGACCAGCGACATCGCGGTCCCGAAGGAAGGTGTCGGCGAGGGGATTCCGGTGACCTACGTTCCCGCCCGAAACACCATCTTCCTCAGCCTGGCGCTGGGTCTCGCCGAAGCCACGGGCGCGCGGGATTTGTTCATAGGAGTCAATGCGCTCGACTATTCGGGCTATCCCGATTGCCGGCCCGATTTCATCGCCGAATTCGAGAAGCTGGCCAACCTTGCGACCAAAGCAGGGGTGGAGGGCGACCGATTCATCATCCATGCGCCGCTCCAGGAGATGACCAAGGCGGACATCGCGCGCGAGGCACGGCGGCTCGGGCTCGACGCGGGCGTGAGCCACAGCTGCTACGATCCCCGCGCCGATGGTGCTCACTGCGGGGAATGCGACGCTTGCCGTTTGCGTGCCAAGGGCTTCGCCGAGGCCGGGATCGCGGACCCGACGGTCTACGCATGACCTATTCGGTCAAGGAATGCTTCCTGACCCTCCAGGGCGAGGGCGTGCAGGCAGGCAGCCGGGCAGTGTTCCTGCGCTTCGCCGGATGCAATCTGTGGACCGGGCGCGAGGAGGACCGGGCGGGCGCACAGTGCAATTTCTGCGACACCGACTTTGTCGGCACCGATGGTGCCGGGGGCGGCAAGTTTCAGTCGGCCGGGGATCTATCAGCCCATGTCGAGACGGTGTGGGGCGCTGGGTTGGAGGAGCGGCTGGTGGTCATAACAGGCGGGGAGCCCATGCTTCAGCTCGACGGGGCGCTCGTCGGGGCATTGCACGAGCGTGGATTCCGGGTCGCCGTCGAGACCAACGGGACGCTGCCGGCCGTCGGTGGTCTGGACTGGATCTGCGTGAGCCCCAAGGCCGGCACCAATGTCGTTCAGCGCTCTGGTAACGAGCTCAAGCTGGTGTGGCCGCAGCAAGGTATCGATCCAGCTGAGTTCGAGGCCTGGGACTTCGACCATTTCCTCGTGCAGCCGATGGACTGCGCCGATCGGGATCGGGCACGGGATTCGGCTATCGCACTGGCGATGGATCGGCCCAGGTGGCGTCTGACCTTGCAGGCGCACAAGCTGCTCGGGCTGCCCTAGCCCTATTCGGCGTTAGACGCCGTATTCGAGACGGTGTTCGTTTCCACCGGCGCGGCAGTCCGAGCGGTTGGCGACTTGGCCGCCGGCGAGTGGCTCGAAGCAGGCTTGGAAGGGCCGGACCCATTCGACGCCGCATCGCTGCCTGGCTCCAGATTGCCGAAGTTCATGTCGACGTCCGCCGCCATGTTCGCGGCATCGCCGGTGACTGCGTCGATCGCCGTTACGTCGTTGGACACGATGCTGTCGGCCGTCATGCCCTGCTCGACATTCTGGTCGGTCGCGGCCTGATCCTTCTTCCCGCAGGCGGCAAGGACAAGGACTGCGGCGATGAGGAGCGTGACACGCATCGAGGACTCCAAATGATCGGGGCCAAAAAAAGAGGCTGCCGGCAGTTACCGGCAGCCTCTTCAAAAGCCAACGCCTCCGCGAGCGGAGGCGTCAGATTACATCGCGTTGTTGGTCGCAGCGTCGGCCGCGTTGTTCGCAGCAACCGCAGCCGAGTTGGCAGCGTCAGCCGCCGCATTGGCGTCAGCCGCAGCGTTCATGTCCATCGTCGCGTTCATGTCAGTCGTCGTGTTCATGTCCGTCGTCGTGAGATTCTCGTCGACGTTCATGGTGTTGTTGGCGTTGTCGTTGCTGCTGCAAGCCGCAACCGCCAGGGCCGCGCCAGCGACCAGGATAAGAGCACGCATTCAAGACTCCCTATTTATTGCGATCTGAGAGCGGTTTCCCGTCCCGCAAATCGCGCGGACAATAGTCTGAAGCAGGACGCTCCATCAAGACTCTTTGCACGCGCCCTTCAAGGCGTTGAGAAATGACGGAAAACTCCCCTTCAAGGCGCCATCAACACCTGACAGCGGGATTTGTTTCCCCAGTTTGGCGAGGCTGGTAACGCCATATTCGGCGATGCCGCACGGCACGATGCCGCTGAAATGAGAGAGGTCGGGAGCAACGTTTAGGGCGAAGCCGTGGAGCGTCACCCAACGCTTCACGCGGACCCCCAACGCGCCGATTTTCGCCTCGCTTGGGCCATCGCCGACCCAGATTCCGATGCGTCCGTCCGCGCGATGCGCCGACACCCCGAATTGCGCCAAGGTGTCGATCATCCAGCCCTCGAGCGAATGGACGAAACAGCGGATGTCCTTCCCCCGCTTTTCGAGGTCGAGCATCACATAGCCGACGCGCTGGCCGGGGCCGTGATAGGTGTAGCGGCCGCCGCGGCCGGCATCGAAGACCGGGAATGATTGCGGGTTGAACAGCTCGGCGGGATCCGCGCTGGTGCCGGCGGTGAATAGCGGCGGATGTTCGAGCAGCCAGATGCACTCGCGGGCGCTTCCTTCGCGAATGGCGGCGACGCGTTGCTCCATGAAGGCGAGGGCCTCTTCATAGGCGACTGGAGAATCGCTGATCTTCCACTCGATGTCCGGAGGAATGTCGCTCACGCTCGCGCAGATGGCGAGCGCGGCTCTGAAGGGCAAGCGTTGCGCGAGGCGAGCGAGGCCAGCATAAGTGCGCGGGTCATAGGGGAAGGGAATATCGATGCGGCGTCTGTCTATTTCGGCGGCATGGGATGAGACGCGGGCGATCCTGGCGCGCGACGGAAGCTTGCTGCTGACGGTCGCCCTGGCGCTCGTGGCGCTCCCTTCTGCGGTCAGCACGCTGGTCAATCCCGCCGGGATGGCCAGCAAGAGCGGGTCGATGTGGGTCGAGCTGGTCGCCTTCCTCGCGTCCGTCATCGCGCTTGCCGGGCAGCTGGCGCTGATCCGCCTCGCCCTCGGGCCCTCGATTACCGTCGGCAGCGCAATCGCTCACGGCATGAAGCGAATGCCGATCTATTTTCTGGTCGTGCTGATGCTCGTCGGTGCGTTGTTCGTCATCAGCATTCCGGTTGTCTTCATCCTGGGCGCGCTCGGCGTTCCGCTGAGCGCGAAGCCGATCCCACTCTCGGGGCCGGTCCTCGTCGCGGCCCTCTTCTATGTCATTCTGGTAATCTATTTCGGGGTTCGGTTTCTCATGTCGTCGCCCGTCGCGAGCGCCGAGGAGGTCGGACCGATCGGCATCATCAAGCGGAGCTGGCAGCTGACATCGGGCAATTGGTGGCCGCTGTTCGGCTTCATTCTGGTCTTCTTGCTAGGGGCGATCATCGTCATCATCGCCATCAACAGCGCGGCGGGAGTTGTCGTCCGCCTGCTCTTCGGTTCGATCGAACCGATGTCGGCGGCAGCGCTCATCCTGGCGCTGGTACAGGCACTGTTCGGCGCGGCCGTCACCACGTTGTTCGCAGTGATGCTGGCGCGAATCTATCTGCAGCTGAGCGGCGGCGGCGCTCAGGCGAGCGTGCCGAGCAGCGGGATCTGAGGAGCGCAGTCTCTCGGTAGCACGCCGAGCAGCCGCGGGTCCGGGAAGCGCTCGATCGCACGCTTGTAAGGCGTGAAGCCCGCTCTGCGGTAGGCGGAGAGCGCTGCCGGATGATCCAGCGAGCAGGTGTGAACGTGAACGCGGTCCACGCCCTCGCGCCAGGCATGCTTCACGGCTTCGGCAAGCAGCCACTTGCCGTGGCCTTGCCCCGACAGTTCAGGGACGAGGCCGATGAACGACAGCTCGCATTCGTGCGACTCGCGGAAGTCGAGCTCGATCATGCCGACCTCGTGATCGTTTCCGTCTAGGACCGAATAAAGCTCGACCTTCGGGTGCTGAATGATCGAGGCGAGATGGGCATCGTCCATCATCAGCCGCGAGAACCACAGCCAGGGCGCGCCGATCAGCCGGAACAGCTCGCGATAGTGCTCTGGCTGTGGGACCTCGACCCGCCGAAGGGAGAGCGGTGAGGAAGGGACTTCCGGCTCGGCCGGTCGAGACATTTCGAGGTAGGTGACGACCGCAGCGATCTCGCCGTCGGCGACGGACTCGTAGCTCATTGCCACTTCGCCAGCGGCGGCAGGCTCATGAGAATGGCGTCGATATTGCCGCCGGTCTTGAGGCCGAACAAAGTGCCGCGGTCGTAGAGCAGATTGAACTCCACGTAGCGGCCGCGGAAGGTCAGCAGCCTGTCCATGTCTTCGTCGCCATAGGGGATGTCCATGCGCTTGCGGACGAGCTGGGGATAGATGTCGAGGAAGGCTTCGCCAACGTCGCGGGTGAAGGCGAAATGCGCGTCGAAATGACCTTCGAGGTGGTCGTAGAAGATGCCGCCGACTCCGCGCGGCAGGCCTCGATGCGGGAGCCAGAAATATTCGTCCGCCCATTTGGAGAAACGGGGATAGAAAGTCGGGTCGTGGGCGGCGCAAGCCGCACGAAGCCGGGCGTGGAAGGCTTCGGTGTCCTCCTCATCGGGAATGGCAGGGTTGAGGTCGGCACCGCCGCCGAACCAGCGCCTGGTCGTCGTCAGGAAGCGCGTGTTCATGTGGACGGCGGGAACGTGCGGATTGCTCATGTGGGCGACCAGGCTGATCCCGGTGGCGAAAAAGCGCGGGTCTTCTTCCGCGCCCGGAATGCTCTTGGCGAATTCGGGATTGAACTGACCGCCGACGGTCGAGACGTTGACCCCGACCTTCTCGAAGACCTTGCCGGTCATCTGGCTGCGGACGCCCCCGCCTCCTGGCTCGCCGCTAGCGTCGGTGCGGTCCCACGGCGTGTATGTGAACTTAGCATCGGAGCCGGACTCGCGCTCGATCTTCTCGAATTCCGCGCAAATCCGGTCGCGCAGGCTTTCGAACCAGTCGCGAGCCGCCTGCTGCTGGTCGTCGAGGTCAAGCATGGCTGCCTCATTGCGGCAGCAAGCGGGGGACGCAAGCGCCGCGCCTGAAGGCATTGTAATTTCGCATAAAGCGTCGCGTCACGCGGGAGACTGCAGAACCGCGGCCCATGAAGATGCTCATCACCCTCGGCGTCGTGGTTGTGACCTTCACCGCTACCCCGCTCGCCGCGCACTTGCCGATCCCGGAGCAAAGCCTAACCCGTGAGCAGGTCCGTGACCGCGCCGACCAGCTGTTCGACCGTTTCGACGTCAACCACGACGGCTATGTCACTCGAAGCGAAGCGCAGGTCGTGGGCGGAAAGCTGCTTCTGTTGCGCGCTTCGACCGGCCGCGACGAGGCGCCAGGGATCGGCGGTCACACATTGCGCTTCCTGAGGCATCGATTCGCAGGACTTCAGGCAGTGACCAAGCCGGAGTTCGAAGCAGCGTTTCTCGCGCATTTCGATCAAATGGACAGCAACCACGACGGGGTCCTGACACCGGACGAGCGCCTGAAGGCTCGCTGACCCCTTGGATTACGGGCTTGTAATCTTTGCATAAATGCGAGGTTCACGACCGCGGCGCCATCTGCCCTGACAGATGGGGGAGGCTCCGCTAGGACGCGGATGATCAGAGGATTTCTCGAGCCATGAAAAAGTTGCTTGTGACAGCCGCCATTGGCGCGGTCTTTGTTTCGATGCCGGCGCTGGCCCAAGGCATGCAGCAGCGCGATCAAACCCGCGCCGAGGCGCAGCAGCGCGCGGACATGATGTTCCAGATGATCGACGCCAATCACGATGGCACGGTCACCAAGGCGGAGGCCGACCAGGCGCTTGCGCAATATCAGGCGGCGCGCGGTGACGATGGCGGTCGCAGCGGCGGACGCCTGCAGCGGATGATGGCCGAGACGTTCGCGAATTCGCAATCGATTACGCTGCAGCAGTTCGAAGCGCAGTCGCTGGCGCGGTTCGATGCGGCCGATCTCAATCACGACGGGGTCGTGACGGCTGCGGAGCGTCAGCAGGCGCGCGCTCAACGGAGTGCGCCGGCTCCCGCGGCGGCACTGAGTCCAACTCCGGCGAAGCCTCAGTAAACGCGGCGCTGCGCGTTCACCAACATCCTGAGCAGCATGGCGACGGGGCGGGGGACGCCCACCTTGCCCTCGAGCCACAAGCTGACTGCTGAGCGCGAGACACCAATAGCCTGCGCGAGATCGTTCTGGGTCCGATAGCCGAGGCTGCGCATCGCCGAACGGAGCTCATCGGGCGACATTGACGCCAGCATTTGGCGGTTTTCGGTCAAATCGCATCGGCTCCGCGGTCGCCGGTGCGGATTCGGATCGCCTGCTCGACATTGAATATGAAGATCTTGCCGTCGCCGATCCGCCCGGTGCGAGCCGCATTCTCGATCGCCTCGACGATATTCTCCACCAGGCTGTTCTCAACGACGACCTCGATCTTCACCTTGGGCAGGAAATCGATCACATATTCCGCGCCGCGGTAAAGCTCGGTGTGGCCCTTTTGCCGGCCAAAGCCTTTGACCTCCGTAACGGTGATGCCCGAGACGCCCACGTCGTGGAGCGCGTCCTTCACATCGTCGAGCTTGAACGGCTTGATGATCGCTTCGATCTTCTTCACCCGTTAGTCCCCATGCGAGCGGCCAATCTGCTAATGCCCAATCCCCGCCCTATTTCCAAGGCAGGTGCGCGCAACAAATGAAAGCCATCATTCTTTCCGCCGGCCAGGGCTCGCGCCTCGGCCATTTGGTCGATGAACGACCCAAGTGCCTGATCGACTTCAACGGGCGCAGCCTGCTCGACCGGCAGCTCGACGCGCTGGAGGCCAACGGGGTCCATGAGGCGGTGGTGGTCACCGGCTTCCATGACGACCGTATTGAGGAAGCGCTGGCGAAGCGAAGCGGCGGACCGAACGTCCGCACGATCTTCAATCCCTTCTACAAGGTCGCCGACAATACCGGCTCGCTCTACATGGCGCGCGAGGAGCTGAGCGGAGAATGCCTGGTGTGGAACGGCGATACGCTCGTTTCGACCGCGCTCATGAGCCGCGTGGTGCGCAACGACCGGAGCGGCATCTGCGTCACCATCGACCGAAAGCCTTCGTACGATGATGACGATATGAAGGTGATCGCCGCCGCCGATGATGGCCGCCTTCGCGCAATCGGCAAGCGGATCAGCGAGGGCGTGAACGCCGAATCGATCGGATTGTTGGCGTTTCGAGGCGGAGGCGCGGAGCAGTTCCGCGAGGCGATCGAGCGAGCGATGCGGACCAGTGAAGGCACGACCATTTGGTACCTTCGCGTCATCCACCACCTGGCTCAGAACGGCGAGGTGTGGACCTTCGACATCGATGGTGAGGAATGGGGTGAGGTCGATTTCCCGCCCGACGTCGAGGCGGCGCGCGAGCTGACCGCGCGGTGGGACGCGGAGGCCAAGGCCGCGGCGGCTTAATGGAGGCGCTGCGAATCCCGGTTGGCGACGAGAGCGTCTCGGCGGTGCTGATCCGGCCTGACGATGCCAAGGCGCTGTACGTGTTCGCGCATGGCGCGGGCGCAGGGATGATCCACAAAGCGATGGAGTCGAACGCGCTTGGGCTCGCGGAGCGCCGAATTGCGACGCTGCGCTACCAATTCCCCTACATGGAGAAGGGCTCGAAGCGGGTCGATCAGCCGAAGGTCGCGCACCCGGCGGTGCGGGCTGGGGTAGCGGAAGCAGCGAAGCTGGCGGCGGACCTGCCCTTGTTCGCCGGCGGCCGGTCGTTCGGCGGGCGTATGACGTCGCAGGCGCAGGCGGTTGAGCCGCTGCCGGGCGTGCGGGGGTTGGCGTTCCTCGGCTTCCCGCTGCATCCCGCCGGCAAGCCGGGCATTGAGCGCGCGGAGCATCTAGCAAAGGTGCACATCCCGATGCTGTTCGTCACGGGCGAGCGCGATGCGCTGGCCGAGTTGGGGCTGCTGAAACCGGTGATCGCGAATCTGGGCGACCGGGCGACGCTGCATGTTGTCACGGCCGCCGATCACAGCCTCAAGGTGGCGGCGAAGAGTGGGCGAACCGCTGCGGAAGCCGAGGCCGAAGCGCTGGACGCAATGACCGAGTGGATGCTCGGCCTTAGTTGACCTTGCGGCGGCCGGACAGGAATGCCCCTATCACCGCGCACCCAAATGCAAGTATTCCATAGACGATGAACGCGGCCCAAAACCAAGGAGCCTTGGTTGAAGGCCTGTCGCCGACAAGAGCTGGTACGAAAAACCATGCCACCAAACCAATGACCGATCCGATCGCCGTCGCGACGATCCGGCCGGCGGGCGTGTGCCGAGCTATCGAATATGCCCCGGCGCCTCCAAGAAGGATTGCAACGCAGAAGAGTAGCTCCAGCAGGTTACCTGTCACTTCGTTCGACAAAGTCAGGCTAGCCTGAAGGCGGCAGAAAACGCGCGACGATGTCGCGGGCGAGGCGGGCCGGGCGCAGGCTCGCGGCGTCGAGGCAGCACCAGCAGCTTTTCACTTCGCTGAGCACGTCCTGGCCCCGCCTTACGACTGTTGTGAAATAGGCGCGGGCGCCTTCGACCTTTTCGGCGATGACCTCGGCGACGACATTGTCCTGGAGGAACGTGGGGCGGAGATAGGTGATCTCATGCTTCAGCGCGACCCATAGGTGCTGGGCGACCGCGCTCGGCGGAGCGACGCTGCTCCAGTAATCGACCACCGCTTCCTGCACCCATTTGAGATAAACGGCATTGTTGACATGACCCATGTGGTCGATGTCGGCCTGCTCGATTGCAATCGGGTGTCGAAACGCTGCCATGATCCTCGAATCCAAGACAGATTCAGGCTCGCATTAGCTTACAATGCTGTCAATAAGTCCGGTTAACGGTTCGGCGCGTCAGTAGGGTGGCTTGTCCAAACCCATCGGGCTCTTCGTAAAGATCTCGCAGCCGCTGTCGGTGATGCCGATGGAGTGCTCGAACTGGGCGGAGAGCGAGCGGTCGCGGGTGACCGCGGTCCAGCCGTCCTCAAGCACCTTCACGTCGGGACGGCCGATGTTGATCATCGGCTCGACAGTGAAGATCATGCCGGGCTTGAGCTCGGGGCCCGTGCCCGGCCGGCCGGCGTGGACAACCTCCGGGCTGTCGTGGAAGACCCGGCCGACGCCGTGGCCGCAGAAGTCGCGGACGACGCTGTAACGCTGCGCTTCGGCGTGCCGCTGGATCGCGTTCGCGATGTCGCCGAGGTAGTTGCCGGGCCTCGCTTGCTCGAGTCCAAGCATCAGGCATTCGTGGGTAACGTCGACCAGCTTGCGCGCCTTCAGAGGGACGTCACCGACCAGGTACATCCGGCTGGTGTCGCCGTGCCAGCCATCGACGATCGGGGTGACATCGATGTTGACGATGTCGCCGTCCTTGAGCTGGCGGTCGCCGGGAATACCGTGGCAAACGACGTGGTTGATCGAGATGCAGCTCGACTTGGTATAGCCGCGATAGCCGAGCGTGGCGGGCGTTCCGCCGCCATCGAGCGTTAGCCGGTGGACGAGGTCGTCGATCTCCTGCGTGGTGACGCCCGGGACGACGTGCGTGGCCAAAGCGTCGAGAATCTCCGCGGCAAGCCGGCCGGCCTTGCGCATTCCGTCGAAGCCTTCGGGCCCGTGAAGCTTGATAATTCCGTTCTTGGCCTCCGCGCGATCGTCGGCAGCAACCGTGATGTATTGAGTCATGAAGCCTAGATAGGCATTCGGGCTCGCGAAGTCACCGGAGATGCGATTGGCCGAGGAAACGAGAGTATGGACCGCCGCGCTGCTGGTGATCGGCGATGAAATCCTGTCTGGCCGGACGCAGGACAAGAACGTGTCGCAGGTCGCTCTGTGGCTCAACGATCAGGGCATTCGCCTGGCCGAGGTCCGGGTCGTACCCGACGATGCTGCAAGGATTGCCGACAATGTGAACGCGCTCAGGAGGGCGCACGACTATCTGTTCACCACGGGCGGCATTGGTCCGACCCATGACGACATTACCGTCGATTCGATTGCGGAGGCGTTCGGCGTTCCGGTGATCGTCCATCCCGAGGCGCGGAAGATCCTGGAAGATTATTACCGCGACCGGCCGGGCGGTCTGACCAACGCGCGTCTGCGGATGGCGCGGGTTCCCCAAGGGGCCGAGCTGATCCCGAACGTCACGTCCGGCGCTCCTGGCGTCAGGATCGGCAACGTCTTCATCCTCGCCGGCGTGCCGTACATCGCGGCGGCGATGCTGGAAGGATTGACGGGGAAGCTAGAGGGCGGACGGCCCGTCGTATCAGTGACCGTTGGAGCGCGAGCGCCCGAAAGCGATGTCGCCGACCTGTTGCGCGAAACCGAGGCCGACAATCCGGGCGTCGCGATTGGCAGCTACCCCTTTTTCAAAGACGGCGGATACGGCGCGAATTTCGTGATCCGCTCGGAAGACAGCGAGTTAGCGCGACGAACCGGTCATCAGCTTTCCGAGCGACTGCGCGAAGCGGGCTACGAACCTGTCGAGGGTGGTATATAAAGCCGACATGGCCGGCCCCCTGATCGACACGTACGGACGGCGGATCACCTATGTTCGGCTCTCGGTTACCGACCGGTGCGATTTCCGATGCCGCTATTGCATGTCTGAGCGGATGAGCTTCCGGCCACACCATGAGCTGCTGAGCTTCGGTGAAATCGAGATGCTGGTTGATCTGCTGGTCGAGCGGGGCGTGACGAAGTTGCGGCTGACGGGCGGCGAACCGCTGGTCCGGCGCGGCATCCTCGAGCTGGTCGAGGCTCTCGGGCGAAGGCTCGACGGAGGCCTCGCGGAATTGACCCTGACCACCAACGGCAGCCAGCTGAACGGTGCGGCGGCGCGTCTGGTCGCGAGCGGCGTGCGCCGGTTGAATGTCAGCCTGGACAGCCGCGATCCCGAGAAGTTCGCCCACATCACCCGCCGCGGTCGGCTCGATAAGGTGCTGGCGGGCATCGGCGCGGCGAAGGCGGCAGGCCTCAAGGTCAAGATCAACATGGTCGCTCTCAAGGGCCTCAATGACGATGAGATCGAGGCCATGCTGCGTTGGTGTGCGACGGAGGGGTTCGATCTGACCTTGATCGAGACGATGCCGCTGGGGGATGTGGATGAGGATCGCAGCGATCGATATCTCGCCTTGGACGGCGTGCGTCGGCGGCTCGAGGAGAGCTACACTTTAGTCCCGTCGCTGACGAGAACCGGAGGTCCGGCCCGTTATTTCGATGTCACTGAACTGGGAGTCCAGCTGGGGCTGATTACACCCATCAGCGAGAATTTCTGTGCCGGCTGCAACCGCATCCGGGTGACAGCGACGGGAGCTGCCTACGGTTGCCTCGGCCACGACCAAAGGGTCGACCTTCGCGACTCCCTCAGGTCGGGCGATGTAGAAGGAGCCGGCCTTGCTCTGGACAGGCTGATGGCGGGCAAGCCCCGGCGCCATGGCTTTGAGATCGGCGCGCCGATGCCGGCGGTGCAGCGGCACATGTCGGTGACCGGCGGCTAAGCCTCGATCAATTCTCGCACGAGGGCCGCTCGGCGTTCCGCCTGCAGATTTGGGTTGCTCATGCGCCAAAGGCGGCCCCGCACGACGAAATTGCGGCCGTCAGGGGTGACTGGATGGCGCGGCTTGACGTTTCGATCCACGGGACGACGTTGACTTGGCGCGGCCGAAAATCCAAATCGGCGCCCGCGTTGTGCGGGTATGATGTAATGGTAGCCTGTCAGCTTCCCAAGCTGAACGCGCGGGTTCGATTCCCGCTACCCGCTCCAAAGCCGACATGCTGGGGACATGTGGTGCATTTGGAGCGCGCCGAATGGCATCAGGCGGCGACAGCCTGTGCCGATCGTCAAACCCAGTCCTGGTAATCGAAGAGGTGGAATTCGCTGTAGAGTCCGGCCTCGCGAACCGGGCTGTTGCTCACCAGAGCCTCGGCGGCCGCATGATCGTCGGCCTCGAAGATCATCATATAGCCCTTTCGCTCACCCCGCTCGTTCCGTAGCGGACCTGCAGCCTTGATCGGGATGTATGGCTGTTGAAGGAACTCGGTGATTTGTTCCTGGATCCCCTGATCGATGGGATCCGTGGATTTGAGGAAGCCAATCCAGACGAACATCATAAGCGCCTCCGGGCTGCCACGGCCCCTACATGAAAAGTTCGTCAGAAAGGAACGCGAAACTCGCTTTAGGCGTTGCTTAATATAAGCAGGCTTACTATATCGGTTTCCGGAAGAAACGGGCATGGAAACGCTACCCTTCGAGATCGGCGAGACTGGTCATGCCTTGCGCAAGGCCTTCGATCGCCGTGCGGTCGGCCTTGGGGTCACCCGCGCGCAATGGAAGGTGCTGTTCCGCCTGGAACGGCAACCGGGGCTAAGACAGATCGAACTTGCCGATATGCTGGATATCGAGCCGATCACGCTGTCGCGGATCGTCGATCGTCTGGAGGAAGCAGGCCTCGTCGAGCGGGCGGCCGATCCCGCGGACCGCCGGGCGTGGCGCCTTCATGTCACCGCGCGGGCACAGCCGCTCATCGCGAAGCTGCATGCCGTTGCGGACGAGATGATTTCTGAGGCGTTTGCCGGAATCGACCCGAGAGACATTGAAATCACGAGGAAAGTGCTGGCGCGGGCACGCGAGAATGTGTCGCGAACCACGCCGCTGAACAGGGCTTCGAACGAATGAACAAGCAAACTGCACGTTTAGAGGGCACCGAAACGGCCGAAGCGCCGGTGATCGAGGGCGCCGCCCCGCGAAAAGAAAAGCGCAACCTGGTCCGCACGATCGTCATGCTGATCGTGCCCGCGTTGCTCATCCTCGGGGGTGGCTATTACTGGTTCACCAGCGGCGGCACCGTGTCGACCGACGACGCGCAGATCCGTCAGGACATCGTCTCGGTCAGTCCGCAGGTCGCCGGGCAGGTGGTCGAGGTGCACGTCCGCAACGGCAGCCGTGTGAAGCGCGGCGATTTGCTGTTCCGCATCGATTCGCAGCCTTATCGGGTTGCCCTCGAGCAGGCGCAGGCAAGCCTTGCAGCGGCGCAGTTGCAGACGCACGTGCTGCGCACGACGGCGGCGGGTACGGGCGGCGATATCACCGGCGCGGAGGCGAACCTCGCGATCAAGCGAAACGCTCTCGGCCGGCAGTCGGCCCTCCTCAAGCAGGGCTTCACGACCAAGGCGAATTACGAGGACGCTTTGAACGAGGTGCGTTCGGCGGAAACCCAGCTTTCGGATGCCCGAGCACGCGCCGCGAACGCGAGCGCCGCGGTTGCTTCCGAAGGTCAGCAGCCGCAGGTCGCGCAGGCCCAGGCCGCGGTCGACAAGGCACGGCTCGATCTTGAACGCACGGACGTCCGTGCCCCGATGGACGGGGTGATCGAGAATGCCGACAAGCTGCAGGTCGGCCAAATGGCTGTTCAGGGCGTTGGCATGGTCTCGCTGGTCCACAGCACGACCGCCTGGGTTGAGGCGAATTTCAAGGAGAAGGACCTTGCTCGGATGGCTCCGGGGCAGCGGGCGAAGGTCGAGGTCGACGCTTATGGCGGCCTGAAGTTCGATGCCCACGTCCAGAGCATCGGCGCGGGAACAGGCAGCGAGTTCTCGCTCCTCCCGGCGCAGAACGCCAACGGCAACTGGGTCAAGGTGACGCAGCGCGTGCCGGTGCGGATCGTCTTCGACGGCAAGCCTTCGCGGCCGATGATCGCCGGCCTGTCGGTTACCGCCACGGTCGATCTGGAAGACAAGAAGTAAGGTTCGATGGCCGAGGAAAATTCGGCGTCGGTCGCAACGCACCCGCTCCCATCCGGCCAACGCCTGATCGTGACGATCGGCGTGATGATGGCCGTGCTCCTGCAGGTGCTGGACACGACGATCGCCAACGTCGCGCTGCCGCACATGCAGGCCGACCTCAGCGCCAGCCAGGACCAGATCAACTGGGTGCTGACGAGCTATATCGTCGCCTCGGCGGTCGCGTTGCCGATCAGCGGCTGGCTTGCGGATCGTGTCGGGCGGAAGCGGCTGCTGTTGGTCTCGGTCGCCTGCTTCACCATTGCTTCGGTGCTGTGCGCGACCGCGACGTCGCTCAGCGAAATGGTCGTGTTCCGCGCTTTCCAGGGTGTCAGTGGCGCCTTCATCGTCCCGCTCGCACAGGCAACCCTGTTCGACATCAACCCGAAGGAAAAGCACGGGCAGGCGATGGCGCTGTTCGGCGGCGGGGTGATGATCGGGCCGATCTTGGGGCCCGTGCTGGGCGGCTGGCTGACCGACAATTACAATTGGCGGTGGGTGTTCCTCGTTAACCTGCCGGTCGGAATCATCTGCACGCTGGTGATGATGCGGTTCATGCCGAAGACGGAGACGCATCGGCGGAACTTCGACGGCTTTGGCTTCATCCTGCTGGCGCTGGCGCTCGTCGGCCTTCAGCTTTTCCTCGACCGAGGAGAGCAGGAAGACTGGCTGTCGAGCTGGGAAATCCGAATCGAGCTGGGGCTCGCCATCGCCGCTTCATGGATGTTCGTCGTCCACATGGTCACGTCGAAACATCCCTTGTTCGAGCGCGCCCTGTTCACTGACCGCAACTTCGCGACAAGCCTGGTTTTCATGGCGGCTACGGGCGTCCTGCTGCTCGCTGGATTGGCGCTCCTGCCTCCGCTCTTGCAGAACATGTACGGCTATTCGGTGCTGCAGTCGGGCTTTCTGACCGCCCCTCGCGGCATCGGCACCCTGGTCTCGATGTTGATTGCCGGACGCGCGACCGGGAAGATCGACGCACGCCTTCTGGTTGGCCTTGGCGTCGTGCTGATGGGCATTTCGCTGCACATGATGACCGGCTTCGCGATCGATCAGCCGTCGCGACCCGTGATCTGGAGCGGGGTGGTCCAGGGACTCGGCCTCGGACTGATTTTCGTGCCGCTGCAGACGCTGGCGTTCGAGACGCTCGCGCCGCGCATGCGGACGACCGGCGCCGCGCTTCTCAACCTGTCGCGGAATATCGGCGGCTCGATCGGCATTTCGGTGGTGAGCACTCAACTCGTACGGATGACGCAGGTCGCGCACGCCGACCTCGCGCACAACATCACCGAGCAGACGATCCCGACGCTGGATCCGACCATGCTCCAGACCGTCTTCCCTGTCGCGGGGCCTGCGGCGCTCGCCTACATCAACATGATGATCAACAAGCAGGCGCTGTTCATCGCCTATCTCGATGACTTCAAGCTGATGATGATCGTCACCTTCGCAGTGCTGCCGTTGTTGCTGTTGATGCGACGCGGCAACCAGGTCGGCGGAGCGGGGCCGCCGGTTCACATGGACTGATGCCCTTCAAAGAGGAGAAAAGCGTGTTCCAGGTCGGAAAAAGGCGGCTCGGCCGCGACGGACCCGAGGTTTCGGCGATCGGCCTCGGCTGCATGGGCATGAGCGAGTTCTACGTCGGCGGAAACGACGCGGAGTCGATCGCTACCATCCATCACGCGCTCGAACGCGGTGTGAACTTCCTCGACACCGCCGACATGTACGGCTGGGGCAAGAACGAGGAATTGGTCGGGCGCGCGATCGGCGATCGCCGCGACCAGGTTTTCCTGGCGACCAAGTTCGGCAACGTGCGAGGACCCAATGGTGAATTCCTCGGCGTTCGCGGCGATCCAGAATATGTGCGCTCCGCCTGCGAGGCGAGCCTGATGCGTCTGCGGATCGAGGTGATCGACCTCTATTACCAGCACCGGGTCGATACCAAGGTGCCGATCGAAGATACGGTCGGCGAGATGGCGCGCCTGAAGGACGAGGGGAAGATCCGCTTCCTCGGGCTTTCGGAAGCCGCGCCGAAGACAATTCGCGCAGCGCATGCGACGTCGCCGATCACTGCCGTGCAAACCGAACTGTCGTTGTGGAGCCGCGATGCGGAAGCCGAAGTACTTCCCACCGTCCGCGAGCTTGGCATCGGTTATGTCGCTTATTCGCCGCTCGGCCGCGGGTTCCTGACCGGCCAGTTCAAGTCGCCTGACGACTTCGCCGAGGACGATTTCCGCAAGAACCATCCGCGCTTCCAGGGCGAGAATTTCCAGAAGAACCTGCAGCTCGTCGAAGAGGTCGAGACGATGGCCAGGGAGAAGGGTTGCACGACCGCTCAACTGGCGCTGGCCTGGGTGCTTGCGCAGGGCGAGGATATCGTGCCGATCCCCGGCACCAAGCATGTCCGCTATCTCGACGACAATATCGGCGCGCTCGATGTGAAGCTGATGAGCGATGACTTGAGTCGCCTTGACGAGATCCTTCCGCCGGGCGCTGCCGCGGGCCTTCGCTACCACGAGCGCGGCATGGAGACGGTGAACCGTTAGTCACCGTCCGCCGCCGTTCGTCGACGGGTGGCTGGAAGGCGCTTAACAACCGTGCGATGCAGGCTCCTTCAACGGGCAGGGGGCCTTACATGATCGAAGTGTCGCGTCGTGAAATGCTGGTGTCGGCTGCCGCTGCGGCGGCGCTGGCGGGTGGAGTGTCGAGCATCGCAATGGCTCAGACGGCCGCGTCAGCCGCGGCGTGGGACCTCACCGACCTTTATCCGAGCGACGCGGCGTGGGAGACGGAACGGCAGGCGCTGCTGAAGGCCATTCCGGGCCTGAAGGGACAGAAGGGCACGCTGGGGCGGAGCGCCGCGGCAATGCGGGCGGCGCTTCAGGCGCAGTCCGACATCAACAAGCGCGCTTCGCGGCTTTACACTTACGCTTCCTTGAAGGCCGACGAGGACCGCCGGGTCGCGCCGAACCAGGAGCGCAAGCAGCAGGCGCAGGACGTGTTCACCGCGCTCGGCGAGGCGACTGCCTGGACCAATCCCGAAGTGGTGGCGATCGGCGCTGCCAAAGTGAACGGCTTCATCGCCGCCGACCCGGTGTTGAAAAAGCGTTTCGCGTTCGCGCTGCATGACGTGCTGCGGCTGGCGCCGCATACCTTGTCGCCGAACGAGGAAGAGCTGTTGGCATCGGCAGGGACGCCGCTGGCCGGGCCGAGCGACATTCGTGACCAGCTCGCGTCGTCGGACATCCCGCGGCCGACGGTGAAAATCGACGGCAAGGACATCCGCCTCGACGATCAGGGCTATACGCTGGCCCGCGCCGCGCCCAATCGCGCGGACCGCAAACAAGTCTTCGACAAGTTCTGGGCGAGCTACAAGGCGTTCGAGAGTTCGCTCGGCGCAGCGCTCGCCTCGCAGGTGAAGGGGCAGCTCTTCACGGCGAAGGCGCGGCACTATGACAGCGCGCTTCAGGCGGCGCTCGATGGCGGCAACGTGCCTGAGGCGGTCTATCGCTCACTGATCGCGGAGACCAACCGCGGCTTGCCGGTGCTTCACCGCTATTTCGAGCTTCGCCGCCGGATGCTCGGCCTGCCCGACATGGGTTATTGGGACATCTATCCGCCGCTGGTGAAGTCGGACCGGAGCTATACGCTGGCCGAGATGCGCCAGCTGACGATCGATGCGGTGAAGCCGCTAGGCCCTGATTACGTCCGCGAATTCTCGGACGTCACGAGCAGGAAGTGGATGGATCCGCTGCCGCGCCAGGGCAAGGCGTCGGGCGCCTACATGAACGGCTCGGCCTATGACGTTCACCCCTATTTGTTGCTCAACCTCAGCGACAAATATGACGGGCTCACGACCTACGCCCACGAGTGGGGCCATGCGATGCACACGATGCTCGCCAATGCGGCCCAGCCCTTCGAGCTGGCGGGCTATCCGACCTTTACCGCGGAGGTGGCCTCGACGTGCCATGAGTTGCTGCTCGCCAACATGATGGTCGAGCGGGCGAAGTCGAAGGAGGAGAAGCTCTTCTACCTCGGCCAGATCATGGAGAATTACCGCGGCACCTTCTTCCGCCAGTCGATGTTCGCGGAGTTCCAGCTGGCCATCAACGACCTGGCGACCAAGGGCGAGGGCCTGTCGGGCGAGAAGATGTCGGCGATCTATTTCGACCTGCTGAAGCGCTACCACGGGCCGAAGGTGCAGCTCGAGCCGGTCTATGGCGCCGAGTGGGCCTACATCCAGCACTTCTATTTCGGCTTCTACGTCTGGCAGTATGCGACCTCGATCACCGCCGCGAACTTCTTCGCGCAGAAACTGATGCACGGAACTCCGGCCGACCGCGACCGCTACCTCAGCGTGCTCCGCGCCGGAGGCTCTGACTATGGCTACAACCTGCTGAAGATGGGCGGCCTCGATATGGCGACGGCCGAGCCGTACCGGTTGATCGTCGACAGCTTCAGCAAGGTACTCGATCAGGCCGAGGCATTGATCACCTAGCGGTCGTCGATCAGGCTCATGCAGGTGACTCCTGCTTCGGCTTTCTGAAGCTCGGAGACATCAACTTCGATGACGGTGAAATCGCGGCCGCGGAGGCGATCGGCGGTGCGCGGGTTGCCCGCGGGCAGGATCAGCGCGTCGCCGGCTCGGACGCAGTTGGCGGCATCTGGCTCGTCGGCGGCGAACGGCTCGACGCCTGCGAACTGAGCCGGATCGACGGCGTCGGGATTGTAGAGCAGGATGCCGTTCCCGGCGAACGTGGCGCCGGTCTTGAGGTGCAGGCAGTCGCGGAGTTTGGCCTCTACGACTTCGAAGCCGATTGGTCGCACGAGATCCGCGAGTGCGCCGATGCCGTCGCAATCCGTGCGGGTCGAGAGGCCGACGTATAGGCGATTGCCGATGCGCAGGACGTCGCCGCCGTCGACGTGGCCGCGCCCGATGCGATGGAGCTCGAAGTCGTTCGCTAACCCGGCTGCGGTGGAATCGATTTCGCCGATCCGCGAGGCGGCGCCGGGGCGGGTGATGATTGCGTGGCCGTCGAGCAGGAGCGCGGTGTCCTCGACGAAAACCGCGTCGGGGTCATCGGCGAGCTCGGGCAGGCGGACGATTTCGAAGCCCGCTCTCGCGAGCGCCGCCTCATAGTCCGCATGCTGCTGTGCCGCTTTGGCAGCGTCGATTGGCGTGCGTTCAAGGTGAGTCAGCTGGCACTCCGCAAGCCGCGGGCTGACCGCGCGCGTGTAAGCGCGGGGCATCAGCGCGGGTTGCGGACGACGATGGCGCCGCCCTTCATCACCAGCAGGATGTTGCGGACGGCGGACACGTCGCGAGTCGGATCGCCGTCGACGGCGACGAGATCCGCAAGAAGGCCCGGCTTCACCTGACCGCGGTCGGCGAGGTGCAGGATCCGTGCATTCCCCGAGGTGGTCGCAATCATCACTTGCGCGGCGGGCATTCCGGCGTGCTGCATCGCTTCCATCTCCAGCCAGTTCTGGCCGTGAGTGAAGACTCCGACATCGCCGCCCATGCAGATCGGCACGCCCGCCTTCATCGCGAGGCGGAACGAGCGGCGGTTTTCCTGGACACTCTCGGGCGCAGGCTCCTGTCCGTTCCAGTGCTCGAAATAGCGGGCGTAGGCCTCCGACGCGCCGAGCGTTGGGCAGAGCGCGATGCCCCTGGCGGCCATCGCCTTGAACACGGCCTCGGTGCCGCCGTAGCCGTGCTCGATCGTGTCGGTGCCCGCGCGGACGGCGCGCATCATGCCCTCGGCTGTGGTGGCGTGGACGGCGACGAGGCGGCCGGCGTCGTGGGCAGCAGCGACACCAGCGTCGAGCTCAGCCTGCGACAGGGTGGGGCGAGATGGTTCGCCTTTGCCCCAATGGTAATCGGCGTAGAATTTGATGATTGTCGCGCCGCCCGCGATCTGGTCGCGGACTGCGCGGATCGTCTCGTCGACGCCGGCGACTTCCTGCGCGCCTTGGGGAATCGGAATGCCGGGTTCATAGCCCTTGGGGCCGTACGCACCGCGGGCAACAATCGCCTTGGTCGAGACGAGCAGGCGTGGGCCGGGGACGATGCCCTGGTCGATCGCCTGCTTGAGGCCGACGTCGGCGAAGCCCGCGCCCTCCGTGCCGAGGTCGCGCTCCGTGGTGAAACCGGCGTCGAGGGTGCGCTCCGCGTGGACCACGGCGCGCGCTGTGCGCAACGCGAGCGGTTCGTGAAGCACCTGAACGTCCCACAAGGTCTCGTTGTACGGATGAAGGAAGAGGTGGGAGTGGCCCTCGATCATTCCGGGAAGGAGGGTGGCGCCGGGAAGCTCGATGACCTTCGCGCCAGCGGGCGCGGCGATATTCGAGCCAGCAGCAGCGATCCTGTCGCCGTCGACCAACACCGACCAGCCTTCATGCGGACTTGCGCTCAAGCCATCGAAGACGCGGGCGGGCCGAAGAAGGACGGTGCCGGCGGCCGCCGGCCCGATCAGGACAAGCGAGAGAAGCAGGGCCGTGGCGGCGCGAAACTTCCCAATTTTCGCAGTTGCGCGCACGCGGGCTCGCCCCTGACGGGCGCTTCCGAGCCGCGGGCGATGAGAGTGTGGAACCGGGCTCGTCATGGTCTTGTGTGGAACACAGAATGGGCCCGGTAGGAAAGAGGGATTAATGTGGTCGCTAATGGCAGCTTCCGACCCGAAGTTGTCATGAGCGCGGTGGCGGCGGAGGTTCTTCGAAAAACGTTGCGCGCCCGAATTTCACGTCTGCCACACGGTCGATGACCATGACGTAAGGCATGTCGTGGAGATTAGGTGCGGCATCGAGCGGTACAGACCCTGATTGCACGGCACCTGTTCGCTTCCGAAGCACACCGAAGAACGCGCCGTGAAAACCACCAAACGGCACAACGTCATTTTTCAGAGAAATGCGAAGTGCCGTCCCGTCTGATCGACTTAAGCCTGTCGTATCGACGATCACGCTTGGTCCGAACTTCGGTTCAATGAGCGTCTCACGACAATCTCCGGAACCGATGGCAGACCAAAAACCTGTAGACCCGTACCAACCCAGGAGTTTGATCGGCTTACCGAGCAACTCAGGAGCCCGGCGAATTGCCTCACACGTATCAATCTCTTTAGGGGGCGGCGCCGCACACCCGCTCGCTTGCATCGTCAAAGCGAGGGCAATGGTAAGGCGGCACGATGTTCTCATTCAATTGATATGAGCAGCGCTCAAACCATGACGCAATGGGAGCTTTCCACCCAAAGCAGACATTAGAGTCTTACCTAGACGCTTACGAAGTTCATTACGAAAAGGGCGGCTGGGAAAGTCCCAACCGCCCTTCGTTCTTCTTCCGGCGTAGCCGTCACGGGAGTGAATCCCGTGACGTCGGTCCTGTCGCCCTTCGCGGCTTAGGCCGCTCGAAAGCAGGCCGGCCGGCATCGGTAAGTCTTCGCACTGCTCCCGCGGTGCTTCGCACCGGCGTCGCTGCGCTCGCTTACCTCTTGCTGAACTGGAAGCTGCGGCGGGCCTTGGCGCGGCCGTACTTCTTGCGTTC
>JADMIO010983874.1_pt1 | contig 32774 bp, 30 predicted proteins | sample 8958161 | NCBI WGS metagenome assembly JADMIO01 (sample SAMN16585339, study PRJNA669376) | soil metagenome | isolation source: Crop rotation soil | place: USA: Cullars Rotation, Alabama | collected 2011
ACGAAAGGCCCAGTCTTTCGACTGAGCCTTTCGTTTTATTTGACCATGTTGGTATGATTTAAATTAATACGACTCACTATAGGGTCAGTGCGGCCGCGACTTCAAGTCACGTGAATTCCAAGCTTCGGATCCCACTGTGCTGGAAAGTTCCGCACCGCGACGACCGAGATGATGCGTTCGGCGACGCCCGAGCAGGCAGTTGCCCACCCCAATTGGTCGATGGGTGCCAAGATTTCGGTCGATTCGGCGACGATGATGAACAAGGGACTCGAGCTGATCGAGGCGCATCATTTGTTCGGCGTTTCCTCGGATCGGATCGAGATCGTGATTCACCCGCAGTCGGTCGTCCATTCCCTCGTCGAGTTCGTCGATGGCTCGGTGCTTGCCCAGCTCGGCAGCCCCGACATGCGTATCCCCATCGCTTATGCGCTCGCCTGGCCGAAGCGGATCGCCACCCCGGCGCAGCGGCTCGATCTCACGAAGGTTGCAAGACTTGACTTCGAAGCCCCTGATCTCACGCGCTTTCCGGCGCTTCGGCTGGCTCGCGAAGCGCTCGAGGCGGGGGGCGCTGCGCCGGTGGTCTTGAATGCCGCCAATGAAACCGCGGTCAAACGATTTCTCGCCGGAGCGATTGGCTTCACCGACATTCCGGCCTTGGTCGAGCGTGCGCTAGACGAGGATCGATCCTCGGCGCCGCGATCCATCGCCGACGTGCTCGAAATAGATCGTTTGACGCGCATTAAGGTTGATGCTGCGATGCAGGCCGCCTGATGCCGATCCCGCACCCGCCTTTGTGGATGGTCCTTGTCGCCTTCGTTGGGGCGCTGGGGCCGCTCGTCTTCTTCCACGAGCTCGGCCACTATCTCGTCGGGCGGCTGTTCAAGGTCCCCGCAGAGGTTTTCTCGATCGGCTTCGGCCGCGAGCTCGTCGGCTGGACTGACAAGCAGGGCACAAGGTGGAAGGTCGCCTGGCTGCCGCTCGGCGGCTACGTAAAGTTCGTTGGCGACATGGGGCCGGCGAGCAATCCGGCGGATGTCGAGGCGATTCCCGAGGAAATGCGCGAGCGGGCGTTTCAATTCCGTCCCGTGTGGCAGCGATTCCTGATCGTGCTTGCCGGCCCGGTCGCCAATTTCATTCTGGCAATCATCATTTTCACGATTTTCTTCGCCTTCATGGGCTCGCCGCTGTCGAACACAGTGGGCAGCGTGAAGCCGAACGGCCCGGCGCAAATGGCAGGCATTCAGCCCGGGGATCGCATCGTGTCGATCGCTGGACGTTCCACCCCGACTTTCGCTGACATATTCAACGTTGTCGGAATGCGTCCCGACGAGAGGGTTTCGGTCGATTATGAGCGAGGCGGCGAGCAAACCCGTGTCGAAATCAAGCTCGGCGCGACGGACACCGTAGACCAGACCGGCAGCCGTATCCGTCGCGGGCTGCTCGGCGTCTATTCTTCGACCGACCTCGGCAAACCTGTCGGGATTATCCAGGCAGTCCCGATGGCGGTGGAAGCGACCGGCAGACTGACTAGGGCGATGTTCGACGGAATCGTTCAACTGGTGCGCGGCGCGATTTCGCCGCGAATGATTGGCGGACCGATCAAGATCGCCCAGCTCGCGGGGGCCAACGCGCAATTCGGACTCTTGGCCTTTGTCGAGCTCATGGCCTTGCTCTCAATTAATCTGGGATTCATCAACCTCTTGCCAGTCCCGATGCTGGATGGAGGCCACCTGTTTTTCTACACGATCGAGGCGGTCCGCCGCCGTCCGCTCAGCGCGCAGGCGCTCGATTGGGCATTCCGCGGCGGCCTCGCGCTCATTCTGGCGTTGCTGGTTTTCGCGACCTTCAACGACCTCGGCCTCTGGAACCAGCTAGAACGCTTGATTGGCTAGGAGGCTTGGGGCAGGGGCAGACGTACGGGCGTGACGGTCGAGGGGCGGCCGAATCTCTAGTGCAAGGCGGGGACGCGTGATTTCAGCTAATAAGGGTTTCAATCGGCGTGCCGGCGCCGCTCTTCTGGTCGGAACGATGCTCGGAGGCTGGGCGACGCCGCTTTTCGCCCAGGACGCGCCGCCCGCTCCTGCGCAACCGCCGGCGGCTGCGCCCGAAGTCGCTCCAGCACCCGCTCCGGCGGTGCGGACGATCCGATCGATCTCGGTGCGAGGCAATCAGCGCCTCGAGCCCGAAACCATCCGCTCCTATGCGAATCTTTCACCCGGCCAGACCTACACCGCGGAATCGCTCGATCAGGCGCTGAAGGACCTCTACGCGACGCAGCTCTTCGCCGACGTCCAGATCACCGGCGCCGAGACCGGCGACCTGCTTATCACGGTCCGTGAGAACCCGGTGATCAACCGCATCGTCCTCGAGGGGAACAAGCGGCTGAAGTCGGACAAGATTACGCCCGAGATCAAACTTGCCCCGCGGCAGATCTTCACCCGTTCGGCCGCCCGCGCCGACGTCGAGCGAATCCTCGAACTCTATCGCCGCCAGGGGCGATTTGCTGCCCGCGTCGAGCCGAAGATCGTCCAGCTCGACCAGAACCGCGTCGACGTCGTGTTCGAGATTTACGAGGGGGATCTCGCCAAGGTCCGCAAGATCAACATCATCGGCAACAAGGAGTTCAAGGACGACCGGCTGAAGAAGGAAATGTACACGCGCCAGGCGGGCGGCGTGCTCAGCTTCCTGAAATCGAATGACACCTACGATCCCGACCGGCTGTCGGCCGACCAGCAGAAGCTGCGCGCGTTCTACCTGACCGAGGGTTATGCCGATTTCCGCGTGGTCTCGGCGCTCGCGGAGCTCACCCCCGACCGCAAGGATTTCGTCATCACCTACGTGATCGAGGAAGGCCCTCGCTATAAGTTCGGCGAGATCGATGCCGACAGCGCCCTGCGCGATTTCCCAGCGGCGAAAGTGAAGTCGCTCGTCACTCTGAAGCAGGGCCAGTGGTTCAACGCCAAGGCAGTCGAGGATTCGGTCACTAAGCTCAACGAGGAAGCGGGCAACCTCGGCTACGCCTTCGCCGACATCAATCCGGCCTACGACCGCGACGCCGACAAGCACACCATGAGCATTACGTTCAAGGTCGGCGAGACGCCGCGCGTCTATGTCGAGCGGATCGATATCACCGGCAATACGGTGACCCGCGACAAGGTTATCCGGCGCGAGTTTCGAATCAACGAGGGCGACGCTTTCAACGCGATCAAGCTGAAGCGCAGCCAGGACCGCATCCAGAGTCTCGGCTTCTTCCAGGAGAAGTTCGAGATCAAGCAGTCCGAAGGCTCCGCACCCGACCGGATCGTCCTGAGCGCCAATGTCGAAGAGAAGGCTACCGGCCAGCTCGCCTTGTCAGGCGGCTATTCGAGCCTCGAGAAATTCGTGATCCAGCTCGCGGTCAGCCAGAACAATTTCATGGGCAAGGGCCAGGAGCTCAACGCCTCGGTCAACTATTCCCGCTATTCCAAGTCGATCGAGCTGGGCTTTGTCGAGCCTTACTTCCTTGACAAGTCGATCCTGCTCGGCGGACAGCTCTTCCGCCGCGACTACCGAAGCTTCAATTTCGTCGGCAACGACCGCAATACGACCTATTCTCAAACCAGCACCGGCGGCGGCCTTCGCCTCGGTTTCCCGGTGACTGAGTTCACCAGCTTCGCGACCCGTTACTCCCTGTCGCAAGACAAGATCACACTCGACAAGAGCACGTTCTACACCGATTTCGACGGTACCGGGCCGGATCCTGCAAGGTGTGACCCGCTGAAAGCTGGCCGTTACCTGTGCGACGAAGTCGGCAGCCATATTACGTCGACGCTCGGATACTCGGGCGTTTTCGACAACACCGACGGCATTCACCCGACGCGCGGCCGCCGCCTGCTTCTATCGCAGGATTTTGCCGGCCTCGGCGGCGACGTCAAATATCTGCGCAGCCGGTTCGACGGGACCCAATATCACAGCTTCGGCGGAGGGTGGATTTTCTCGGCGCACGTCGAAGGGGGTTACATCAATCCGCTCGCCAAGAGGCATGATGACATCGGCAACACGATCGAACCGATCCGTCTGACCGATCGCTTCTTCGGGCCGCAGCTTCGCGGCTTCGACATCCGCGGCATCGGCCCGCGCATCGAGCGCGTGGCCTATGACACGAGCGGAGTTCTCGATTTCAGCAAATCGCAAATCGTCGATGCCCTCGGTGGTCGGGCCTATTACATGGGCCGGCTGGAGCTGGAATTGCCGGTGACGTCAGGACTTAAGAGCGTGGGCTTGAGGCCATCGGCATTCCTCGACGTCGGCTCGCTGTGGAAGGTCAAGCATCCGCCGCTTACCGATGTCGCGAAAGTCTGCTCATTGCTGGATTCCAGCAACAACCTTGTGACCACCCAGAATATTCCGGGCGGGTCCGCCAATAACAGCTGCACCCAGTTCAACGTGAGCGGCGAAACGCGTTATTCGGATACGAACTCTTCGCCGGGCTTCAAGGAGTTTTTCCGCGGCAATTCGCCGAGCCCGCGCCTGTCCATCGGCGTCGGAGTCAACTGGACGTCGCCGTTCGGCCCGCTTCGAATCGACATCGCCAAGGCTCTGCTCAAGCAAAAAGGCGATGACACCAAATTGTTCAGCTTCAACGTAGGGACTCAATTCTGATGCTTAAGATTGCTCTTCCAGCCGCGCTCGCAGCGGCCATCCTCGTTCCGTCGGCGGCCGTTGCGCAGGCCGTCCCCCCGGCCATCGTTGCCGTGGTTGACCTTGACAAGGTGACGACCGAATGCACGGCCTGCAGGACGGCCCGGACCGCGCTTCAGGGGCAGCTGACCGCGCTTCAAAATCGCCAGAAGACGTTGACGGCGCCTCTGGAGACTGAAGGCAAGGCAATCCAGACCGCCGTGGAAGCGCTGAAGGGCAAGGAGCCGGATGCAGCGCTGCAGGCCCGCGCGAATGCGTGGACGACGAAGCGCAACCAGGCGGCCCAGGAGCTGTCGCGCCAGGAACAGCAGATTCAGCGCAACCAGGCCTACATCACCCAGCAGATCCAGGAGAAGCTCGGTCCGATTTACAGACAGGTCATGCAGCGCCGCGGTGCGAACCTCATGATCGAGGTTGGCAGCACGCTCGCGACCGGGGCAACGCTTGATGTAACGACTGACGTTCTCACCGCCCTGAACGCGGCGATGCCGACGGTCCAAACGGTAGCCCCGGCGGCGCCGCCGCCGCAGCAACCGCAGGGCCGCTAAGCGCCCGGATGGCTGATCAGCCTGCCAGCACCGCCATCGGTCCGCTCGACATCAAGCGGGTGATGGCGGCGCTGCCGCATCGCTATCCGATGCTGCTGGTCGACCGTGTTGAAAGCCTTGATCCGGAGCGTGGCATCGTCGCCATCAAGGCGGTGACCATGAACGAGGAGTTCTTTCAGGGGCACTTCCCGGGACGGCCGATCATGCCCGGCGTGCTTCAGGTCGAGGCTCTGGCGCAGGCCGCGGGCGTGCTGGCGGTCGAAAGCCTTGGCCTCGCCGGGTCGGGCAAGCTGGTCTATTTCATGTCGATCGACGGCGTGAAGTTCCGCAAGCCCGTCGAGCCTGGCGTCCTGCTGTGGCTCGAGGTCGAGTTCCTCCAGAAGCGCTCACGGGTGTGCAAGTTCGCCGGGCGCGCAATGCTTGACGGAGAAATCGCCACCGAGTGCGAATTCACGGCGATGATCGCCGACCCGCCCGAAAGCTGACTCCGGCAAAGAGCCCGCGCCCTTCGGTCCGATAGCCGAAGACGTCCTGGTACTTTTGATCGAGCAGGTTCGTGCCACGCGCGAATAATGAGATTCCAGGCCGGACTTCGTAGGCGATGCGGGCGTCGGCGAGCCAATAGGAGCCAAGCGCGACGCGATCGAAGGGGAAAGTGTCGCGGCTGTCGAAATGACGCCCGACATAAGCAAGCGAGGCGCCATAAGTGATGTGTCCCGATGTGCCGTCAAGCGCGATCGAGCCGCTGTGCTTCGGGCGCCTGAGTTCGCGGACCTGAACTCCGGCAAGCGCGCCGGGCTCGGTCGCGTCGAGGTAGGCGTAGTTCGCGCTGAGGCGGAGCCGGGCGTCGATAGTCCAGCCAACCTCCGCCTCGATCCCCTGCCGCCGGCTCGTGCTGTCGAGATTGACGGTTGTCCCGATAAAGGTCGGCGGCGGGAAAATGGTCACGATTTCATCGTGCAGGCGCTGGCGATAGGCGGTCAGCGAAGCCGCGGCAGAGCCGTTCCTGAAGCGGACAGATCCTTCGAATCCGCGTGAGCTCTCCGGGCGAATATCCGGATTACCAACGAAATTGTTTGGGAAGAAGCCGTACAAGTCGAAGAAGGTCGGCTGGGAGATTCCCTTCCCGTAGGAGCCGGCGACCGAAAATCCCCCACCGATCCTGAACTGAGCGCTGGCGCGGACAGATGTCGCATCGCGGAAGCGGTTGAAGATGTCACGCCGCACTGCAAGGTCGGCGGTCACCGTCCGACTCTCGCCGCGCCATTCGAAGGTGACGGCCTGATGCGAACGGCTTCGGTCCTGATTGGTGAAGCCGCCGAAGGCCGTGTCGCGGGCGTGGAAACTTTCACGCTCGGTATCCCCGGCCAAGATCAGTGTGTGGGCCAGGGAACCGGTCGTGAGCCGGCGCTCGAGCTGCGCGGTGAGGATACGCCGCGTTCCTCGCGTCCGGTTTTGCGGCACGTCGTCGAGATAATTCCTGTTCGATGAGCCAAGCAGCGAGCCAGAGACCTGGCCTACCCACGGCGAATTGTCGCTCCCGAAATTCGCCCAGATACGCCCCGCAGCGAGCCGGTTGCGGCTGCTGTCGAGCGTATCGGTGTGCGCGAAGGTGACGGGATCGAACCCGTCGAATTCGGTCCGGCCGGTAAGCGCGAGGCCGGACGCACCGAGCTCGATCCGGGGCGCGACTTTCCAGCTCGCCCGGAGCCGCCCCGACAGGTTGCGATACCCGTCCTTGTCGCCTTCGCCGTTGAAACTGTCGATTCCCGTAGCGCGCTGCCAGCCGACGGCGGCCGCAACGCTTGCCGTTTCCGACGAGTAGGCGCCCGAACCGCTGGCGCGGAGGAAACCGAACGAGCCGCCTTCGGCGCTTGCACCGTAGCCTGGCGTGTCGGCGATGCCGTTGATGGCGATGACTCCACCGATCGCTTCCGACCCCCACAACGCTGACTGCGGGCCGCGCACGACTTCGATCCGTGAGGCGAGGTCGGCGTTGAGGATCTCGAATCGCGGCGTGTCTCCCGATGCCGGATCGTTGATCTTGATGCCGTCGACGAAGACTAGGCTGTGGTTCGCTTCCGCCCCCCGGATGCGCACCTCGGCGAGCGAACCGAGCGGCCCGGACGTCGCCACCGCCGCCGAGGGCGTTAGCCGGAGCAGGGCAGGGACCAGCGGGTTGCCGAGCCGCTCGATGCGTTGCTTGTCGATGATGGTGACGCTGGCCGGAGCCTTGGCTTCGCTTTCCGACGCGCGCGATGCGGTGATGACGATCTGGTCGGTATCGATTGGTAATGCGGGCATAAGATCCTCCTGTTGACGAACCTGTCGTCACAGAGGGATTCGCCGCGCGATTGCGCGGCGGGGCCCACGCCCCCGCGGCTGGTCCCGGCCGGGGAAACGGACGACGGACCAGGGCAGGTTCCTGACTTCGCCGAAGCTTGTTCGGCTCACAGTTGCGGGCACAGCGCCGGATTTTCGCCGACTTCCCTTTGAACCGCCCCCGGCCAGCCAAAGCTCCTGAGAGCGACAGCTGGTGGGCGGCACCCTGGTCGTAGCGGCGCTGCTAGGCGGAGCGCCGTTGGACTGTCAAATTGCGGTCGAGGCCGTTATGGACGGGGTCATGAACGCCCGCATCCTCACCGTGCTCGCAGCGATCGTCGCCGCTGCCGCTTTTCGCCTCGTCCCGCACCTGCCCAATTTCACGCCGATCGCGGCCATGGCGCTGTTCGGCGGCGCGTACTTCGGCAGACGCTGGCTCGCCTTCGTCGCGCCGATCGCCGCGATGCTGCTCAGCGATGCGATTATCGGCTTTCATTCCGGAATGCTGTTCGTCTACGCCAGCGTCGCCCTGATCGTCCTGCTCGGCCAGCTTGCCTTGTCGCGTCCGACGGTGCTGCGGGTCGGCACCGCGGCGCTGGCGAGCTCGGTCCTGTTCTTCGTCATCACCAATTTCGGGACCTGGCTGCTGAGCGGCATGTATCCGATGACCTTGTCCGGTCTCGCCGCTTGCTATGTCGCGGCCATTCCGTTCTTCCAGAACACCGTCGCCGGCGATCTCTTCTACAGCGCGCTGCTGTTCGGCGGGTTCGCGTTGCTCGAGCGCTCGGTTCCGGCCCTTCGGCCCCAGACGGCCTGAAGTTGCAACTTTGACGCTCCGCCTGTAAGGCGCGCGCTCTTATCCTTTGCCGCTGGTCGGAAACCAGTGGCTAACCCAAGGAAAACAAAGATGAAGTCCGGCGCTCACCCCGATTATCACATGATCACCGTCGAAATGACCGACGGGACCAAGTTCCAGACCCGTTCGACCTGGGGCAAGGAGGGGGACACGCTCCACCTCGACATCGATCCCAGCGTTCACCCGGCCTGGACCGGCGGCAACCAGAAGCTGCTCGACACCGGCGGCCAGGTTGCGCGCTTCAACAAGCGCTTCGGCGGCCTCACTCTCGGCAAGAAGTGACGAACACGGATTCGTCATCCCGGGCTTGATCCGGAATCCAGGCAAATGACTCTTCGCGAAGCGCCGCGGATCGAGACCGAACGTCTGATCCTGCGCGCCTTTGGTGCGCTCGACCTTGATTCCTATGCCGCCACGCTCGCCGACGAAGAGGTCATGCGTCACATCGGTGGCAAGCCAATGATCCGCGAGGATAGCTGGCGCCGCATGCTCGGCGGAATCGGCATGTGGGCAACCATCGGCATGGGGCCGTGGGCCGTGGAGCGGAAGGTCGACGGCGCGATGGTCGGCCATTGCGGCTTCTTCCAGTTCCACCGCGACATGACGCCGCTCATCCTCGGCGAGCCGGAAATGGGGTGGATTTTCGACCGCTCGGTGCACGGGCAGGGGCTTGCCTTCGAAGCGTGCAGCGCCGCTTTGGCCTGGGCCGAAGGCGAAATCGCGGCCGAATCCTATCCGGCGATCATCGACCTTGAAAACACACCATCGATGAAGCTCGCCGAACGGCTCGGCTTTGTCCGCCAGGCTGATGGTGTCTATCGCGACGCGCCGATCGCCTTCTATCGGCGACCGGGCCGGTTACCAGCCGCCGCCTCCGCCGCCGCCCCCACCGCCGCCTGACGAACCACCACCGCCGGAGCCGCTGCCCGGCGCCGCAGAGGCCGAACCGATCGTGCTCGCCAGTGAGTTGCCGACGCTGTCGACGAAGCCGGTCGGGTTGTCCCACGGATTGCCGCTCCCCGAATACCAATAGAACCCCTGCTGGCCGCCGGGCGCCGCGGCAGCAGCGGCCAGGACTCCGGCGAACCGGTCCGCCCAGCGATTTTCGACGCCCAAGGCGATCGCGAAGGGGAGATATTTCTCGAATATCTCGGGCGTGTCCTGCGGCGCCGTCATCCGGTCGAGCCGCTCGCGCTCCGTGATCGAAAGATATTGTTTGAAGCCGGCGATCTTATCGAGGAGCGCGCGGCCCTCCTTCGTCGGCGCCGCGATCCACCAGAAGCAGGAAATGACCAAGGGGAGGGCAAGCGCCGGAATGAGAAGGGGGAGCACCCAGCCGCTGTTGATCGCGGTGGCGAAAACCGGAAACCCGGCCGCCAACGCGAGGCCTGCCGCGAGAAATGCACAGAGCGTCAGCAAGCATTTCCCCGCGGTAGAAGATTCGTGGATCAGGAACGCCAGCAGGATGGCGAGCGCGATCCCGCCAAGCGTGACTCCAATCCGCCACAGCGCGGTGATGTCGGTTGCCGCGGCGATGGCCGACGACGTTAGCCAGATCGCGGCGATAAACCCGAGCACGCCGGCAGCCGCCCAGCCATAATTGCGCTTGAACATCTTGCCGTCGAACTGCTCCTTGAGGACGGCGGTCAGTCCCTTCTTGGCGGCGCCGAATTCGGCATAATTCTTCTGGATCATCATGATCGACCCGCCTGGCTCGACCAGGGCGTTCAGCGCATTTTGCTCTTCGGGGGGAAGCGGATTGTTGCTGTCCAGGCGCTCGAGCCGGGTCTTGTCACGCGAGAACCAGCCACCGTCCTCCTCGACCATCCGAATGTGGCCGCGCACGCCCATGTCGACCAGTGCCGCCGCAAAGGTGCGGTTGTCGGCATTCATCTTCGTCATGTAGCGCACGCCCGCGGGCGTCAGGCCCTGCGGGGGTGAAAAGAGGGGCACCACGGTCCCGGGCCGCGGATCGCGACCCACGCGCTGCCAGGCCACGAAGAAGAACGCGAGCAGGCCGACGAGCGATCCTCCTCCGACCGCCGGCGGGCCGTAATCGGCGAGCCAATACTCGCTCTGCGGCGGCGCCGTCACGATTCCCTTCGGGAAGGCGACCGCGACGGTCAGTCCCTCGTAGGAGCCGAGCGGCTGGGTCGTCCGCCAGACGATCTCGCCCGGTTTCTCCTCGACCACTTCGGCATTGGTCGTCGTCGACCCTGTAGGACCCGTGTAGCTTGCTCGATCGCCCAGCTTGACTGGAGCCGGAAGGTGGATCCTGGCTTCGGCGACGTCGATCGGAAATACCCAGCCGTTGCCGGTCGCGTTCCAGTAGATCTCGTCATAATCCTTGAAGAAGCCGACTTCGCGCGTCGCCCGGTAGCGGATGACGTAGCGGTGGTCGCCGACAGCGACGAACTGATCGGGGTCGCCGATCTTGACCCGGACTCCCCCGGCCACGGACTCGGTCGCCGCTTTGACCGCGCCGCCGTCGAGGGTCGCGCCCTCGAAGGTGAAACCGATGTGGATTCGTCCGCCGTGCCGTCCGATGTACCAGGTCGGAAAGTCGCGGAAGATGCCATGCCGGATCTGGTCGTTCTCGGCTCGGACATCGATCGTTTCGGTAACCTCGATCGAGGAATTCTTCTGAACCTGGACGTCGCTCCAGTAATGCAAAATCCGCTCGTCGGCCTGCGCCGCGGCCGGCACGGCAAACAACAGCAGGGCAAAGATTGCCCGCCAGATGGAGCGCATCGTCAGGCCGCCGGGCGGTCGAAGGAGACCTTGGGTGCGCTTTGGATGGCGGGATCGTCATCCTGGTAGAAGGGTTCCTCGCTGAAGCCCATTGGGCGCGCGACAAGGACCGCCGGGAAGCTCTGGATCGACGTGTTTAAGTCGCGGACGGTGGCGTTGTAGTAGCGCCGCGCGCTCTGCAGCTCACCCTCGATGTTGGCCAGCTGATCCTGCAGCTGGAGGAAATTGGTGTTGGCCTTGAGCTCGGGATAGGCCTCGGCCACCGCGAACAACCGGCCGAGCATCCCAGTCAGCTGGGCGTCGGCCTGAGCGGTCGCTTCGACGCTGCCGGCGTTCATGGACGCGGAACGCGCTTTCGAAACTTCCTCGAACACCTCGCGCTCGTGGGTGGCATAGCCCTTCACCGCTTCGACGATGTTGGGGATGAGGTCGGCGCGGCGGCGCAGCTGGACGGTGATCCCGCTGAAGCCCTCCTTCACCAGCGCGCGGAGCCTGACGAGGCCGTTGTACAGGCCGATGACGTAGAGGATCAGCAGTACGATGACTGCCAGAATGACCCAGCCGAAAATACCCATGTGATTGCCCCCTGTTAGCGGGGCCAGCATACGGTCGTTTACGCCCGTTCGCTAGAAGGCGCTGAGCCCCGTGATCGCTCGGCCCATGATTAGCGCGTGGACGTCGTGCGTGCCCTCATACGTGTTGACCGTTTCCAGGTTGGCGGCATGGCGCATCACCTGGAATTCGGCCGAAATTCCGTTGCCGCCGTGCATGTCACGGGCGATCCGGGCGATCTCGAGCGCCTTGCCGCAATTGTTGCGTTTGATGAGGCTGATCGTCTCGGGGATTAGCTCGCCGGCTTCGAGGCGGCGGCCGACGCGCAGCGACGCCTGAAGTCCCAGCGTGATCTCGGTCGCCATGTTGGCGAGCTTCAGCTGGACCAGCTGGTTGGAGGCGAGGGGCCGCCCGAACTGCTTGCGGTCGAGCGTATACTGGCGAGCGGCGTGGTAGCAGGCCTCGGCCGCGCCCATCGACCCCCAGCTGATCCCGTAGCGCGCGCGGTTGAGGCAGCCGAACGGGCCCTTGAGGCCCTCGACATTGGGCAGGAGCGCGTCCTCACCGACCTCCACCTGGTCCATCACCACCTCGCCGGTGATCGATGCGCGCAGCGACAGCTTCTCCTTGATCTTGGGCGCCGACAAACCTTTGGCGCCTTTCTCGAGCACGAAGCCGCGTATCTTGCCGTCATGCGCGTCGGACTTCGCCCACACGACGAACACGTCGGCGATCGGCGAGTTGGTGATCCACATCTTGGTACCGCTGATGACATAGCCGCCCTGGACCTTCTGGGCGCGGGTGCGCATGCTGCCCGGGTCCGAGCCGGCATCGGGCTCGGTCAGGCCGAAGCAGCCAATCCATTCGCCGCTCGCCAGCTTGGGCAGGTACTTACGCCGTTGCTCCTCCGATCCGTAGGCGTTGATCGGGTGCATCACGAGGCTCGACTGGACCGACATCGCCGAGCGGTAGCCGCTGTCGACGCGCTCGACCGCGCGGGCGATCAGGCCGTAACTGACGTAACCGAGGCCGGCCCCGCCATATTCCGGAGAGATGGTCGCGCCGAGCATGCCGAGTTCGCCCAGCTCGTTCATGATCTCCCGGTCGAACCGCTCGTCGAGATAGGCCGAGGTCACCCGCGGCAGCAGCTTCTCCTGCGCGTAGCCTTCGGCGGTGTCGCGGACCAGCCGCTCCTCGTCGCTGAGCTGATGATTGAGGTCGAAAGGGTCCTGCCAGTCGAATGGCAGGATGGCAGGCTCACCCACGGCGTTGCGGCTCCGAAACTGTAAAGAAGGAGCCGCCCTTACCGATGTGCGGCGCGGCGCGCCACCCCCCCCCGCCGTCAGTCCTTCTTGGCGATCTTGGCCCCGCCGCTTCCGCCGCCGAAGGTCTGTTTCAGCGTCAGTCCGACGCTGATGTGCTGATCGCGCTCGCGGAATTCGTTGATGATGAAGTCCGGATCGGCGCGGTTGGGCCGGAAGAGCAGCCGGTTCCGCTTGCCGAAGACATGGTCGACATTGAGCGTCACCGACGTCTTTGAGCTTGGCCGATATTCGACGAACGCATTCCATCCCGGCGCGCCGTTGAAGTTCGAGTCGAACTCGTCGGTGCGGAAGAAGGTGAACCTCTTGTTGTCGAACACCTCGAAGCCGTAGGAGAGAGAGCCCGCATCGCGACGGACCGTCAGGTCCCACTGCCAGTCGGGAAAGAATCCGCTCCAGTTGCGCTGTCGGCCGTTGATCGGGTCCTCGACACGCGTGCGCTGGATCGTGCTCGTGAGCTTGGCGCGCAGACCCTTCCACAGCATCCCTAGCGGGGCGTCGAGCGTCAGCGTCGCGAAATAGCGGCGCCCCGTACCGAGGTTGCCGGGGGCGTCGGCGCAGAAGTTCGGATCGCCTGGATGGTCGACCTCGTCGCAGATCAAAATGCGGTCCTGCAGCATGCTGACTAGGTCATGGCCGAGGTCGAGCTTGAACAAGCCGTCGCCGAACAACGCATGATCGACGGACGCCCGGAACTCCCAGGTGCGCTGTGGCTGGAGTTCGGCGTTCCCGCCGTTGATCCGTTTCGTGGAAAGATCGCCGACGCTGATGAAGTCGTAAAAGTCGAGCTGGGCGACCGTGCGCTTGACGGACAGCTGGGTGTGCCAGCCGCGACCCGGCTTCCAGTCGAGCGTGATGTTCGGCTTGAGGAACTTCAGCGTCCGGTCGGCAACGGCATCGCCGCGTACCTTCAGGTTGGAAAATTCGTAATTGACGCCGCCATCGAGCCGCAAAGTCGGCGACAGGGTCTTGCCGACGCTGACGTAAACCTCGCCGCGCTTTTCCTTCACTGTCGCGTCGGCAATCGAGAGGTCGACCGGCACTCTCGTGCCATCTTCCTCGACCTCATTCAGTTCGACGTGATCGTCGAGCGTGTTGTAAGCGGCCTCGGCGCCCACCTCGAAGGATACTCCGAGCAAGTTGGAACGGGTCCAGCTGACCCGGCCGATCGTCTCGTTGCGTTTGGCGTCGATCAGCTGGTCGAACCCGCCATTCACGATGCCACCGTCCTCAATCAGGCCGTCGCGCTGCACATATTGATCGAAATCGTGCCGTTTGCGGCGGGTGGCGAGCCCGACGAACTTTATCGCGCCGCCTGCCAAGGGCTGGGTGATGTCGCCCCCCAGCTCAAAGACTGGGTCCCTATAATGCTGGAACAGGCTGTCGTCGTGTTGCGAATCCCCAGTGGGCGATACGCGGTTGCGCTGCTCGAGATCGAACCGGCTCGGTTGCCAGCGCAGATTGATGCGGTAGGCGTCGTCCGAACCGTGCTCGAGCGCATAAGCGGCGGCGATGAACGGGTTCTTGTTGGCGTAGACATTATGCTTGCGTCGGAACTCGACGAGATCGCCGGTCGCCGTGTCGATCAGCGTGTCGGTGCCTTCCTCGAATTGCTTGTTGAATCCGGTGCCCGCCGACACGTTGAAGGTCGAGGGGCCGCGCCTGACGACGACATTTCCCGAGACGTTCGGCTGAATGAAACCCGTGTAACGGCGCGTGGCGCTTGCGGTGATATTGCCATCGATCCCGCCAGCCTCGGACAGGACGATGTTGAGCACCTGGCTCTTGCCCGCATAATCGGAGCCATAGAGATCGCCGGAGCCGAGCTCGACGCGTACGACTCGCTGGGCCGGTATCCGCTGCAGCAACGTATCCAACGCCTCCGATTTGGTGCTCGGCCGGGCGCCGTTGAGGACCACATTGCCTGCCGTTCCGGCGAAGCCGCGCACGTCGGCGCCATTCTGGTTGGCGCCGAGATCGAGTTGGAAGCCGGGGACGTGCTGGACAATGTCGTAGGCAGTGCGCGGGGCGAACTGGGCGAAGTAAGCGGCTTCGTAAACCGTCGTTCGGCCGCGAGCAGCGGGAGCCGGCTGGGCGCCGGCAGCCGGAGTTTGGGCGAGACCCGGTGACGCGACCGCAATTGCCGACATTGCAATGGTCGACAGCAAGATGTGCCGGGCCACGATGTTCCCCTTGTTAGTTGCAGCGCGCCTAAACGCGGGTCTTGGCGGGCCGCGAGCCGTCTTCGATCAATCGACAGACGGCTCTGCCGACAGGCTTTGCCCGGCGACGGTTGGCCGAACGGTCAGTGCATCCGCGGGCCGAGGCCCAGCGCTTTCATCTGGACCAGCTGGTCGACCGAATAGCGTCGGTCGCTTTGCCGGTTGGCGGCAATTGCGAACTCCGGCGTCACGTCGAGCGCCTTCAGCTGGACCAGTTCGTTGACCGGCAACCGGCCGTAACCGATGCGGTCGAAGCCCGAGATATAGTCGGGCGTGATTCCCAACGCGCGGATCTGGACGAGGTCGTTGGCGGGAAGATTGCCGTTGCCGGCACGGGCGAACCCGCCGATCCATTCGGGCGTGATCCCCAGCGCCTTGAACTCGACCAAGGTCTGGATCCTCTCCGGCCGGTAGCCCATGCGCGCCAGGTCGCCGATGTAGCGGCCATCGACGCCGAGCGCGGCCAACGCCATCAGATCGTCGATGGTCGGCGTCGGATAGTGAGCCGCGGCCACGGCGTCGATCACCTCGCGCCGGGCGTTGATCGCCATCAGCCCGAAAGCCTGCTCGCGCGTCGGAGTACCGATCCCGCGAGCCGAAAGCAGTTGGGTGAAGCCGGGATCGGCAGTGAAGCTGCAATTGCCCCAGGCGTGGCTTTCGCCCCCGCTTCCGGAGCAATCGAGCCGTCCCGCCTCACGCGCTATGGCGAAGTGGAGCGGCCGGGTACCGGAGCTGCGAAACCCGGCAAGATCGAGTCCGACCATCTCGGAGGGCGGGAAGCCGCTCGACCAATCGTGCTCGTCGCGATCGCGGTCATTGTCGCGGAAGTTCGCGTGGATGCGGCCGTCACGCTCGGCTTCAAGCGTGAATTTGATCCAGTCCGACGGCGCCGCGACGCAGGCCGAGGAGACGGTGATGGAAGCGCACAGCAGCGCAGCCAAAAAAACGAGATAGCGGTTCATGTCACTCTCCTTCGTCAGGCAAGCCTCGCCCGTTCGCCCGGGCCAGGCGTTTTGAATTCAGTCGGTTGAGATCAGTTGGTCGGGTGAGCCGGAACGTCAGCCGTCGGGATCGTCCGGCTCGATGTCCGACGGGTCGAGGTCGAGAGTCTTGGCTTTGACCATGTCGTCGACACTGGGCAGCCGTCGACCGGCTTTCCGGAAGCGGTTGACGTCGGTGGGCGTAACTCCGACCGCCCTCAGCTGTACCAGATCCGATATGCTGATGCGCGAGTAGCCGGCGGCCGCCATCGCGCGGGCGTAGTCGGTCGTGATCCCTACCGCCTGTGCCTGAACGATGTCTTGGGCGCGAAGGCGGGGATAGCCGGACCGCACCAGCTCGCGAACATAATCCGGCGTGACTCCGACGGCCGCGAACTGGACGATGTCGTTCTGGCTCAGCCGGATCCCTGGTGCCGCGGCGCGGATCGCCGCGACATAGGCCGGTGAGGCGCCGACGGCCTTGAGCGCCGCCGCGCGGCCGATCGCGCTTGGATCGTGGGCCGGACCATGAGCGCCAGGGCCGAGGTCGAAATCGAAGTCGAAGTCGAAATCCTCGAACGTGCTAGGATCGGCGTAGCTGACTACGGTGCCCTGCGGGCCGGTCACGACCACTCGCCGGCGGCCGCTCGCGTCTGCCGGGAAAAAGGTGACCGTCTTGCCGTCCGGGCCGTGAAGCACTGTCTTGCCGCGGTCGATGGTGATTGCCTTACCGCTGGCGGAGCGGATGGTGACCTTGCCACCGTCGTCGGAGATGGTCGAGCCATCCTGGCTGATGACCGTGGCCTGCTGCCTGGCAGCGGTAACTGCCGTGGTAACTCCGGACGCGATCACGTGGGCGAGGTCGGCCGGCGGCTCCGGAGGCGAATAATAAGGCTTGCTCGTTTGCGCGCTCGCAAGCGTGCCGGGCGCTTTCTTCGGGGTCAGCGTCAGGGCGGCGAGCGGAGCGGCGATCAGGACCGCGCCCACCAGCACGCCGAGCGCGAAGGAGCGGGCGACCGGGCCGCGGACCGAGCTTCCGTCGAGCACTCGCGCGACGCGCCGTGCAAGCGAGCTCTTCGACGGCGCAACGCCGTGCGCTCCGAGGAGCAGGCCGGGACACTCGTGGCGAGCAACCCCAACGAGCAGCTCGGCATAATCGGTATCGGCGATGTCGGCCGCGAGCACGGCGTCGTCCGCCGTTTCCTCGCGCAGCTGATGCGCCTCGCGCGCCAGGATCCAGACCAACGGATTGAACCAGAAGAGCGCGGTCGCAACGCGGGCGAGCAGCAGCTTCACCCAGTCCATTCGCGCAACGTGCGCGAGCTCATGGGCGATGATCGCTTCGGCTTCGCCAGACGCTTCGACAGCGCGGCTGTTGAGCAGGATCACCGGGCGCATCAGCCCCCAGCTGATCGGCGAGGCGAGATCGTCGCTGGTGAGCAGAGCGGTGCCGTGCTTGAAGCCCATCCGCCGCTGGGCGCGGGCGAGCGCGCTCAGCCAATGCCCGTCGACGAGCACGTCGGCTCGGGCCCGCAACGTGACCAGGCGGGCGAGCGCGAGGAAGGTGATGAGCAGCAGGATCGCCGCCGGAAGCGCGTAGAGGACGGTCGCAGCAGCTGCCGTGCTTAGTGAGAAGGATGATGTTGCCTTCGCCGGAGCAACCGGCGGAGCAGGTGTCGCGACGGTGACTCCAGTCGGAGCAGCCGGCTCAACCGGTGCTGCGACAGGCGCCTGCGCGGCGGTTTGACCAAAGAGGCCCGGTGCCTCGATGTTCCAGCTCGGCAGGACCAGCGGCGCGAAGGCGAGCACAACCAGTGCCAAGAGGCCGATGTGCGCGACCCACGAGCGTTCGGCCGCGGAGCGCTGCGTCATCAGTTTCAGCAGGCCGAGTGTAATCCCGGCGATCAGCAGCGACTTCAGCGCGATTCCGATGAGAACGGTCATCTTAGGCTTCCTTGGCCTTGCGGGCCCGTGCGATCATTTCCTCCAGCGCGTCCAGTTCGTCTTTCTTCAGCTGGTCGGACATGCCGAGCAGAGCCGAGGCGGCGCTCGCCGGCGAGCCCTCGAAGAACACGCGGACGATCTCGCTCAGCGCGGATTTCTTTGCCGCGGTCTCAGAAACGACCGGGCTGTAGAGATAGCCTCGCTCCGATTCGCTGCGCCGGACGAAGCCCTTGTCCTCAAGCCGCTTCAGCATCGCGCGCACCGCCGAACCGCTCAGCGGATCGGGCAAGGCATCGCAGATGTCCGCGACGGGGAGGGGGCCGCGCTCGTAGAGGATGTCCACGATCTGGCGTTCACGCGGCGGCAGTTTGCTCAGCATGTTAGAACCCTCTTTGACGCGCGACTCGCCGCGCTACATTTGTAGTGAGTGCTACATTTGTAGCGTCGGCGCAAGGGTTATTTCGACGAACGGTGGCGGAGAGGGTGGGATTCGAACCCACGGTGGGCTTGCACCCACGGCGGTTTTCAAGACCGCTGCCTTAAACCACTCGGCCACCTCTCCTTAATCGGTCGCAGCATATCGTCGGGAGCGCCGGACTGTGCAAGGCGCGCGATGAACCAAGCTGGCCTCATGTGGGTTGTCCAGCATAGCCTCGGCAGTGATGAGGAGCGTAGCTTTGCGGATGCTTGGGGGAGCCTTGGTTGCGGTATCGGCGATCGCGCTCGCGACTCCGTCTGCCGTGATCCGCAAGCCGCCTGTCTCGCCACCCACTCCGCTCGCGCCGATCGCGGCGGCGCAAACCTACGTCTATCCGCAACCGGCAACGGTCACGCCCCAGTCGGACCCCTGGGAGCAGTACAAGGTCCGGCTAACCGCGCTCGCCCGCCAGCAACGTGTCCGCGAATCGACCATTCAGGCGGTAATCCCGGGGCTCGACATCAACCAGCGGGTGATTGCGCTCGACCACGCCGAGCCGCGCGCTCAGAGCTCGGGCGGGCCACCTTCGATGAAGCCCTACATCCGCACGCACGTGACTGCATCGCTGATCCGCCGCGGGCAGAGCAATTACTCCAACCTCTACTCCGGGCTGCAATCGATCCAGGCGCGCTACGGGGTGGATCCGACAATCGTCCTCGCTATTTACGGACACGAGACCAGCTACGGCCTCGTCACGGGCAATCACGACCTGCTCGAGGTTCTCGCGAGCATGGCCTACGGAGGCCGCCGCCGCAGCCTGTTCGAGAATGAATTCATCTCCGCCCTGAAGCTGATGGACCAGGGCGTTCCGCGCTACATGCTGAAGGGCAGCTGGGCAGGGGCCACCGGCTTCCCGCAATTCCTGCCTTCGGTCGCCTTGAGACTCCGCGCCGACGGTGATTCGGACGGTTACGCCAACATCTGGACCAGCGAGCTCGACGGTCTCGCGTCAATCGCGTCCTACCTCCGCGACGCAGGTTGGAAGCCATCGGTGCGCTGGGGAGTCTATGTCAGCGTTCCACGCACGCTCGACCGCGCGGCGCTCCGTTCCACCATCACGGCTCCCAAATGCCCGCAGGTATACAAGCGCCACACGCGCTGGCTTCGAGTGAGCGAATGGCGCTCGCTCGGCGTCGTTCCTTACGGCACCGGTTTGCCCGACGGCGAGTTGGCGACCTTGTTCGAGCCTGAGGGGCCGGACGGAACGGGGTACCTGCTGACCAACAATTATCGGGCTATCCTCGATTACAATTGCTCGAATTTTTACGCGATGTCGGTCGGACTGCTGGCGGACGCGATTGCTCGGCGATAGACAGGCGGAAGTTCCCTGAAGCTTCAAGGATTCCGGTCCGCCTCATGTCCAAGCCCGTCCTCATTGCCGCCGCCGCTTCGCTTCTGCTCGCCGCTCCGACCACGGCCAAGGCCCCGCCGTTCGATACGCCGGCGAAATATGCCTTCCTGATCGATCTGTCGTCGGGCGCGGTGCTCTATGACAAGAATGCCGACGCGCGGATGCCGCCGGCCTCGATGGCGAAGATGATGACGACCGACGTCGCCTTCGAATTGATCGATGCCAAGCAGCTGCCGCTCGGCAAGATGTGCACCGTCCGGCCCGAGACTTGGGCCAGATGGCATGGCCCAGCGGCCGGATCGACCATGTTCCTGTCGCCCAACGAGCAGGTCAGCGTCGAGAATCTGCTGCACGGCATCGTGACGCTCTCGGGCAACGACGCCTCGGTCGTGCTCGCCGAGTGTATTGCCGGCACCGAGCAGGCGTTCGCCGGGCAGATGAATGCGCTGGGCAAGAAGATCGGCCTCACCAACAGTCATTTCGGGACCGCGAACGGCTGGCCCGACGAGGGCGTGACCTATGTCTCAGCCCGCGACCTCGCGACTCTTGCCCGCTACGAGATCGAGAACCACTACGCGCTCTACAAGAAGTTCTATTCGCAGCCGAGCTTCACATGGGGCAAGACGATGGGGTCGGGCGAGAACATCACCCAGGCCAACCGCAACCCCATTCTCGGCGTCGTTCCCGGCGCCGACGGCCTCAAGACCGGCCACACTGACGAAGCGGGCTACGGCTTCACCGGCTCGGCCGAGCAGAACGGCCGCCGCCTGATCATGGTGGTCGCCGGTCTGCCGAGCTGGAATGCCCGGGTCGTCGAGTCCAAGCGCCTGATCGAATGGGGCTTCGGCGCCTGGACGGCGAAACCCCTGTTCCAGGCCGGAGCCAGGGTCGGCAGCGCCCAAGTGCAGATGGGAAGCAGCAGCGAGGTCAGCCTAGTCGCCCCGCGCAACCTCGCAGTGACCGTTCCGGCGGGCCTTCCCACCGGGGCGACGGGTATGAAGATCCGCTACCAGGGCCCGGTCGCCGCCCCGATCAGGAAGGGCGACCATATCGCCGATCTGGTGATCACCACTGCTGATACGCCCCCGCAGGTGGTACCGCTGGTCGCCGGTGAGGACGTCGGCCAGGCGGGCTTCTTCGGCCGCATCTGGATCGGCCTCAAGCAGCTGCTCGGGATGGCGTGACAGCACGCGGGAAGTTCATCAGCCTCGAAGGCGGGGAGGGGGTCGGCAAGTCGACGCAGGTGAAGGCGCTCGCCGCGGCCCTGCGCAAGCGCGGCCTCGACGTTGTCGAGACCCGCGAGCCGGGTGGAAGCGAAGGAGCGGAGAAGATTCGCGAGCTTCTGCTTCGCGGCTCCGACGACCGCTGGGGTGCCCAGGCCGAGGCCTTGCTGTTTGCGGCAGCCCGGGCCGACCACGTCCAGAAAACCATCCTGCCCGCACTGGAAGCCGGGACATGGGTGCTGTCCGACCGCTTCGTCGATAGTTCGCTGGCCTATCAGGGCGGTGCGGGCGGGCTCGGGATCGAGCATGTCCGCGACATCAACGCCTTCGGTATCGGCGACTGCTTCCCCGATCGCTCGCTCATCCTTGTCCTCGACGAAGGCTCGGACCGCGCCAAAGTGCGTGATACCGGTGGCAGCGACCGGATCGGCGGCCGCAGCCGCGACTATCATCACAAAGTCGAACTCGCCTTTAGGCTGATCGCCGCCGAAGAGCCGGAGCGCGTCAGGCTGATCGATGCTTCGGGCGATGCGGAGGGGGTTACCCGGCGCCTGCTCGACGCTATCGCGGACCTCTTGCCATGACCGTCGGCCAGGATCGCGCCGTCGAACAGTTTGCCAGCGCGTGGGCAACGCGCAAGCTCCACCATGCCTGGCTGCTCGCCGGGCCACGCGGCGTGGGAAAGGGGACGTTCGCTCACGCCGCCGCCCGACGCGTTCTCGCCGACGCCGCCGGGCCGCCATCCAGCTTGCCGGGCATCGAGAGCGACGATGAGCATCCTATGGTGAAGCTGGTTGAGGCGGGCAGCCACCCTGACATGCGCCGGCTCGAGCGGCTGGTGAACGAGAAAACCGGTAATCTCGCGCGCAATATCAGCGTCGACCAGGTGCGCGGCCTGGGCGATCTGTTCGACCTCAGTCCGGCCATGTCCGACTGGCGCGTCGTGATCATCGATTCGGTCGATGAATTGGAGCCGGCGGGGGCCAATGCGCTGCTGAAGATGCTCGAAGAGCCGCCGCCCAACAGCATCTTTTTCCTGGTGAGCCATGCGCCGGGCCGATTGCTGCCGACGATCCGCTCGCGTTGCAGAAGGCTGGATTTTCAATCGCTTGACGATGACGTCATGGCGTCAATCCTGGAAATCCAATCCCCCGAGACCAGTGCCACCGAGCGCAACAAGATCGTCGCCATGTCGTTCGGCTCAGCGGGCCGGGCGCTGGACTTCGCCGAGCTCGGCCTCGCCAAGCTCGAGGATGCCGCGCTGGCCATCCTGCGCCAGGGCGACCCGACCAACGCCCGCCGTTCCGAGCTTGCCGGCGAGCTGGGCAAGCGCGGCGCCGGCGAGCGCTATGCCGCCTTCCTCGACCTCGCCCCGTCACTGATTGCCCGCGAGGCGCGGCGGCTGGACGGAGCTCCCCGCGAGCGCGCGCTCGATGCCTATGCGAAGGCGCGGGAACTGGCGGCCGTCGCTCCGCGCGTTTCGCTCGACCCCGCCGCAACCGTCTTCCAGCTCGGCGGGATCCTTGCCTCGGTCGCCGACGCGCCGGTTCCTTGAAGCGCTAGGCCGCCGCCGCTAGGTGCGCTGGCACATGTCCGAGCCCTTCTACATCACGACCGCGATCAGCTACCCGAACGGTCCGCCGCATATCGGCCACGCCTATGAGGCGATCGCGGCCGACGTCATCGCCCGTTTTCAGCGCAGCCGGGGCCGCGATGTGCGCTTCCAGACCGGGACCGACGAGCATGGCCTGAAAATGGCTCAGGCAGCACGGGCCGAGGGCGTCGAGACGCGCGAATTTGCTAACAAAATGTCGTCTCTTTTTCGAGAGATGTGCGATAAACTTAATGTTTCGTACGATAATTTCATCCTGACGACGCAGCCGGATCACTACCGCGCCAGCCAGGCGATCTGGAAGGCGATGGAGGACAGGGGGGACCTCTATCTCGGACGCTACGAAGGTTGGTACTCGGTCCGCGACGAAGCCTATTACGACGACAGCGAGTTGATCGACGGCGAGGGCGGTGACCGCCTGTCGCCGCAGGGCACCCCGGTCGAATGGACGGTCGAGGAAAGCTGGTTCTTCAAGCTATCCGCTTATCAGCAGAAGCTGCTCGATCATTATGCAGCCAATCCGGGCTTCATTCAGCCGGAAAGCCGCCGCAACGAGGTGCTGCGCTTCGTCGAGGGCGGGCTCAGCGACCTCAGCATCTCGCGCACCAGCTTCGACTGGGGCGTTCCGGTGCCCGACAGCCCGGGCCATGTCATGTACGTATGGCTCGATGCCCTAACCAACTATTTGACCGGGCTCGGTTATCCTGACGAGACCGAGCTGTTTCGAAAATACTGGCCCGCTGACGTCCATTTGATCGGCAAGGACGTCGTCCGTTTCCACGCGGTCTATTGGCCGGCCTTCCTGATGAGCGCTGGAATTGGCCTTCCGAGGATGGTCTTCGGGCACGGCTTTTTGCTCAGTCGCGGCGAGAAGATGTCGAAGAGCGTCGGCAATGTCGTCGACCCGATGGTGCTGGCCAAACGGTTCGGGGTGGACGCGCTCCGCTATTTCCTTCTGCGCGAAGTCACGTTCGGGCAAGACGGAAGCTACAGCGCCGAGGCGATCGTCAACCGCGCCAATGCCGAGCTCGCGAATAGCGTCGGCAACCTCGTCCAGCGCACTTTGTCGATGATTTACAAGAACCTCGACGGCATTCTTCCCGCGCCAGGCGATACACCGGCGGACAAGGCCTTGCTGGAGGAGGTCGAGCGGCGCTGCGGCCAGTTGGCCCGGCATTTCGAAGGCATGGCCTTCTCGGTCGGCCTCGAAGAGTGGATGTCGGCCGTCTTCGCCTGCAACGCCTACGTCGACACCATGGCGCCCTGGGCGCTGCGCAAAACGGATCCAGACCGGATGGCGGCCGTGCTGGGGACGCTCGTCGCGGCCATCCGGACGCTCGCCATTGCGGTGCAGCCGGTCATCCCAGCTTCGGCCAAGAGGCTCCTTGCACTGATTGAGGGGGGCACGGATGGCGCTCCGATTGAGCAACCGCAGCCGCTTTTCCCCCGCCTCGAGCTCGAAGAGGAGCCGGCGTGAGGCTGATCGACAGTCATTGCCACCTCAATTACGAGGGTCTCGCCGAGCGCCAGGACGAAGTGCTCGAGAACGCCCGCAATGCCGGGGTGCAGGGGTTCCTCAACATCTCGACGCGCCAGCGCGAATGGAATGACGTCATCGCCGTTGCCGAGCGCAATTCCGACGTGTGGGCTACCGTCGGCGTGCATCCGCATGAAGCGGACGCCCATCCGGACCTCGGCGCCGCGGCTCTAGTGGAGGGCGCATCACATTCCCGTGTGATCGCGATCGGCGAGTGCGGGCTCGATTATTATTATGACAAGTCCGACCGCCAGGCCCAGCGCGAACGCTTCCAGGCGCATATCGAGGCCGCGCGGCAGACTGGGCTGCCTTTGGTCGTCCACACCCGCGACGCCGAAGCTGATACCGCCGAGATGCTCGAAGCAGCGGTCAGGGAAGGGGGCGTCACCGGAGTCCTCCACTGCTTCACCGGCTCGGCCGAGCTGGCGAGGAAGGGGCTCGACCTCGGCTTCTACATCTCTTTGTCGGGCATTGTGACCTTCAAGAACGCGGCCGATCTGCAGGAAACGGCCAAATGGCTGCCCGCCGACCTGATGCTGGTCGAGACCGATTCGCCCTTCCTCGCGCCGGTCCCGCACCGCGGCCAGAAGTGCGAGCCGGCGTTCGTTGCCGACACCGCGGCCTTCGTCGCCGATTTGCGTGGCGAGGATCCGGAGGAGCTTGGCGAGGCGACCACGGCCAACTTCTTCAGATTGTTCAATAAGGCCCAGGGCGTAGCAGATTGAGGGTTAGAATCCTCGGCTGCGGGACGTCGACGGGGGTGCCGAAGATTGGCAACCACTGGGGCCTGTGCGATCCCAATGAGCCGCGCAACTATCGGCTGCGGTCGTCGATCCTGGTCGAAAGCGCTGGCGTCAACGTCATCGTCGACTGTGGACCCGACCTGCGCCAGCAGCTGCTTAGTGCTGAAATCGGCCGCTTGGATGCAGTCGTCGTCACCCACGACCATGGCGATCATGTCCACGGTATCGACGAACTTCGCCCGCTGTCGCAGGTGCTTGATGGCCCGGTGCCGCTCTACGGCGACGCCGGGACGCTGGAGAGCCTCGGGCAGAGATTTGGCTATGCCTTTGCTCAATCCGAGTTCTATCGTCCGATCGTGGAGGGGCGATTGATCACCGGCGGGGAGCGTTTTGGCGGCGCCACGATGCGCGTTGTCGTGCAGCCACATGGGACGACAACTTCCCTCGGCGTCCGTTTCGATGAACGCGAACGATCGGCAGTTTATGCCATCGATTTCAGCGAGATAACCGATGAAATGATGGCGCTTTATGAGGGCGTCGACCTGCTTGTTGCCGATTGCCTGACGCGCAGCCCGCATCCGACTCATGCGCATCTCGACATGGTCGTTCAACTCGCCAGCGAGTTGAAAGCCGGTCAGCTCTATCTGACCCACATGGGGAACGGCCTTGATTACCGTACCTTGGTCGATGAACTGCCCGATTGGGCGGCGCCGGCCCACGACGGGCTGGAGATCGCTCTGTGAACGAGCCTCAGAGCGGGTTCGTAATTTATTATGCAATCATCATCGCTGCGGTGGCGAGTTCGCTGTTCGCCATGAAGCTGCCGGTCGGCAAAGCGCTGAAGATGGTTTTGGCCTGGGTCGCAATCTTCGGGGTCGGCTTCGTGATTTTCTCCTTCCGCAGCGATTTCAGCGCTTTCGGCCAGCGCCTGAAGGCGGAGGCATTCGGAAGCTCGATCGCGGACGGCGCAACCGTGCGCATCCCGATTGCCGACGACGGGCATTTCTGGGTCGACGTCAAGGTCAACAATCACGCAATACGGTTCATGGTCGACAGCGGCGCTTCGGTGACCACGCTCTCGCGCAACGACGCAAGAGCGGCCGACGTGCCCATTACCGGCCGCCAGACGGTGGTCAGCACCGCCAACGGAACGACGCTGGCGGTGCAGAGCATGGCCGACAGCTTCGAGGTGGGCTCCATTCAACGAAGCGATTTCCCGGTGGACATCAACGAGCATGACGACACCAACCTGTTGGGAATGAACTTCCTTTCGTCGCTGCGCAGCTGGCGGGTCGAAGGCAATTATCTGGTGCTCGAGCCGTGAGCAACGACCTGATGCTGGGCGGCGTCTACATCCTGATGGCCGTCATGCTCATCCTCGGCAGCCTGATGTCCCGCCGCGAACCGTTCGCGAGGAGGCTGACGATGCTGCTCGCCTGGGTGTCGATCCTCGCTACCGGCTTCGTCCTCTTCACGTTCCGCGATAATTTCGGCTGGGTTGCGCAACGCTTGCGTGCCGAGGCGCTGGGCACGCCGGTGATCCAGGGGCAGGAAACCCGAATTCCGATGGCCATCGACGGCCATTTCTGGGTCGAAGGCCACGTGAACGGCGTTCCAGTGAAGTTCCTGGTCGACAGTGGTGCGACGATGACGACGATCGATCGCGAGACCGCCATCCGCGCCGGAGTCAGCGTCGCCGAGCGCCCGGACCAATATGTCCGTACCGGGAACGGTATCATCCGCGTGTCGAGCGGGCGGGCGCAGGATTTGAAGGTTGGCGGCATTGCTCGGCGGAACATTGGCGTCCAGGTCGCGGACAATGACAATCTCAACGTGTTGGGGATGAATTTCCTCTCGTCGCTCGATCGGTGGGGCGTCGAGGGGAGATGGCTGGTTCTCGTTCCCTGACCGCTTCGGATAATTACATAATGCATATTATCATACTTTCAGATTGTAACGAGCGAGGGACCCCCGAGTGCCCCTTCAGGCCGCCAAATGATGCTTGAACGGCTCGTCGAGATCATGCGCCGCCTCCGTGACCCCAGGAGCGGCTGCGAATGGGACAGTGTCCAGACGTTCGAGACGATTGCGCCCTACACGATCGAGGAAGCCTATGAGGTCGCCGACGCGATCGCGCGCAAGGACATGGACTCGCTTGCCGACGAGCTCGGCGACCTGCAGCTCCAGGTCGTCTTTCACGCGCAAATGGCTGAAGACGCTGGTTATTTTACGCTGGACGACGTCATCGAACGGATTTGCGACAAGATGCAGCGCCGCCACCCCCACATCTTCGGCGGTGCCGAGCATGGCGGCCACCATCTGTGGGAGATCATCAAGGCCGAGGAACGGGCCAGCGACCCCGACAAGAGCGCGCTGGCCGGCGTGGCGCTCGCGCTTCCCGCGCTGGAGCGTGCTGCGAAGCTGCAGCGCCGCGCCGCGCGAACCGGCTTCGACTGGCCCGACGTCTCGGGACCGCGGGCCAAGATCGACGAGGAACTGGCCGAGCTCGAGGCCGAAACCGATCATGATCGCAAGCTGGAGGAGCTCGGCGACCTGTTATTCGCGGTTGTGAACCTCGCACGCCATCTAAATATCGAGCCGGAAGCTGCTTTGCGTGAAGCCAATCGCAAGTTCGAGCAACGCTTCCGCACGATCGAGCAAGCACCCGGATTCACGGACATGACGCTGGAGGAAATGGAAGCTTTGTGGGTCTTGGCGAAGAAAGGTCAACTCGCGCCGAGCGATTGAAAACGCGCCCAATTCTCGGGTGAAAGCCGGACCGATAGTTGCACCTCGTCATGATCGAGCCGCTGGTCGAGCACCTCGCCCCGCGCGTGCAGCCAAGCAATCCGGTCGCCTTGCGCCGCCGCCAGTCGGATTTCATGCACCTGCTCCCCGCTGCGCAGCACGTTCGCCATCCGTTCACGCACCTCGTCCAGCCCCTCGCCGGTCAACGCGGACAGCGCCACCACGTCCTCGCGCCTTTTTGACTCCTCGGTCAGGCGTTCTCGCTCCTCCGCCGACAGCAGATCGACCTTGTTCCACGCCTCGATCCGCGGTGGAGCCCCCTCCTCCGCCAGGCCGAGCGACTGAAGGACGTCCTCGACGTCCTCTTTCTGCGCCTCCCGATCCGGATGCGCCATGTCGCGGACGTGGACCACGAGATCGGCCGACTGCACTTCTTCGAGGGTCGCGCGGAACGCGGCGATCAGCTCGGTCGGTAGGTGGGAGACGAATCCGACCGTGTCCGACAGGATCACCTTGTCGAACCCCGGCAGGCGAATGTCGCGCATCGTCGGGTCGAGGGTCGCGAACAGGAGGTTCTCGGCGAACACGGCTTCTCCCGTTAGCCGATTGAAAAGCGTTGATTTTCCGGCGTTGGTATAGCCGACCAGCGCAATCACCGGCCATGGCGCGCGTTGCCGGCGCCCGCGGTGCAGCGCCCGAGTGCGCTTGACCTGCTCCAGCTCGCGCCGAATCTTGGCCATGCGCTCGCGGATGAGGCGCCGGTCGGCTTCGATCTGGGTTTCGCCGGGGCCGCCGAGGAAGCCGAAGCCGCCGCGCTGCCGCTCGAGGTGGGTCCAGTTGCGCACCAGGCGTCCCGCCTGATATTCGAGATGCGCGAGCTCGACCTGGAGCTGACCCTCGGCGGTCGCAGCGCGCTCGCCGAAAATCTCGAGGATCAGACCCGTTCGATCGATAACTTTGGTGCCAACCTCGTCTTCGAGATTCTTCTGCTGGATCGGGGCCAGCGGCGCGTCAACGATTAGCAGTCCGGCCCGCTGCTCCTGAACGATTTCGGCAATCTCCTCGACCTGCCCCTTTCCGAGCAGCGTGGCGGGCCGCACCGTGCGCACTCGGAACGGTCGCGCGGTCAGGACGTCGATTCCGATCGCTTCGGCGAGGCCCTCTGCTTCCTCGACCCGTGCGTCAGCCGACCGCCGCGCGCCTTCGCGCGGAAGCTCGGGTACGGCGATCACCGCCCGTTCGCCGCGACTGACATCGGGGAGCGCGGGATGCTCGAAATTATTCAGAGTCGCTCTCCGCCTCTCCGGCATCCTCGTTTCCGAGGTTCAGCGCGCGCGCCGGCTGCAGGGTCGATATCGCATGCTTATAGACCATCTGGATTTGTCCGCCGCGCTCCAGAATAAGCGAAAATTGGTCGAATCCCGTCACAATGCCCTGCAGCATCACGCCGTTGACCAGGAACAGGGTCATGCGCTCATCCTCGCGGGTAGCGGCGGCCAGGAAGACGTCCTGGAGGGCAGCTTTCGGTCCATCGACTGCGGCCGCGCTGGCCACGAAATCGTCAGGCGGCGATGATGGCATGATGGTCGAGATCGAGTGCTTGTAAACGAGCTGAGAGGCCCCTTCCCGGCGCAAGAGCAGGGAGAAAGCGTCGAACCAGGTCACCACGCCCTGCAGCTTGACGCCCTTCACCAGGAAAATCGTCACCGGCAGCTTTGAGCGCCGGATCGCATTCAGGAAATGATCCTGCAGACTGAGCGGGCGAGCGGACATTGGACCTCTTATGTTCTCTTCTACTCGTCCCCCTCCCTCTTGTCTCCGATGCCCAGAGCCTTGAGCTTCCGGTGCAGCGCCGAGCGCTCCATCCCGATGAACGACGCTGTGCGCGAGATGTTGCCGGAAAATCTGCGGATCTGGATCTTGAGATACTCGCGCTCGAAGGATTCTCGGGCCTCGCGCAGCGGGCTTCCCATGATCGCAACGGCGGCGGTGGGCCCGCCCATTGCATTTTGGTTCTCGAGGATTTCGGGGGGCAGCAGATCGACGTCGATGCACGAGACCCGGTCGCCAGGGGCGAGGATGATCGTCCGCTCGATGATGTTCCTCAGCTGGCGGACGTTGCCGGGCCAGTCGTGCGCCTGGAGCGCCGCCATCGCCTCTTCGGAAATCGACGGCGTCGGCATGTGACGTTCGGCGGCAAACCTGGCGAGGAAGTAATCGACCATCTCGGGAATGTCCTCGCGCCGCTCGCGCAGCGGCGGAATCCGAACTGGGACGACGTTCAGGCGATAGAACAAATCCTCGCGGAAGCGACCTCCGGCGATCTCGTCGGACAGGTTCTTCGACGTCGCCGACAGCACCCGGACGTCGACCTTCACCGGACGCTGCCCGCCCACTCGGTGGTAGCTCTGGTCGGTAAGGACGCGGAGGATCTTGCCCTGGGTCGTCAGCGGCATGTCGGCGATTTCGTCGAGGAACAGGGTGCCGCCATGCGCATGCTCGAGCAGCCCCGGACGGACCACGCCTTCGGTCTCGCTGCCGAACAATTCTTCTTCGACCCGGTCGGGGCTCATCATCGCCGCGGGCAGGACGACGAACGGCGCCTTGGCGCGCGGGCTCCAGTTATGGATCATCCGCGCGGCGATTTCCTTGCCGACGCCGGCCGGGCCGGTGATCAGCACCCGGCTTCCGGTCGGCGCCACGCGCTTCAGCGTCGCTCGGACGGTATTGATCGCGACCGATGTACCGTGAAGCAGTTCCTCGTGCCCGATCTGCCTTCGGAGGGTCTCATTCTCGCGCCGGAGCCGCTCGGTGTCGGTGGCCCGGTCGACCAGGTAGAGGAGCCGCTCGGCCTCGAACGGCTTCTCGATGAAGTCGATCGCCCCTTCCCTGACCGCGGCAACGGCTGTGTCGAGATTGCCGTGGCCGGAGATCATCAGCACTGGAACGGTCGGGTCGCGGCGCTTGATCTCCTGCAGCAGCTGCAGCCCATCGAGCCGCGAACCCTGCAGCCAGACATCGAGCAGGACCATCGACGGCCGCCGCTCCTCGAAGGCATCTAGCGTCTGGTTGCTGTCGGCGGCGGTGCGCACTGCATAGCCCTCATCCTCGAGCACTCCGCTGACAAGCTCGCGAATGTCCGCCTCATCGTCGACAACGAGCACTTCCAGGGCCATCAGGCATCTTCCTCGCTTGGATCTGATTCATCTTCGAGTGCCGTTGACTCCTCGTCGGTGCCGAGGGCCGCCAGCTTGTCGGTGTCGAATGAAATGCGCACGTGCGTGCCGCCGCCCGACCGGTCGAGGAAGGCGATTTCGCCCATATGTTCCTCGACGATCTTCTTGACGATGGCGAGCCCGAGGCCGGTCCCGCGCACCCGGGTCGTCATGTAGGGCTCGGTTAGCCGTTCGCGGTCCTCGGGCAGGCCAATCCCGGTATCCATCACGTCGACGACCAGATGATGGTCCTCGCGGTGCAGCTTCAGCTCGACGCGGTCTCCGGCCAGGCTGTGCTCGCCGCGGCTCTTGCGGCTTTCAATGGCTTCGACGCCGTTCTTGACGACATTCGTCAGCGCTTGTCCGAGCTGACGGCGATCGCAGACCATATCGAATTCGCCTTGCGGCGGCTCGAGGACAAAGCTGATTCCGGGGTGAGCCACCTCGTGCAGGAACAGGGCCTGGCGCGCGATGTCGTGGATATTCTCTTCGCGGAACACCGGCTTCGGCATCCGCGCGAAGTTGGAGAATTCGTCGACCATCCGGCGCAGGTCCCCGACCTGGCGAACGATCGTCCCGGTCAGGCGCTCGAAGGTCTCCTTGTCCCCAGGGATTTCTTCACCGAAGCGGCGCTGCAGCCGCTCGGCCGCGAGCTGGATCGGGGTCAGCGGATTTTTGATCTCGTGCGCGATCCGCCGTGCGATGTCGGACCATGCGGCTCTGCGTTGGTCCGTCAGCTGGTCGGTAATGTCGTCGAAGGTGAGCACGCTGCCGTCCTGGTAGCGGGCGCGCTTGACCGCGAGCGTTCGCTGTCCGCCGCCGGCGACGACCGTCACGTTCGCTTCTCCCTGGTCGCCACGCAGGAACTCGTCGAGATCGGGCGCGACCTCTGCGAGGCCCTTGCATTCGATCTCGTCCTGCCCCTTCTCGAGAAGCGCTTCCGCCGAGCGGTTGGTGAGGAGGATGCGATGGGCAGAATCGACCGCGATGACTCCTGCGGTGACGCTCGACAGCACGGCCTCCATAAAGGCTCGGCGGGCGTCGAGCTGGGTGTTCGCCGCCTTGAGTGCACCGGTCTGTTCCTCCAGGCGTCCGCTCATTCGATTGAAGGCGGTCGCTAGGGTATGGATTTCGTCCTCGTTGTCGGTGGTCGGGATTCGGGTCGAGAAATCGCCTTCCTCAATGCGGCCGGCAGCGGTGACCAGCTGGCCCACAGGGCGCACCATCCAGTCGGCCAGCTTCAGCGCGGCGAGAATTGCCAAACCCACAATAACCAGGGCGCCCAGCAGTAATGCGCCGTTGAACCGCAGCTGGTTGATTCTCAACCGGTTCTGCAGGGAACGATAATCCTTGAGCACGCCATTGGCTCGGGTGAGCTGATCGCTGAACTCGGGATCAAACACGCGCGCCGCGTACAAATAGGTCTCGGGGACGCCTGGCAACCGGGTAAGCGCTCCAATTCGATCGGACGAACTTATCCCGATAACCTCGCTGCCATTGAGCGCCGCAATTCGGTCGGCCGTAATCAAGTTCACCAAGGGCCGGCCATAGGGGCTGACGAGCGCCAGGGAGCGGACCTGGTGATCGCGGCCATAAGTGAAGATAATCGCTTCCGACAGGCTCCGCTGGTATACTTCTTTCCAGCACATTGGGATCCTAAGCTTAGAATTCCACGTGGACAAGTTGTCGC
>JADMIO011216361.1_pt1 | contig 32773 bp, 24 predicted proteins | sample 8958161 | NCBI WGS metagenome assembly JADMIO01 (sample SAMN16585339, study PRJNA669376) | soil metagenome | isolation source: Crop rotation soil | place: USA: Cullars Rotation, Alabama | collected 2011
CCGCCGCAGACGTTTTGAGGTGTCTTCCTCGCAATTGGAATATTTGGCGTGACTAGCCTTGCGGCGTCACCGAAATCCGGGCGCAGTCGCGGCGGCCCATCAGGACGCAGTCCTGGGTCTTGCGGAGATCGGCGATGCTCACCGCCAGCCAGATGCCGATCGCGGTCAGCGCCACGGTAAACGCAAGCGCTGCGACATTGGCGAGCATGCGGTGACGGAAATCGTCGGGCTCGTCGCGCGGCCGCTCGTAACGCGACAGGTCGGCCGCCATGTGCTCGCCGCTCGCCGGGCCGGGCTCCTCCCGCCCGCCGGGCGGCTGGGCCGAGGTGCGCGGCCGGAACTTGAGCACCACGTGCTCGGAATCCGTGACAATGGGCCGCTGGGTTTTCACTGCTGTCGTCCGACGCAAATCCTGCAACTTACCTAGCACGCTGGCCGCGCTTCCAACATCAAATATTGATGCGCGCGAACAACCGACCAGCCCTGCAGCAACTCGTGGAACCAGCATCGCCGCCACGGCGGTCATTCATCCGGAAAAGCGGCGGGCCGTTCTGGCGCCGCCTCGTCCTTGCCGCCCAGTTTCTTGTGCAGCCAGTGTTCGAGCCTGTTGCCAACAGTCAGGACCGCGAAGGTCATGACCAGGGCGACAGTGACCAATCGCCATTGGCCGAGGCCGCATACGATGCCGATGCAGGCCGCCAGCCAGGTGCAAGCGGCGCTGGTAAGCCCGCGAACCCTGAAATGCCGTGCGGCGTGCACAATGACGCCGGCGCCGAGAAAGCCGATCCCGGTCACGATTCCCTGGATCACCCGGCTGCCGGCGTCGGAAACGATCCTGGCCTCGCCCGAATGGACCATTACCATCAGCATTGCTGTCGCGAGACTGACCAGCGACAGCGTCTTTAGCCCGATCGGCTTCCCGTGCAGATCGCGGTTGAGGCCGATCACGCCGCCCGCCAGCGTGGCCACGCCAAGACGCAATATGATCTCGGTCCAGTCGTGCAACGCGATAGCCTCCGCGCTCGGCTCAGCCCTGTTTCGGCAGTCGTCCCATCAGGTAGAACTCGTCGTTCGGGCGCATCGCCGTGACGTTGGCCATCCGGTTTGACAGCGCAAAGAATGCCGCGATCGCCGTGATGTCCCAGATGTCGTCGTCGCTGAAGCCGTGGCTGGCTATCTCGGCAAAATCGGCCTCGGAGACCTTGTTCGCTTCCTGGCTCACCTTCATGGCGAAGTCGAGCATGGCGCGCTGGCGCGGCGTGATGTCGGCCTTGCGGTAATTGACGGCGATCTGATCGGCAATTTGCGGATTTTTCGCCCGGATGCGCAGAATCGCGCCGTGTGCGATCACGCAGTAGTGGCACTGGTTGGCGCTCGAAGTCGCCACCACGATCATCTCGCGCTCGGCCTTGGTCAGGCCGCCGTCCTTTTCCATCAACGCGTCGTGATAGGCAAAGAAGGCGCGAAACTCGTCGGGGCGGTAGGCCAGCGACAGGAAGACGTTCGGAACGAAGCCGGACTTTTCCTGTACCGCCAGGATCCGGGTCCGGATGTCGTCCGGCAGCTTATCGATCGGAGGCGCTGGAAATCGCTGGGCGGCGGGCTTGGCTGCAGGCTTGGTCATGAAAGGGTTCCGGCTAAAGGCCGCGCGATGCGGCGTCGCCGGAACCATATCTGGTTTTCGGGAGAAGTGGATACCGGCCCGCGCGAACAAATCGCGCGCGCCCTGGGGCGGCTTAACGCAGCGGCTTCTTCAGGAGCGAGAAGCGATCGGGATCGTGCCCCATCGAGGGCTGCAGCATCGGCGCCTCCACCTGCGTCATGATACGCGTGGCGGGCCGATCGCCGCCGCCGGCGCCGGGATCGTTGGGCACGTCGCGATGCGAGGTCGCGCCGCGCCAGCGGTCCAGCACGGCGGAGACGAAATGCATGTCATGGCCGGCGGTAACCGACGGCACGGACGCGATGGTGGCTTCGCTGCGCGGCAGCTGGTGGACCGGAACTTCCTTGAAGCGCAGGCGCGTCGGCAGCGCCACGCCTTCGCCGAAGGCCAGCACTTCGCGGGTACCGAGCGATGGCACGAACGACAGCAGGTTCGCGGCGGCATCCGACACAGCCGAACGCAGCAGCGCCTGGTCTCGCTCGTTGGCAAGCCGCATCGCGAACAGCGTGTTGCACTGGGAGATGATGGTGGCGTCGAGTTCGGCCGGACGCTGGGTCACGAGGCCGAGGAAGACGCCGTATTTTCGGCCTTCCTTGGCGATGCGCGAGACCGCCTTTCGGGTCGGGCCGAAACCGATGTTGCGGTCGGCGGAGGCGTAGCGGTGCGCCTCTTCGCAGACGAACAGCAGCGGCGACACGCCGTCGCTCCACAGGCCGAAGTCGAACGCCATGCGGCACACCACCGACACCACGGAATCGACGACTTCGGCAGGGAAGCCGGCGAGTTGCATGATGGTCATCGGCCGGCCATTGGCGGGCAGGCGGAACAGGTGGCTGACCACTTCGGCCATGGTGTCGCCGCCGACATTGGCGTTGTCGAACATGAAGGCGTAGCGGGGATCGTTGCGCACGGTCTCCACGCGCGAAATCAGCTTGTGATAGATGATGCGCGAGGAGCGGTTCTCCAGCTTGCCCATCCGCTCGTCGATCAGCGAGATCAGGTCGACTAGCCGGTAGGGCACCGGCGTATCCACCGTGTAGCCGCCCGCCCTGGGGTCCATGCGCTTGAGCCCGAGCCGGTCGGAGTTCTGGTACTGGGTATAGAGACCCTTCGCCTGAGGTATGATTTCGGCGAGGATGTCGAGTTCCTCGGCCACGCCGGGACGGCCGCCGAACAGCACGTCGACGATCTCTTCGAAGTTGAACAGCCAGAACGGCAGTTTCAGGTTGCGCGGGTTGAGCACCAGCGCGCGGTCGCCGAAGCAGCGGCCATACTCGTTATGAACGTCGAGCAGGAACACACGCAGGTTCGGCCGCGCCCTGAGAATCTCGTTCAGCAGCAGCGAAACGCTGGTCGATTTGCCGACGCCGGTGGAGCCGAGCACCGCGAAGTGCTTGGAGAGCATTTCCTCGACGTCGACATAGGCGATCACGGACTTGTCCTGCTGCAGCGTGCCGACATTGATCTGGTCGGAGCCGCTCGGCGCGTAGACCGTGCGAAGGTCCTGGTTGGTGATGAGGTCGACGGGATCGCCGATCGTCGGGTAGTTGGTCACGCCGCGCTGGAATTTTGGCCGCTCGCCGCCGGAAATCTCACCGAGCAGGTCGACCGAGGCGGTCGCGATATAGCTGTCGGAATTCGGCAAATCCTCGCAGGACACCTCGGTGATCATGGCGACGATGGTGGAGCCAACGCAGCGAATGCTGATGAAGCGGCCGACCGTGGCGCGCACTTCCGAGATGGGCGTCTGGCCCGTCGCAAGTAATCCGACCCGGGCGAGGGAACCGCGCACCGAAATCACACGTCCGAAGGATGTCACAGTGTTGAACCTGAATGTCTTGAGATGAGCGTGGTTCAGTATGGGCAGTTCCAACTAGCGAAACGGTTAAGCCGCCGCGATTGCGCATCGGATAAATCCGCTCCATCGCGGTCACGATTCATTCTGCAACAGGGATTTGTGCGCTGCTTGAGACACAAGTTACGCCGGAAAACAGGGCCTTTCTTGCATCGCCGGTCTCGCCTTACCGCCGTTGCATATTAATCCCCTGTTTACCATCGCGCAGGAGAGTTCAGTTGAACCGCCGTCCGCTAACCCGCTATCCCCGATCAGGATTGGAACCAGCGCGTCTACCTCGGTAACGGATTTCTAACCGCAAGTTGTAACGCGTCTTCCACTTGTCCGGCGCACGATGACTGGAGAGCGACCTGCCGCACTGGATTTGCGGCTTTTGCGTTCAAGTGCACTTTTGATTTTGGTCTGGCGCATTGGCGTCGCCGACCGCTCGACATATTGCGGGACATGCGCGAGGAGGCACCTCGGGTGAGCATCGATAGCGGCGATCAAGTGCCGAACGGCGCTGCCGGTCCTTTCGACAGGGCGGGCAGGATCAGGCTCGTTGCCCTCTGCTGCGTCTATTTCGCGGCGTCGGTCGCGGCCGATGTCGCAACCCTGGCATGGAGCGTGCGTGAACGCCTCCTGCTGGCGCTTGTCGTCAGCCTCGCCATCGTTGCCGGCTGGCTGTTGAGACGCCATCGTCTGACCGATCAGCGGATGGCCGCGGATCGGCGTCAGCTCTCGATTGCCGTCAACAATATCCCCCAGGGACTCGTTCTCTATGATGAATCCGCGCGGATCATCACCTGCAACCAGCCCTATCTGGAGATGTTCGGCCTGTCGCCGGATGTGGCCAGGCCGGGCTGCACCATGCAGCGGCTGATCGCGCACCGGAAAGAAACCGGATCGTTCGATGGCGACGTCGACGAGTTCTGCAACGCGATCATACAAAAGGTGTCGCTGGGAAAGACCACGCGCCAGCTCACCCAGACGCCGGGCGGCCGCGCGATCGAAATCATCAACCGGCCGCTGAAGGAAGGCGGATGGGTCGCCACCATCGAAGACATCACGGAACGTACCCGCGCCAATGAAAAGATCGCGCATCTGGCGCACTACGACGCGCTGACGGACCTTCCCAACAGGGCCCTGTTCCGCGCGCGGCTCGAGCAGACGCTGGAGGCGATGCGGCCCGGCCAGCAACTGGCCGTCCTCTATATCGACATCGACGAGTTCAAGGGCGTCAACGACGCCCTCGGCCATCCAATCGGCGATGAGCTTCTCAAGGGCGTCGCCGGGCGCCTGCGGGGATGCCTCAAGGACACCGACGTGGCGGCCCGGCTCGGCGGCGACGAGTTCGCGGTGATTCAAACCGGCATCACGCATTTGTCGGAAACCACGCGGCTGGTCGATGAGATCCATTCGGCGATCCGGGAGCCGTTCGAATGCGTCGGGCATCTGATTACCACCGATGCCAGCATCGGGATCGCGCTCGCGCCTGCCGACGGGATGGATCTCGACGAGCTGTTGAGGAATGCGGACCTCGCGCTGTACGGCGCCAAGGGCGACGGCCGGCGGACCTACCGCTTCTTCGAAGCCGGCATGGATGAACGCGCCAGGGCGCGGCGAAAGCTGGAGCTCGAGCTGCGCCAGGCGATCGTCGATGACGATCTCGAAGTTCATTTTCAGCCGATCGTCGACATCGAGAGCGGACAGGTCAATACCTGCGAGGCACTGCTGCGTTGGCAGCACCCCGAGCGGGGCATGATCCCGTCGACCGAATTCATTCCGATCGCCGAAGAGACCGGCCTGATCAACCAGCTCGGCCAGTGGGTGCTCAGCACCGCCTGCGCCGAGGCCGTCAACTGGCCGGACCACGTCCGTGTCGCGGTCAATGTTTCGCCGATCCAGTTCAGGAGCAAGACGCTGGCGCTGAACGTCGCCGCGACGCTCGCGGCATCCGGCCTTGCGGCGAGCCGGCTGGAGCTCGAAATCACCGAGGCGGTGCTCATTCGCGATGATGATGCTGCGCTCGACGTGCTGCATCAATTGCGCAAGGTTGGCGTGCGTGTTGCGCTGGACGATTTCGGTACCGGCTACTCCTCGCTGAGCTATCTGCAGCGCTTTCCGTTCGACAAGATCAAGATCGATCGCTCCTTCATCAAGGATCTGGCCGGCCCCGGCGCATCCTCGTCCATCGTCCAGGCGGTGGTGAACATCGCCGCCGCCAGCGACATGATGACGACGGCAGAGGGCGTCGAAACCGAGCAGCAGCGGAACCTGCTCTTTATTCTCGGCTGCAATGAGATGCAGGGCCATTTGTTCAGCCCGACGGTATCGGCCGCCGAGGTCAGGCGGTTGTTGTTTTCGCATCGCGGCAAGGCGATGTCGGCGGCTTGAAACGCCGGGCGCGGCTTGCTATCGACGGTGAGGCAAAAATAAGAAACGGGGCAGGGTGGAACGCGATGAAACGCGCCAGCGCATCTTGAGCGACCATGCGCGGCATTCCGCGCTCGCACCATTCCGGATCCGGAATTATCGCTTTCAGTGGCCCGCCGATCTGCTCACCTCGTGGGCGTTCGAGATGGAGACGCTGATTCTCGGCTGGTACGTGCTGGTCGAGACCGGGTCGGTGCTGTTGCTCACCTTGTTTGCTTCCCTTGGCTATATCGGCACGCTGGTGGCGCCGATGTTCGGCGTCGTCGGCGACCGCATCGGCCACCGCGACGTGCTGGCGATGATGCGGGCGACCTACGCCGTGCTCGCCGCCGTACTGATGACGCTGGCGCTGACGGGCCACCTCGCGCCGATTTACGTCTTCATCATTGCGGCGCTGATGGGGATCGTCCGGCCGTCGGACCTTGGCGTGCGCGGTGCGCTGGTCGCGACCATCATGCCGCACGACCAGTTGATCGGGGCGATCAGCATCTCCCGGACCACGATGGATACCGCGCGCATCGCCGGCGCCCTGAGCGGCGCCGGATTGTTCGCCGCGCTCGGCATGGGGCCGGCCTATGTGGCGATCGTCTGCCTCTATGTCACTGCTACCGCGCTGACGCTGTGCGTGGTGGCGCCGGCGAAGCCCGGTTCTGCGGGCAAGGCCGTCGACGCCGCGCTGCATGCTTCGCCGCTGCGCGACCTGAAGGAGGGCGTGGCCTATGTCTGGACCACGCCGCGCATGCAGGCCGCGCTCTGGGTGGCGTTCCTCGCCAACCTGACGGCGTACCCGCTCTCCAACGGCTTGCTGCCCTATATCGCCAAGGCGGTCTACGGCACCAACCAGACCGGGCTCGGCTATCTGTCAGCAAGCTTTGCGATCGGCTCGCTGGCCGGTTCGATCGTGCTGAGCCTGATCCGCGATATCAGGGTGGCGCGGCTGATGATCGGCGCCACCGTCGTCTGGTACGTGACGCTATTGGTGTTCGTGCAGATGCAGACGGTGCCGACCGCGATCGTCTGCCTGATGGTGGCAGGCTTCTCGCAAAGCCTCGCCATGATCTCGATCGCGGTCATCCTGATGCGCACCGCAAGCGAGAGTTTCCGCGGCCGGGTGATGGGCGTCCGTATGATGGTGATCTACGGCCTGCCGCTCGGCCTGCTCGCCGCCGGCAGCCTGATCGACGAGATCGGCTTCGCCGCCACCGGCACGCTCTACGCCGCGGCCGGTCTCGCGCTGATGCTGGCGATCGTGCTGCACTGGCGCGCCGACCTCTGGCACGTCCACGCACCGGCGAATGCGCGGTGAACTGACCGCGCATCGCCGGCTCGGTAGTCTCACTATTATTATTTGTTGACCGAACCGGATAATTTGTACAAGTGTACAAATCTCGAGGCCGGAAAGCAAATCCGATGACGCGAAACCCCAACATGCGGGAAGCGATCCTGAGCGCGGCAGAGTTGCTGTTCTCGACCCACGGCTTCAACGCCGTATCGATCCGCGACATCGCGCTGGAAGCTGGCGCCAATCCCGGCAGCGTCACCTATCACTTCAAGACCAAGGACGGCCTGCTGCTGGAAATCTACAAGCGGCACTGCGGCCCGATGAACAAGCGGCGCATCGAACTGCTCGTGGCCGCAACGCGCGTGCGCGACGTGCAGGACCGGCTGGAGGCGATCGTGCGCGCCTACGTGCAGCCGGCGTTTTCGTCCAGCAGCGATCTCGCCGGCGGCGGTGCGCGGTTCACGCGGCTGCGCGCGGTGATGTCAGCGGAAGGCAATGCCGTGGTGGGCCGCATCATCGCCGAAATCTTCGACGACACGACGACAGCCTTCATCGATGCGATCGGGGAAAGCCTGCCGCATTTGCCGCGAACGGCGATCGTGTGGCGGTCGCAGTTCCTGCTCGGCGCGCTCTATTACACGCTGGTCAATCCGGAGCGGGTCACGCGGCTGTCGCGCGGCGAAGCCGAGGGCGGCGACATGGCGGAAGCGATCGAGCAGATCGTCGCTTCGACGGTCGCCTCATTGCGGGCTTTCGATGTCAACGATCTTGGAAACGTGGCGGATGCTGGTTCAGGCCGGGTGAATCCCGGCGCCCGAAACCGCCAATCGCCTGCGGATGCGACATGAGCCCGTCGGCGGGAGACGCCATGCACGAGCCGACCATTCCCGGGCCCGATCCCGATACGCGGACGCCGAAATTCAAGCTGCCGCCGCTGGCCTGCGACGCGCACACGCATATTTTCGGCCCCGGCGACAAATATCCCTATGCGCCCGGCCGGCCCTACACGCCGCCCGATGCGCCACTGGAGGATTTTCGAGCGCTGCATCGCAAGCTCGGCATTGGCCGTGCGGTCATCGTCAATGCCAGCGTGCACGGCACCGACAACCGGGTGGCGCTGGATGCCATCGCCGTGAGCGGCGACACTTTTCGCGCCGTCGCCAATATCGACGACGGCATCACCGAGCGCGGCCTGCTAGAGTTGCACGAAGGCGGCTTTCGCGGCTGCCGGTTCAACTTCGTGCGCCATCTTGGCGGCGTGCCCGACATGGCGGTGTTTCACCGCATCGTCGCGATGGTCGCGCCGCTCGGCTGGCATATCGACCTGCATTTCGATGCGATCGACCTGCCGGAATATGCCGGCATGCTGCAGAAGCTTCCGGTCCGCTACACCATCGACCACATGGGCCGCGTCAAGGCCGCCGATGGCCTCGACCAGCTTCCCTTCAAGACGCTGATCGACCTGATGACGCGCGACGAGAAATGCTGGGTCAAGGTTTGTGGCTGCGAGCGCGTGTCATCGAGTGGGCCGCCGTTCCATGACGCGGTGCCGTTCGCGCGCCGCATCATCGAGACCGCGCCGGACCGCGTGATCTGGGGAACCGACTGGCCGCACCCCAACGTCAAGGTGATGCCGAACGACGGCGACCTGGTCGACCTCATCCCGCTGTTCGCGCCGGAGAGCGAGCTGCAGCACCAGATCCTGGTCGACAATCCGGCGCGGCTGTTCGAATTCCAGAGGTGAAGCACAGATGGCAGGCGGCAAGGGGAGCATCGTCAGCAGGCCCGGCGCAACGATCGCCGCAATGATGGCACTTGCTGCGGCATTGCTGATACCGCTTTCCGCCCGGGCCGAAAATTATCCCAACCGGCCGGTGCGGCTGATCCTGCCGTTCGGCCCCGGCGGGGTCGCCGACGTCACCGCGCGGCTCGTCACCGAGAAACTCGGCGAAAAGCTCGGCCAGCGTTTCATCGTCGAGAACATGCCTGGCGCCGGGGGCATCGCCGCCGCGCGCGCGGTGCTGTCAGCACCCGCTGATGGTTACACGCTGGCACTGCTCAGCAACGGCACCGCCGTCTCCGTTTCGCTGTTCAAGAACCTGACGTTCAATCCGGTGGCCGATTTCGTTCCGGTCTCCAGCATGGGATATTTCGATTTCATCTTTGTCACCAAGGTGAGCTCGCCACACCTGACGCTGGCCGACTTCATCAAGGCGGCCAGGGAAAAGCCCGGCACGCTCAATGTCGGGACCATCAATGTCGGCTCGACGCAGAACCTCTCGGCGCAATTGTTCAAATCCACCGCCGGTGTCGACGTCACCATCGTGCCGTTCCGCAGTTCGCCCGAAGTCCTGATCGCGTTGCTGCGTGGCGATATCCAGATGGCGATCGAGAATTTCAGCGCGGTGCAGTCCAACATTGCCGACAAGGCGGTGACGCCGGTGGCGTCATCGGGAGCGTCGCGCACCACTTTCCTGCCTGATGTTCCGACGGTGAAGGAAGCCGGGGGCGGCGATTTCGAGGCGCGGTCCTGGAACGCGATCTTCGCGCCCAGGGGAACGCCGCCGGAGGTGATCAAAACGCTCAACGCCGCGCTGCGCGAGGTGCTCGACACTGCGGGCCTGAAGCGGCGCGCACTCGATCTCGGCATCGAGGCCAGGGCCAGTTCGCCTGAAGAGATCCTCGAGCGCCTGAAAAGCGATATCGACAAATGGGCCGCGGTGATCGAACGCGCGGGGATAGCGAAGCAATAGCTGCTTCGAGGTGTGACTGGCAGCAAGCAGCAGACGAAGGAGGAAATCCCGATCATGAGCAACGGCAAAACGGGCCTGGTGGTCACGGCACATCCCGGCGATTTCGTCTGGCGCGCTGGCGGCGCGATCGCGCTGCACGCCAAAAAAGGTTATCGCATCAAGATCGCGTGCCTGTCGTTCGGCGAGCGCGGCGAAAGCCAGTTCGCCTGGAAGGAATCCGGCGCGACCATGGAGAAGGTCAAGGCCGGCCGGCGCGACGAGGCGCAGCGCGCAGCCGAGATGCTGGGGGCGGAGATCGAATTCTTCGACGCCGGCGATTATCCGCTGCGGCTCACGGAGGCGCATTTCGACCGCATGGTCGACATTTACCGCGAACTCAATCCGTCTTTCGTGCTCACCCACGCACTCGAAGATCCCTACAATTTCGACCATCCCAACGCCGCGCATTTTGCCCAGGAGACCCGCGTGGTCGCGCAGGCGATGGGCCACAAGCCCGGCGCCAAATACAGCTATTCGGCCCCGCCGGTATTCCTGTTCGAGCCGCACCAGCCGGAGATGTGCAATTTCAAGCCGCAGGTGATCCTCAATATCGACGCGGTCTGGGAGATCAAGCGCAAGACCTTCGAGATTCTCGCAGCACAAAAGCATCTGTGGGCCTATTATGAGCGGGTCGCTCTGCAGCGGGGCGTGCAGGGCGGCCGCAACACCGGAAAGCCCATGACCTATGGCGAAGCCTATCAGCGGCTGTTTCCGATGGCGATGGAGGAACTGGCATGAAGACGGTTGTCGTCCGCAATATCGGTGCCTTCGAGGAGGGGTGAGGTGGTGATGCGCCTCAAGACCTTGCTCGGCGACCATCCCGGTACGGCCGCGCTCAAGCACGGCCTGGTCAAATCCGACCTGGTCGAGTTCGAATTCGCGCAGTTTTCGCCGACCAACAAGGGCTTCAAGCCGATGGTCCGCGAAGGCGCGTTCGATGTCTCGGAGATGGCCATCGTCACCTACCTGATGGCGAAATCCTTCGGCAAGCCGATCGTGTTGCTGCCGGATGTCGTGCTGGCGCGGTTTCAGCATGGACACGCGCTCTACAACGTGAAGGCAGGCAAGCTCACGCCGCGTGATCTCAACGGCAAGCGCGTCGGCATCCGGTCCTTCACCACCACAACCGGCGCGTGGCTGCGCGGCATCCTCGCCAACGACCATGGGGTCGATCTCGATTCGATCGACTGGGTCACGTTCGAGGATGCCCATGTCGCCGAATTCGTTGACACGACCAAGCGCGCGCCGGCGGGCAAGCAGATCATCCAGATGCTGGTCGACCGCGAACTCGACGCGGTGCTCGGCGAGAGATCCGACCATCCCGATCTCAAGCCGCTGTTCGCCGACGTCCTGGCCGAGGAAGAGGCCTGGTTCGGCAAACACAAGGCCGTTCCGATCAACCATATGGTGGTGGTGAGCCAGGCTTTGTCGGAGCAGCATCCCGACATCGTGGGGGAAGTTCATCGGCTGCTGGCGGCATCCGCCGCGGCCGCGACTGGGTTCGAGCGAGATACGATGCGTCGCTCGCTGGAACTGATCATCGGTTACTCCGCGCAGCAAAAGCTCATTCCGCGTGCGTACGCCGTGGATGAACTGTTCGACGACGTCACGCGGAAGCTTTGGTAGTCCGTTTACCGGTGTCATCGCCCGGCTTGACCGGGCGACCCAGTACGCCGCGGCCTATCGATCAATCGCGAAGGTCTCTGGAATACTGGATCCCCGCCTGCGCGGGGATGACGAGTGGAGAAGTTTAGCGATCAGGAGCAACACAATGACCCCCGAGCCGATTTTCGATCTCGCCCATCTGGGCCACATGGAATTGCTGACGCCGAAGCCGGACGAGAGCCTGAAGTTCTTCGTCGACATCATGGGCATGACGGTCAGCGGCCAAAAGGGCGAGTCCGTGTATCTGCGCGGCTGGGACGATTACGAGCGCTACTCGCTCAAGCTGACGGCCTCGAACACCTCGGGCATGGAGCACATGGCGTTGCGCGCGCGCAGCCCGCAGGCGCTGGAGCGCCGCGTCGCCGCGTTGAAGGGCTCCGGCTTCGAGATCGGATGGACCGGTGGCGACATGGGGCAGGGGCCGGCATTCCGCTGCCGCGACCCGGACGGTCACATCGTCGAGCTCTATTACGAGACCGAGTGGTACCAGGCGCCGCCTGAACTGAAGCCGGCACTGAAGAACCAGGCGCAGCGTTTTCCCGCGCGCGGCGTCAATGTCCGCAGGCTCGATCACCTCAATTGCCTTGCCATCGACATCAAGGCCAATAGGCTGTTCTTCGAAAACTATCTCGGCCTGCGCACCACCGAACAGATCGTGCTCAACGACGGCACCGAAGCTGCGATGTGGATGACGATGTCGAACAAGAGCTACGACTTCGCCTATACGCGCGACCATTACGGCAGACCCGGCCGCTTCCACCATGTCACCTACGCGCTCGACAGCCGCGAGGAGATTTTGCGGGCCGCCGACATCTTTCTCGAAAACGGCGTCCACATCGAAACCGGCCCGCACAAGCACGCGATCCAGCAGACGTTCTTCCTCTACGTCTACGAGCCCGGCGGCAACCGCGTCGAAGTCGCCAACGCCGGGGCCCGCCTCATCCTCGCGCCCGACTGGAAGCCGGTCGTCTGGACCGAGGAGGAGCGCAAGAAGGGCCAGGCATGGGGGCTCAAGACGATCGAGTCGTTTCACACCCATGGAACGCCGCCGGTGTGAGGCGGCGGGGGGCTGATCAGGCCTTGTGGGCGCAATCTCCAAGGCTGGCCAGCCGTATTCGAATCCTCAGGGCTTGAGCCATGGAGAAGTGGAGAATGACCAGCACCCCGCCGAGTGCCAGCAGTAAAGTCATAGCACTCTCGATTATTTCCCTGGTGCTGCCAGGCTCGAACGCTGCAGCGTCCACCGAGTACGTGTGCACCCGCGGCAAGCTCGCGGTCTCCAAGGCTGACACCGCAGCCTGCTATTCGGACAACGGATGCGCATTCATCGTCAAGCTCGGCGCGGATCCGGTCCGGGAGTTCGACCAGGCTAGCGCGCCCTATGCGCTGGCGCGCGGAAAGATCGTAGCCATCGTCACCTCGTACCCGGCCCTGATCCGGAAGGTAAAAAGCGTAGGCGGCTCGTGCAGCAAGCTCGAATCGGCAAGGTGACACGAAATCCGCCGCAAGCAGCGGTATCCTGTTGATGTGACCGAGGCACGCGGTCGTAGCGCCGCAGGAGGGTCTGCTGCTATGGGTACCCGATTTCATGCGGAAGGAGTTCTGTCGTGGGCATTGCCTTCACTGCGCGGCTTGGCAGGCGGGAGTTTCTCACTGGCGCCGGCGTTCTCGTCGCATCGACAATTTGCATCGATGGCATTGCGCAAGAGATCGCGAAGGAAATCGCCAATCTGAAGCCCGGCGAATTTACCTGGCATCCTGAACGGCAAACCGTCGGTCCGGTGGCCGTGGTGGTGTCGCTGCCCCAGCAACTCGTTCACGTGTACCGCAATGGTGTACGGATCGCGGTATCGACCTGCTCTACCGGCAAGGAGGGGCATCGCACCCCGACCGGCGTTTTCGTCGTCTTGGAGAAGGACACGAAGCATCACTCCAGCACCTATAACAACGCTCCCATGCCGAACATGAACCGTCTCACCTGGTCCGGTATCGCGCTTCACGCAGGCAATCTGCCTGGCTATCCCGCCTCGCACGGGTGTGTTCGCTTGCCCCTGGAGTTTTCGGCCAAGCTCTTCACGGTTACCCATTTGGGCACGCCGGTCGTCATTGCTGGTGCTCATTCCGATCCGTGGGAACTGACTCATCCGGGAATGATACTCGGCAGCTATGCAGAGTCGGAGTTTCGCGATGTCGAAGCATCGCTCGCCGGCAAGAAGCAACCGTCAGACTGGGCCGAAGCCGAGAAGACGTCGATCGTGTCCGTTGTCGCCTCGACTTCTGATCAGAAAATCATACTGATCGAGAACGGCGACGTGATTGCCGAGAGCAATCTGACGATTGCCGGCAAGGAACCGCTCGGAAGCCACGTATTTATTTTGCTGGGCAGAAATGATGGGTCGAGCGGCCTGCGGTGGGTCACGCTGAGCCATGCAGCCGAGCCAAACGGCACTTCTCAACCCGAGGAGAACGTGTTGCAGCGCTTACAGGCTGACGAAAAGTTCGTTGTCGCCGTTCGCGACAAGATGCATCCCGGAATGACGACCATTCTGACCGGCGCGCCACTGCATCCGGACACGCGCACCGGCAAGGATTTCGTGATCATGTCGTAAGTCGAATACGTCGGCATGTTTAAGGCAGCCGCCGGCGGGCGGTGCCGCCTCGATATGGACTTCTTCATCTTCGGTTGATTGCCGGCAAAGCCTCCGTGCCCGGGATTAAGCCCATGCCAATAGGATCGAGGTTCGATATGAAGTTCAAATCGGCGCTTCCTGTGCTGGCGATCTTGCTCATCGCAGTCTCGTCTTCCGCAGCCGCGGATCGTACGGAAGCCATTCGATTTGAGCGAGGCACGACGTTCAAGAACCTGACTGGAACGATACGCGGCTACGATGGAGTCAAGTACCAGTTGGGAGCCGAGGCCGGACAGGCGATGTCGGTGTTGTTCAAGCCCAGCAACGGCGCCTGCTACATGAACGTCGTTGCACCCGGCTCGCAGATGGCGATTCACAATGGATCGACGACCGGGAACGAATACGCCGGCAACCTTCAGGCGTCGGGAAACTATACGATTCAGATTTACCTGATGCGAAGTGCGGCGCGCAGGAACGAGAATTGCAAGTACAGCATGACCGTTGAGATAACGGGTCCAGCCAAGGCCGTGGCGCCTGCACCGGTCGACGCAACGGTACCCGGTACGAAGTTCTCGGCGACCGGGAGCTTGCCTTGTGCAAGGGCAGCGGGCCAGCCGATGGCAAACTGCCGGTTCGGTGTGGTGAGATCCGGAAACGGGTCTGCTCAGGTAACCGTGTTTTGGCCGGACGGCGGCAGTCGTCTCATTTTCTTCGAGAAGGGGATACCTGTTCGGTTCGATCAATCGCAAGTCGACGGCGATGCTCGCCTGACCTTCAATCGCAACGTAGATCTTTTCCTGATCACGATCGGAGTTCAGCGCTTTGAAATTGTCGACGCGGTCGTCAACGGTGGCTAGCCGGTGAAGCGCGTCTGTCGTGCCGTTGTTGTCTTGTTCGGCGGGCTCTACCTTACTGCGCTCGTCCTGTTTCTGATCGGCACGTTTGGATTGTTCGGAAGTAGCAAGGGGCCGATGGCAGGGATTTTCTTGATTCCCATCGGACTGCCCTGGAACTTGATCTTGGGAGGCCTCCCGTCACCTATTCTTCCGTGGGTAGCGGCAGGGGCGCCATTTGTGAATTTGCTTATGCTTTGGGGCCTTTGTCGTTTCGTCGTTAGAGGCTGATATTCGGCCGGATGAGAGACTCGTCCGGCTACCCCTGGCGGCCCGCCAACTGGCCTGTTGCCCGTGTCCGGTCCATCGGCCTATATGCATCTTCGTCACCCCAATGGCGACCATCCCTTGGCGCGCCGCGATCGAGCGCGCATGACCGAAACATCAGGGCCCGCCCAGCCGGAAGCCGACCGGAGTATCTGCATTCATGACCAATCGAGCCGACGCCATCGCCGCAAAGATCGAGGCCTTCATCCGCGCCGAGGTGATCCCCTGTGAGAAGGACCCGCGCACCGGGCCGCATGGCCCGAGCGACGAACTGGTGCAGGAACTGCGCGACAAGGCTCGCAAGGCCGGCGTCCTGACGCCGCATATCCTCCCCGACGGATCGCATCTCACGCAACGTGAGACCGCGATTGCGCTGATCAAGACCGGACTCTCGCCTTTGGGGCCGCTGGCCTGCAATACGATGGCGCCGGACGAGGGCAACATGTATCTGCTCGGCAAGGTCGGAAGCGCGGAACAGAAGGCGCGCTTTCTCGAGCCGCTGGTATCGGGCAGGGCGCGCTCGGCGTTCTTCATGACCGAGCCTGCGGATGTGGGCGGTGCGGGATCCGATCCGTCGATGATGCAGACGACGTGCCGGCTCGACGGCAATCACTGGGTCATCAACGGACGAAAGAAGTTCATCACCGGCGCCGAAGGTGCCCGGGTCGGCATCGTCATGGCAAAGTCGGACGACGGCGCGTGCATGTTCCTCGTCGATTTGCCCGATGCCGCCATCCGCACGTTGCGCGTGCTGGATACGATCGACAGTTCGATGCCCGGCGGACATGCCGAGATCGAGATCGAGAACCTTCGCGTCTCCGCCGACCAGATGCTCGGCGCGTCCGGAGAAGGGTTCAAATACGCGCAGATCCGTCTTAGCCCGGCGCGCCTGTCGCACTGCATGCGCTGGCTGGGACTTGCGATCCGCGCCAACGAGATCGCCACCGATTATGCCTGCCGCCGCCACGCGTTCGGAAAGCCGCTCGTCGATCACGAAGGCGTCGGCTTCATGCTGGCGGAGAACCTGATCGATCTGAAACAGTCGGAATTGATGATCGACTGGTGCGCCGGCGTGCTCGACACCGGCTCGCTCGGCACGGCCGAGAGCTCGATGGCCAAGGTTGCGGTGTCCGAAGCCTTGATGCGGGTCGCCGACCGCTGCGTGCAGGTGATGGGCGGCACCGGCGTCTCGACCGAGACGATCGTCGAGCAGGCGTTCCGCGAGATCCGCGCCTTCCGCATCTACGACGGCCCGACCGAAGTCCACAAATGGTCGCTCGCCAAGAAGATCAAGCGCGACTGGAAAGCCGCACAGCATTAAGCGGCGGGTGCGTAGGGCGGGTTCTCTTTAACTCGCCGCTCCCTGCGGGATGGCGGGTTAAAGAGAACCCGCCCTACGCGGGCGGATCAGGCTTCGCCGCCGGAGAAGATATCCTTCTTGATCACTGCGTGGACACCCCAGTTTCCGTCCACCACCTGGGTGATGCCGAAGTCGACGCCGATCGTGATCAGGGAAATCGCTTCATCCTCGGTCAGCTTCTTTGTCGTCATCAGGAATTTGCGCATCTTGCGGAACGCGTCGCGCAAGGCGAGGTCGACCGACGACTTCGAGTAGATCTCCGACTGCGCCTTGTCACCCAGTTCCGTGAGATAATTGGCGAAGCTGAAGCCGTGCACCAGCCACTCGTCCCTGGTTTCCAGCATCGGGTAGTCCAGGGCTTCGAGCGCGGTGCCGACCAGATCGGCTTTCTTGTGCAAAATGATCTGGAAGGTGCCGTTCAGCGAGCTTTCGATCGCCGTGCCGCACAGCTCGGAATCACCCTGCGAGGCGTGCGGGTCGCCGACAGACAACAGCGCGCCTTCGACCGCGACGGGATAATACATCGTGGCGCCCTTGCCGATCCGCCAATTATCGATGTTGCCGCCGGTATAGCTCGGCGGAATCGAGTCGACGAAATCAGCCTCCTTGGGCGCCAAACCGATCACACCGAAATGCGGGCGTATCGGAATGCGGACGTTTTTCAGGATGCCGTGGTTCTCCTTGACCGTGGAATGATCGACGGGAACGCCGGGGTAGTCGATGGTTTTGTGGACCACGCCCGAAGGATCGGTCTGCGGGGTCCATTGGAAATTGTAGACCGCTTTCGCCCAGTTGCGTTCGCCGGTGGCGTCGACTTCGTAGATCGTGATCACTTCGCGCGGCTTTGGCTCCGTGAGCAGGTCCTTGTAATGAAAGCCCCACCATGCCGCCGCATTGCTGCCGAAAGCCTTTCCGGGATATCGCGGATTGGCGCAAGGCCGCGGCGCGACGTCGATGATGCGCAACTCGATCACGTCGCCTTCCTGGGCGCCGCGGACGTAGACCGGGCCGGTGCAGATGTGCACGCCGAGGCCCTCGCCGGCGCCGCGCCCGAACAGCGAGGCATCGATCGGCCCTGCGCCGCGCCGGTTGACGCCCTTCTTCTCCTTGGTCCACAGGAACACGCTTTCGGCGCCGGGATCGCCCTTCACCATGCGCTCGGCGTCATCGTTGGCATGGTGTGTCAACGCCTCGATGGTGATGAAGTCGCCGGAATCAATCTCGACCTGCGGTTTCAACTTCTTGCTGAAATAGCCCCAATGCACGGTGTCGGCATTCGCCGGCAAATGGTGATAGGACCGCTTGGCCGGCTGGTTCTTCTCGGCAGCCGCCGCCATCTGCGGCGTCACCAGTGAAATGCCGCCCGCGGTCATCGCCGCCGCGCCTCCGGCCGCGGCGAAGCTGGACTTCAGGAACGAGCGGCGTTCCCGGTCGAGCGTCTCCTTGAACCTGCGGTGGTGCAGTTCGAATTCCGGACAGTTCTTGTCGTCACCCGCGCACATCGGAGTTCTCCTGGTTTAAACGTGCAGTTCACGCGCTTCATCGATCGCGAATCACCGGAGCAGTCGAACTGGCTCATCATTTCAGTGCCGACTGCCGTACGGTGAGGCCGCGTCGCCGCATAACGTAACCGAGCGACAAATTTTCGGCCGCCTATTGCTTGAGCTTCATGTGCTCAAATTGTGAGATGGGCGGGCATTGCTTGAGCGCCAGCATCTGCCGCTGCCGAGCAATGTCAATGATCGCTTCATGGCCGGCAAACCAAGCCCCTCACGGGAGGCGAATCCGGGGATCAAGCAACACTCGGGCGGGTCGCGAGACTGCGAAGGAGCGCCCCTTGGCTGGGCCGGTAGCATTCAACCTTGCGTCTTCGATGCTACGCACCATCTTGATCCGAACGCACGAACGACGTTGTGAGGTGGTCTTTAGTGCAGCATGTGGATTTCACCAGCGAGGCGTTCTTTCGCAATCCCGGGGAGGGCGTCGCGCGCCTGCGCGCCGCTGGTCCCGTGGTCGCGACAAGGTTTCCGATCATCGGCCGGGTCTGGGTCACCACCACCTTCGATGCGGCCGCGCGCGTGCTGAAGGACAACGGCGTGTTCACGCTGCGCAAGGAGGGCGGGGCGCTCGCGGGCCTGCCCTGGTGGATGCCCGGTTTGATCGGGGCCATTGCCAACAACATGCTGACGATGGACGAGCCGGATCATACGCGGCTGCGGAACATCGTCGATGAAGCCTTCCGCCGCCGCGCGGTGCTCGACATGGAGCCGCATATCCGCGCCATCGCCGACGGCCTGGCCGATCAGTTGTTTGCCGAAGGCAGCCCGGCCGACCTGGTGCAGCGCTATGCGCGCATGTTGCCGCTTGCGGTGATCTGCGAGCTGCTCGGCCTGCCGCCGGCCGACCGGCCGAAATTCATCGCCTGGGCCAATTCGCTGGCGAACCTGACCAATGCCTTCGGCTTCCTGCGCCTGATCGGCGGCCTCGTCCGGATGCGGCGCTATCTGCGAGAACGCCTGCGGCTGGCCCGCGAGGAGGGCGGCGAAGGGCTGATCGCCGAACTCGTGCGCGTCGAAAAAGAGGGCGGCCGCATTACGCCGGACGAGATGGTGTCGATGGTGTTTCTGCTGCTCGGCGCCGGCTCGGAGACCACGACCCACCTGATCAGCGGATCGGTTTTCGAACTGCTCAGGGATACCGACCGGCGCGACTGGCTGGCGGCGGACTGGAGCCGGGCCGGCCTGGCGGTGGAGGAATTCCTGCGCTTCGTCTCGCCGGTGCAATTTTCAAAACCGCGCTACGTGCGCCACGACGTCGATCTAGAGGGCGTGAAACTGAAGAAAGGCGACAGGTTGATGGCGATGATCGTCGCCGCCAATCTGGACGAGGACGCGAATGCGTGTCCCGGACGGCTCGATCTGGAACGACGGCCGAACCGGCATCTTTCCTTTGGGACGGGGATTCATTTTTGTCTTGGTCATCAGCTCGCACGCATCGAGGCGATCTGCGCCCTGCAGGCGCTGTTCACGCGCTGGCCCCGGCTACAGCTCGCGGTCGAGCCGTCACAAGTTGGCTGGCGCAGGCGGCCCGGCATTCGCATGATCGCAAAGCTGCCGGTGGTGGCGGTTGGATGCCAAGGCGGGTGTTGAGGAGAGGCAGCGGCGTTGCCGGCGGGCGGAGCGTCAGGACGCTCTCAATCTGCTGGAGCACGGCTTGAGGGCTGCGTGTGCACCGTCGGTTTGAACCGCAACCCTTTCCAACTGGTCCGAGATCCAGTCAAAGATGAACTCATTGGCCAGCGTCGGGTTGTCGGCGTGCCCTTGGGAGGCTGCGGTTTCGGCTGTCGTAAAAATCTTCAGCGTCAGATTCGGATGATCCGACCTGAGTTGCTCGATCAGGAAGTTCACGCGTTCCGGCTCGAGCCAGCCGTGTTCGCCGATCGTAACCAGGACCGGACATTTCAGGTTTGGTGCGATCCTGGATTTGAGAACCGCCATGCTGCCCGCATCGAGCGGCGCGCCGTGCCTGGCCAGGAACGCGCGCTCCTGCAGGTCCCACAGGCCGCCGTCGCAAACCGCGGCAGCGAACCGGTCGTCGAGCGCAACGCCGCGCGCGACAAAGGAGCCCGAACCATCGCCGAGAATCGCTATCCGGGTTGGATCGACGTCGTCCCTCGTTGCGAGGTAATCCATGACAAAGGAGACAGCCATCTCCAGATCGGGACGGCCGACCACGTCCTCAAACCGGGCGCCATTGTCCGATCCCAGGAGGTCGATGGCCAGCAGCGACATTCCGCGATCGCGGGCGTAGCGCGCCGTCTTGTAGAGATACTCTTCCTTTCGGTGCCCGGGCTCGCCAATGCAGATGACGACCGGCGCCGGAGCCGTCGCGCCCGGGGCCGGAAGGAAGTAGCCCTGCAGCGGATAGCGACGGAGCCAGGGGATCTCGACGACTTCTCCGCAAGGGGTCAGACGTTCCAGGTAGCGGCGGGCGCAGGTCCGCATCTTGGTGAGACAGGCCTGCAGTCGCTTGTCCCCGTACTCGAGGTCGAGCGCGGCCGCGTTGTAATAGCCGAGTGCGCGTAGCCAGTTGCTTTGGGCCGTCAGGCAATTTCCATTGCTGCGCGCCGCATTGCCTCGCTCAAGGTTGGCTTCGGCAATCTTGTCCCATTCCCGGTACCAGGAGTCCTGATCGTTCGGATCGATCCGGCTTGCGGTCAGAAAGCATTCGGAAACAGTCGCGCCGCCTTCCTGGGCGGCTCCCAGAAGCCGCCGGAATTCTGCCGACAAGTCTTCGGAGTCCGGCCATTGGACCAACCCGTTCTTGCCAATGTGACATTCCGGATTGGTCATAAAGCCTGACCTTATTGGTTAATTGTCTAAATATTCAACCGAAACGGGAAGACCGACGCAAGCTAATTCGTGCGTCGCTGGTTCCGCTTGAGGTATGTCAAAGGGGGCGGGTCGCTGCCTGAACCGTTCCAGCTCAGGCTGGAGACGACGAATAGCCGGGACTCAGATGTCCATGGCAACCTTCAGGCAGGCCTTCTCAAGCTGATTCTTGAGGGTCGCGAGCCTCCCAGTGAATTCCTCGAGTTCGTTGTCGCTGAACTCGGCAAAGATGAATTCGTTGAGGGCCTCCTGCTGGGAGGCCAGATTCGCAATGTGCTTATAGGACTTGTCCGTTAGTGACATTTGTACAACTCTGGCATCGTGCTCCGAGGACTTTCGGCGCATAAACCCTTTCTTTTCAAGGAGTTTGGACTGGGTTGTGACAAACGACGGGTCGACGTAGAGCATCTTCGACACCACCTTGACCGGAACCCCTTCGCCTTTGTCGAGGTCCGCCAGGGCCATCAGGATCATCCATTGCGGGCCACTGATTCCGAGGGTTTTTGCCCAGAAATGCCGAAGCTCCTGCAGGTGGACATTGATGGAGGCGACTTCCCAGGCGAATCGTCTGGCCAGGTCCTGATTCCGCTTGGAGCGCTGAGGGGGAGTGGAGTTCTTCGCCAAGACCTAGGGTCTCACTTGCTCTTCTTGTTTTTAGACGCCGCGTTGCGCCGTCCCTTTTTTCACTATTCTTGCTGCGATGCAAATTGCAAAAATTTGATAATGAAATCACAGAATTAAGTCACGTTAAGCGTCACACTATTCCCCAGAAAATGCCTAATTCCGACCTGTTGCTACAAGGACACAGGAACCGGGCGTAACGATGCCTGAGCAGATAAAGTATTTTGCTTAACTTAGTCGTGAAGGCATAGTTCTCCGTGACGACTGGGGGGTCCTAGATCGTCCCGTTCTAGGTGGTTCGCTTAAGTCCCTCGCGCTGATGCGGGAGTGTCCAAAGGCGCGAAGCGGCTAGGCGGTTTTATCGGGGGACAAGGGAACCAACCTTGGGGTGCTTCACCCAGCGGATCCGGAACCTTCCCTACAGAGCAACTTGGAGGTTTAAAATGAAGATGGTTAAGAGCCTAATTCTCGGCTCAGCGGCGGGTCTGATCGCCGTGAGTGGAGCTCAGGCAGCCGATCTTCCCGTCAAGGCCAAAGCGGTCGAGTACGTGAGGATCTGCTCCCTTTATGGTGCTGGTTTCTTCTATATCCCAGGCACCGATACCTGCATCAAGCTGGGTGGTTACGTCCGTATCGACACCACGTTCAACGGCGGCGTCTACGGCGGTCCGGCGTACAGCGGCGATCTCGGTCAGCAGAACCGCTACCGCGATTACTTCTCCTCCCGTTCGCGTATGGCGCTGACGGTTGATACCCGCACGGCCACCGAATACGGCGTCGTCCGTACCTTCGGTCAGGGCGACTTCCAGTTCAACAACTACGGCAACGCCAATCCGTCGAGCATCTTCGTTCTCCCGGGTGGCGCCTCCAACGCGCTCAACACCCCCGGCGGCGGTTATGTTGCGGTTGAAATGGTGTTCATCCAGTTCGCTGGTTTCACCTTCGGTAAGTCGGCTTCGGCCTACGCGACCCCGTGGCATGGTTATCCAGGCAACAACAACTCGTTCCTGATGGGCGGCCATGACACCGTCACCGGTGTCAACAACATCCAGTACACCGCGCAGTTCGGCAACGGCGTGTCGGGCACCATCGGTCTCGATGATCCGACCGTATTTAACCGCACCTCCGTGCTGAACCTGGGTGTGGCCCCAACACCAGCGGGAGGTTTTCCGCTTGTTAACACCGGAGCCACGGCCGCTGGTGCCAACGCTTACGGCGGCACTTGGGCTCCCGATATCGTCGGCAACATCCGTGTCGACCAGGCTTGGGGTCTGTTCCAGATTTCGGCCGCGGCTCACCTCGTGAACGCTTCGTACAACGTCTTGGGCGTAGGTGGTATCCCAACGCAAGGCACTAATGCCCTTACGAACTCGGAGCTTTCCGGTCACCCTGACTCAAAGTGGGGCGGCTCGGTGATGGCTGCGTTGCAGATCAAGAACATCCCGACCGGCCCCGGGGACGACCTCAAGATCGATGTCTCCTACGCCAAGGGCAATACCAAGAACGTCATCTCGACGAGCGGTGCTTCGCCGAGCTTCGCGATGTTCGGTGGTACGGGCCGTCCGGGTGCGTATCAGAGCATTGGCTTTGGCCAAACGTCTGACGCGGTCTTCCTGCCCGGCTTCCTCACCGGCGGTTTGACCGGCGACATCAAGCTGACCGAAGCCTGGGGTATCCGTGGTGCGTTCAACCACAACTGGGATCCCTACTGGTCGACCAGCCTCTGGGGCAGCTACGCTGCGGTTCGCTATAATGGTGACGCGGCCGACATCCTGACTGCCAAGGGCCAGTTCTGCGCAAGCTTCAACGCCGGCAGAGCGGCGGGATCGCTTTCCGCAGACTACTCTTGCAACCCGGACTACAACATTGCTCAGGTGGGCATGGTCACCCGCTGGACTCCCGTCAAGAACCTGACGTTCTCGGGTGAAGTCGGTGCGTTCTTCCTCGACCAGAAGTTCACCGGTGCTGCCACTCTGCCAGTTGCGGCTCCGAAGCCGACCACTGTCTACGAGTTCAAGGACCAGAGCACTGTGTTCCTGAACGTCCGCGTTCAGCGCAACTTCTGATCCCGAAAGACTTGAAACACGAGGGAAACCCCCGGCAGGCAACTGCCGGGGGTTTTTCATTGTCCGGGGCCGTGGAAATACAGACGAAAGGCCGTGAAAAGCAGTGTGGCCCATCCACAACTACGCGGATTTAGCTTAAAAATCTGATTTGATTATGTGATTTACTCATGTATTATTGTCATCAGGTAGCCGCCCAAATCCTTTGACGGCCTCTTAGTCTCAAGGAGACGCAACCTACTTTATGATAAACCTCCGAAACCTCCGGCAATGCCCTGCCGGAGGTTTTTAATTTTTGGGGCAGGCTTTTTCAGCCGCCGCCGATTCGGTCCAGGGGAGATGCGGGATTGCCCGATAGCGGCACCGAGGATCCGGTCGATCCCCGCCTTTGCCGGCCCGTCCAGCCACCCAGGCCCTCCTAACGGTGGGGATTTTCTGAAGCACCCCGCCAATTGGCCGGTGATTTCCCAGATAGACCGGGATCCCAGACTAACTGCGCGATCGGCGCTCCCGGAGCGCTGCGCGGTGGAATCGCGCTCCATTTTTCGGTCCGTGGGCCGACCGATGATTTTGGCGAGAGTGATTTCCTCGGTGGGCATCGCGCCCCCTCAGCCGAATCAGATGCACTTTCCGGTTTGGCCTGCCGGAGGCCGCGGGCGAATCGTCCGTCAGCGCGTATTCCGCTTGTTCAGTTCTACTTGCTGATCGTGTGCCTCGTTGGCGTAACCGTCGACGTCGGCGCGGCATTCGAGATCGCGAAGGTCAGCCAGACATTCCAGCCCTCAGGCCGGTTTTCCGAGAGAAATTCCCGGTAACCCTTGACGTTCAGATATCCCTGCTTGTCTCCGATCGGGAACAGATAGCCGAGCTGGGGGCCGAAGCCGAAAACGCGGGATCTGAATCCGCCCTGGAACGGGGCGGCGCCAAAATCGTCGGTGATTTGCTGATAGGCGTATCCGACCATGCCGACGAAGAGTTGCTTGGAGAGCCAGTGCGAGGCGCCCCAGTCAAAGTGGAAGTCGATGCCGTTCTGGTATTGCGTGGTCGTGTTCTTGAAATTGTAGGTAAAGCCGCCGACGCCGGAGAATTCGATCCCCGCCATCGGGTTGAGATAGGTATAGCCGGCGCCGAAGTCGATGCCGCCATGCCCGATGCCGATGTTGGACAGGCGTGTCGAGTCGTAGGCGCCGACCGGGATGTCGCCGAATCCGTAGACCATGTAGTTGTGGACGCCCTGATTCCATTTCAGCGTCACCAGCGGATAGAGATCGCCGACGCCGGTCAGCGAATCTGACAGAAATCCGCTGCGCGTCGCAACAATTGGGCCGACCTGCGCGGTCAACGTGCCTGCGATGCTGGTGTCGAGATGCCCGACAATACCAGTAACGCCGACGGCCAACTGACCGCCGAGCACGGGCGTTGCAAAGGTGTAGGTTGGCGCAATGAACATCAGATCGCCACGGGCATTCAGATTGGCGTTGAGGTTGACGCTTGCCGTTCGCGGCGCCTGACCGATCGAAATCTCACGCGCGGCGGCGACATTGCCGGAGGCCGATACGCTGGTGTGATAGCCCACCAGGCCGAGCGACCATCCTGGCACTGCCGGTGCGGCAGCCAGGCTTCCGAACAGACCGGGCACCCAAAGCGACACGCCGTTTTCGTCCGCCCGGGATTCCTGCGCCTGCAGCGCCAACGCGGCCGCAGCGGCAAACGTGATCCGGCAAATATCAGAGGAAACGATTCTCATCCCGACCTCCAAAAACCCACCAACACCAAGTTGAGTAGATCAGAATCAAGCTCCAGCCCCTGTGGTTGATTGGCCACAGGCGACTTCAAAAGGAACTCGCTGCGAAAAAATCAGTCGCTGGCTTGGACGATCCCCGGACAGCTTCGCCCGATCAACATGGGCGAAAGCAGCGAATAGGTCAGCGATATGGACCATTTCGTTGCAGCGATCTTACCCGCATCGGAGTTGCCGAATTCGGCAGCCTGGCAGGACCGTGATTGATCGGCACCCCGCGCGTGCGTAGCATTGCATCGGTGCTGGCGGTCCATCGGCTATCTCGATGCCTGGAGACAAGCACCTTCGGGAGAAAATCCGTTTGCGCCCAAATCCATTGAAGGCCCACCTCGCTGCTGGCGGCTGTGCGTTCGGAACGATGACGTTCGAGTTCTTCACGCCCGGCTACCCGGCGATCTGTCGGGAGGCCGGCGCCGAATTCATCCTCTACGACATGGAGCATTCGGGCGTGGGCTTCGAGACGATGAAGGCGCAGTTCGCATTCTGCCGCGGGCTCGATCTGGTGCCTCTCGTGCGCGTGCCCTCAGGCGACTATCATCACATCGCGCGTGCGCTCGATATCGGTGCGATGGGCATCATGGTGCCCATGGTCGAAACGGCCGAGCAGGCGAGGGCGATCGTCGACTGCACGAAATATCCGCCGGCGGGGCGCCGCGGCGCAGCGTTCAATGTCGCGGCGCACGATGATTATGCGGGCGGAGCCGAGGCCGACAAGATCGCCGCGGCGAACGCGCGCACGATGGTGATCGCGCTGGTCGAGACCGCAAAGGGCATCGAGAACGTCGATGCGATCGCGGCAGTCGATGGCGTCGACGTGGCCTGGCTCGGCCATTACGACCTTACGAATTTCATGGGCATCCCCGGGCAGTTCGACAATCCGAAATTCCATACGGCGGTCGACAGCCTCGTCGAAGCCTGCAAGCAGCACGGCAAGACGCCGGGCTTTCTCGCAGGCGACGAGAAGTGGGCATCCGACTTCCGTGCCAGGGGCTTTCGCATGATCGCCTACGGCGTCGACACGCTGCTGATGCAGCGAGCGCTCGCGCAGGGCATCAAGCTGCTGCAAGGGACCTTGAAGAACCAGGCGTGAAGTTGGCGTGCCACGGTTCGTCGCCAGAGGTTGCTACGAGATTGCGATAATCTCGAGCTCCTGGCCGGATGCAACGACGACATCCCCGACTGCCTTGCCCATCAGGGACCTGGCCACCGGCGACACGAAGGAAATGGAGCCGGCCTTGGGATCGGCTTCGTCCTCTCCTACGATACGGTATGTCTGCTCGCGCCCATCGTCCCGCCGGAAGGTGACGGTGCTGCCGAAAGCAACGGTATCGCTTGAGGCAGGACTAGCGACGACCTGCGCCGTCCGAACTCTCGCCGAGAAGTATCGCGCATCGCGCAAGGGAGTCGCTGACTGCCGCCGCCGTTCATTCACGTCTTCGATCTTCTGCGCCGTGTCGTACGCCTCGCGTGCCGTTTGCAACTCGGATTCCAGCGCCTTCAAGCCAGCTTCCGTCACAAGGTTCGGGTGAGGCGAAATCGGCCGGTCGGGGAGCAGGGTCTCCGACGCCGTTTCGGCACTGTCTTCCTTGGTGAAGGCAACGCTCAAACTCAGGCTCCTTTCGGGGACGATATCAAGGCGGCGTTGAGCGGATGGGCCGGCTTCCACTCCTGTTTTCCGACGACTGCGGAATGCTGAACTGATCGAGCCAGATTCGCAGCTTGCGTGTCACAGTAGCGGTCGCCCAAATATGGATCTGAACGGGATCAAGTACAACTTCGTTCCGCCGAATGGTTGATGACTCAATGATTCGTACCTTGGCCACAAAAAAGGCGTCCTGGAGGCCATGAAGAGCCCACGAATGCAAAACCTGCCCGCTGCCGTGGCGAGGTCGCACCTCAACCCAGAAGTCGGGATACCGCGGCCTCATCCGTGACCAGCACCTGACAGAAGCCAGCCAGCAGGCCGGCGCGAATGATCGGGACCCCTGTGCTCGCCTCTGGCGGCGAGAATCCATGTCGCAGGCGGATAGCTCATAAATAAAGCGCACTCGCACGGCGTACAGACGAGCCGCTCACTTGGCGATCCTCGCAACTCCCAATCCACAGCGGTTAATAAACCGTCACCTCGATGTAATTAACGCCAGTTTATATTCCAGCCGCTGAGGTCAAATACGACACCAAACGATTCCCGTCTTGAACGCTGCGCGAGCCCCTCGTGCCGCTGCAGCTTGCTTTTGCCTTTTTTTCGCAACGGAGAAATTAAATGGCTCTTGGTCCCGGTTCGATCGCTTTCGTCGGTTTCAACGCTGACGGAAATGACGGATTCGCCTTCATTGTCATTGATCCCATCGCGGCGGGATCGGTTATTCGCTTCAGCGACAATGAATGGAACGGTCTGGAAATCGGATCGGGCGGCGCCTTCAACACGGGTGAGGGCGGTCTGACCTGGATCAATGGCGGAAGCGAACTGGCCGCGGGGACGGTCGTCGAATTCCTCAATACCTCGTCCACCACCACGCGCAGCGTCAACATCGGCACCGTTTCCGGCGGCACTATCGCGCTCGGCAACTCAGACGAGGCGATCTATGCATTTATTGGGACTTCCGAAAGTGCGCCAACCACGTTCCTGACCGCGGTCACGAATACAAATGGCGGCTTCACCACCGCTACCGGAAGCGGCCTGCTCGGTGGTACCGGGCTCACCGCCGGCGCGACCGCGCTGGTGCTGCCCCTGACGGATGGCGCCGACGTCGCCGTGTTCGACCCGGCTCTCGGCGGAAGTTCGTTCGCATCCCGCACCGCCGCGCTGATCGCGCTCAATACGACTGCGAACTTTGTCGCGCAGAGCGGCAGCGGCAGCCAGGAAGCCGATGAAATTACGCCGGACGCACCGTTTCTCACCGATCCGCAGTCTCCGATCGCTGGCGTGACCTTTACTATCGGATCCGGCACGCCGCCGCAGACGGTCGCTTTCGCCTCCGGCTCAGTCTCGGTCTCTCACGCGGAAGGCAACACGGGCACGACGGCCTTTACCTTTATTGTGGAGCGCACGGGCGGCACGGCCGGTGAGGTCAGCTTCAGCGGTCAATTGACCTCGGCAGCGGCCAATGCTGCGGATTTCAATGGTGCGGCCGCTGTGCCGTTCGCGTTCAACGGGACGATTCCGGCGGGCCAGGCTTCTGCCACGGTCACCATACTGATCAATGGCGACGCCACCGTCGAGCCGGACGAGAATTTCACGCTCACCTTGCAGATGGTCTCGAACAGCGACGGCACGGTTTCGACGTCGCTCGGCGCGCAGGTAGCGGCAACCGGCACCATTCAGAACGACGATGCAGCCCCCGGCAACGTGATCGAAGGCATCACCATCCTCGACCAGGCGCCGTCGCTGCAGGGCGATGTCGTGACGCCTGTCGCCACCAATGCCGTCCAGCTCGTGCGGCTGGGCAATTACGCGCCTGCCGCGGGTACCAACGCCGAAGTGGTTTCGTTCGATCCCTCGACCGGCCGCGCCTACGTCCTCAACACCATCGGCAACAAGATCGACGTCGTTGCAATCGATGCGACCGGCGCCGTCAGCCTGGTTTCGTCGATCGACCTGACCGCGCTTGATGGTTATGGCGGGGCCAACTCGGTCGCGATCAAGAATGGAATTCTGGCCGTAGCCTATGCCAGCGATCTGCCCGGCGCTGACGGCTCCGTCGCCTTGTTCGACGCCAACGGCACGCTTATCAAGACCGTGGAAGTGGGGGCTGGTCCCGACCAGGTGGTGTTTACCGCCGACGGCTCGAAGCTGCTGGTGGCGAACGAAGGAGAGCCGGTTTCGATCACATTGCCCGGCGGCGGCTCGCAACTGATCAATCCCGAGGGCAGCGTATCCGTCATCGATCTGTCCGGCGGCGCGGCCAACGCGACGGTCGCCACGACGGTTTCGTTCGACCTGCTCGACGGTTACGAGGCCGTGCTGAAGCAGGCCGGCGTTGCGTTGTTGACCGGCCAGACGGCATCGGCCGATATCGAGCCGGAATATATCTCGGTGTCGCCGGACGGCACGCGCGCTTACGTCACGCTGCAGGAGGTCAACGCGGTCGCCGTGATCGACCTGACCGATCCGGCTGCGACCAAGCCGCTTGCGATCCTGCCGCTCGGCGGGGTCGATCACAATCTGGCTGGTAACACATTCGATGCCAGCGATCGGGACGGCCCGTCGAACGGCCAGGCCATCGATCTTGTCAACGCTGACGTCATCAGCCTGCTGCAGCCGGATGCCATCGCCACCTTCAAGGTCGGCAACGACACTTACTTCGTTACCGCCAACGAGGGCGACGCCCGCGTCCAGCTCGACGACGAGGCCACGTTGGCGGAACAGAGCGGCGGCGTGTTCACCATCGACCTCGACAATACCGCCTATCCCGATGAAGCCGCGATGCGGGCAAACGCCGAACTCGGCCGGCTGCGAATCCGGAAGGATCTCGGCGACACCGATGGCGACGGCGACATCGACCAGATCTACGCCTATGGCGGCCGCAGCCTGTCGATCTTCAAGCAGAATGCCGACCGCACCATCACCAAGGTGCGCGACACCGGTGGCGAGTTCGAAGCGATCATCGCGCGGGACTTCGCGACGCGGTTCAACATCGACACTTCCGAAGGCGGCGGCTTCGATACCCGCTCCGACAACAAGGGGCCGGAGCCGGAGGGCGTCGATATCGGCGTCATCAACGGACGGACCTATGCATTCGTCAGCCTGGAGCGCGCCGGCGGCGTGATGATCTACGACATCACCGATCCCGCCAACGCGTCGTTCGTGGGATACAATCCGCCGCTGGCCGGCGAGGGCAATGCGCCCGAAGTGACCAAGTTCATCAGTGCTGCGGATTCGCCGACCGGAACAGCCCTGGTGCTGACCGCCAATGAGGGCAACTCGGCTGCGGGCTTCACTGGTTCGGGCCTGACGGTCTATGCGGCCTTGCCGCAGGGTTACACCCAGGAGGTCCGTGTCGCGTCGTCGTCGACCAGCGTCACGCACGCTGAAGGCGATGCCGGCACCACGGCGTTTACGTTCACCATCGAGCGCACCAACGGCACCATCGGTTCGGTCGATGTCACACTGCAACTGGCCTCGGGCGCGACCAATGGCGCCAATGCGCAGGATTTCGCGGGCATTGCGAACCTGCCGGGCAGCGTCACGGTCACCATTCCGGCCGGCCAGACCTCGGCGACCGTGACCATCAACGTCGCCGGCGATGCCACGTTCGAAGCCAACGAGAATTTCACGGTCACCATCACCGATGCAACGACGACGCAGCAGGGCGTCACGGCCGCGGTGAGCGCCGCCCAGGCGGTCGCGACCGGCACGATCCAGAACGACGACATGATGCACATCTACGACGTTCAGGGCGCCGGACATCGCTCGGAGTATGTCGGCCAGGTGGTGACCGTGCGGGGCATCGTCACTGCGATCGACGCATCCGGCACCGAGAACGGCGGCAACAAACCGGTCGGCTACTACATCCAGGACGCGGTCGGCGACGGCGACTACCGCACGTCGGATGGCGTCTTTGTCTTCCTGGGCACCGGTGCGGGCGCCACGATCCCCGCCGGCATCGTCGTTGGTGCGGAAGTCCAGCTCACCGCCACCGTCAGCGAGTTCGCAAGCACCAATCAGCTCTCGACCACCCAGCTCAATCCGGTCGCGGGCACGACCAGCATCGTATCCATCGGCAATGCCCTGCCGACCGCGGTACGTGTCGGCGATGTCGACGACCTTTCGACCGGCCTGCAGCGCAAGCCCGCGCTGGTGTCGCTCGGTGACGACGATGTCGACACTGCGCCGCCGGCCGGCACCTACGATCCGGTCAACCAGGGATCGGATTTCTGGGAATCGCTCGAAGGCATGCGCGTCACGCTCGAAGACGTGCGCGTCACCAGCCCTTTCCATTCGAACTTCGATGAGCAATTCGTCACCCCGAACGTCGGCGCCAATCCCTCGTCTAATCCGCGCGGTGGCCTGACCATCAGCGATACGACGCCGGGAACGACGCAGCCGGCCGACAAGGTGTTCGACTTCAATCCCGAGCGCATCCAGCTGGACGACGAGGCGGGGATCGCGCTGCCGACCGGCCTGCAGACCGGCGACCGGCTCGGCGATGTGACCGGCGTCGTCAACTACGCAAACGGCCAATATGAGCTGAACACCACCGAGGCCTACGGGCCGGTGACGGCCGCGAACCTCCAGAAGGAAACCACGACCATCGTGGAGAATTTGGACCGGATTCGCGTTGCGACCTTCAATGTCGAGAACCTGGCGCCGGTCGGCCAGCCGGTGGATGGCGTGCCGACGCCGGCCAGCAAGTTCGCCGGCATCGCGGCGGCCATCGTCAACAACCTCAAGACGCCCGAGATCATCGCGCTGCAGGAAGTGCTGGACAATGACGGTGCCACCGCCTCGGCCACCACGAGCGCTTCGGAGACCCTGTCGCAACTGATCGACGCCATCGTCGCGGCCGGCGGACCGCGCTATGTGGCGATCGACTCGCCGCCGATCGACAACATCGGCGGTATCCCGAACGGCAATCAGCGTGTCGCCTATCTGTACGATCCGCTGGCGGTTTCGCCGACCTCGCGTAACGGTCTGACCAGTATCGTCTCGGATGCGAACGGCGTGAAGGTTCAAGAGTTCGCGAGCGCCAACCAGATCGGGCAGGGCAATACCGACTTCGCCGCCACGCGCAAATCGCTGCCGATGGAATGGTCGCCCGTCGGCTACACCGACGAGCAGGGCGGCACCTTCTGGACCGTCAACAACCATCTGTCCTCGAAGGGCGGTTCGGCGCCGCTCTACACCACGCTGCTGGATCTGCCGCTGTATGCCGACCCGATCAACGGGTCCGCGCAGCAGACCGGTACGTCGAACGAACGTGAAGGGCAGGCCGAAACGATTAACGCGTTTGTCGACGGCTTGCTGACCAACGGGTCGGCGACCGACGACAAGATCGTCGTGCTGGGAGATCTGAACGATTTTCAGTTCTTCCCGGTCGTGGACCTCATTACCGGCCAGCTCGTTCGCACCACC
>JADMIO011319548.1_pt1 | contig 32766 bp, 23 predicted proteins | sample 8958161 | NCBI WGS metagenome assembly JADMIO01 (sample SAMN16585339, study PRJNA669376) | soil metagenome | isolation source: Crop rotation soil | place: USA: Cullars Rotation, Alabama | collected 2011
GGGGGGTGTCGAGATTGTTGTTGAGGCTGCGGGATGTCGGCCAACGTTTTTAAATTCTGGCGATCGGTTCGGAGCGTGGCGGATTCATCGGGGGTGCGGGCGTATCGAAAGGCGATGTCATTGGCAAGAAAGGCGGTGGGAAAATCCCGTTCGTCAAAGGCGGCCTGGCGGGCAAGGTCGCGCATAATCCGGCAGGCGGTGGCGCGCAGGGTTTGCGATGCCTCGGAATCGGGAGGGAGTTCGGAGAGGGCGCCATCGAGTTTGCCCAGGAGGGCGTTGAACCAGCCGAGTTTTCGGCGCGCGGGCTTTTGTTCGCCGAACATATTTTCAAATTGGGCCAGGACAGCATGGAGCGTGGACGAGCCGAATCGGCGGAGGAGAACGCGTTCGACGGGGGTGAGGGAATCTTCCCTGGGCGCCGGTTCGGGGGCGACCTGCGCTTTGGGCGGCGCGCACAATTGGGAGAGAATCGAAATGTTCGAGGCGATCTGTTTCCTGGCTGGCTCAATGACGGCGAACGGCTGCACCGCGGTGAGCATTTTGAGGGCGCTTTGGGCGTCGGCAGTGGCGTTGTGGTAGGCGACAGCGAGCTTGTTGGCGGTGTCGGCGATTTCATGAAAGAAATCAATTCGGAAGCGGCTGGCGGGGGTGAAAATGGCATCAAAACTGGGAGCGGCGCGAAGGGCTTCGTCAATGAGCGCGCCGCCGATCAGCGCGCCGGCGGCGGGTTTGGATTTGCGGCAGTGAACGGCGCGGGCGAGATGTTCCTGGAGGCGATGAACCAGGGGACTGACGACGATTTGAGCGGCTTTCTCGGAAGCGGACGAGGATTGGTCAAGCCCTCGAATCAATGAGGCGTGGCGTTGCGCGAGGGCGTTTTCGCGAGCGTCGATGTATTGGCGGAAGAGGGAGCCGTTGATGCTGACAAGGGCATCGGGAAAATTTCTTCGAAAATTTTGAATGAAGCTTCGGTTTAGGCGCGGATCGTTCGTTTGGAGGATGCGATCAGCGAAGATCTGCCAAAAAGAATCGGCGGCGGCGAGTTGCTGCCAGCGCGAAAGGGCTGCCTGCCAGAAGGAAATGGCTTTGTTTTGCCAATCTTCATTTTGACGAACTTCGGCCGAGGCCTGGGCTTCGAATTCCAGGGCGGTGAGGTGCCAAATAATGGCGAGGTTGTGCTTGGCGATCGCGCCTTGAGGAGTGGGATTTGATTCGTTGGCGGTCCAAATTTGCGAGGCTTTGCTAACATCGCCGGATTGGAGGGCCTGGATGGCGGGATCGGCATGGCTTTTTCCAAATTCCTCGGGCCAAAACCAGAAGAATTCGTCGACGGCCCGTTTTTCGGGGTCGTGGAGGCGCTGGATGCAGGCGCGAATTTCGTCGTTGGCCGGCGGGGGAACGAGTGGGAAGGCCCTGCGTTGTTCGCTGGCGATGCCGAGTTCCTCGGCCATTTTCAGGCGGGCGCCGATTTTGGAGACAGCCGCAGGTGTCGCATCGACTTCGAGGCTGAGCACGCGAAAGGCATTGCGTCGATACAGATCCAGGGTCGCCGCGTCGAGCAATGGCTTGCACTCGGATGATTCTTTGAGAGACATGATTCCGATTTCACTGCCAACTGCGTGGAGGATTTTTTTGTGATCGGAATATTAAGCAAGACTTTTCGCATTTTAGAGGCCGGCGAGGTGTCCGTTAGTTTGGGTTAGAGTGGGAAATTTGGCGCTGACTCCGAGAGGCGGCGTCGAGATGACGTCGGCAGCGGCGGATTATTTGAAAGCGGCGCTGTCGCGCTGTTGCGCCGCACTCCACAACCTGGCGGTTACCGTAGGCCGGAAAGAATTAGCGGCCTTGTTTTTTGGAGGATTGGTCTTCCAATGGGTTGATGCGGTTTTCGTCGTTGTAGAGGTCGTGGTCGACGGCATCGTTTTGGCGGGGGTTTTGGCCGGGCATGTTGGTGCGGCCGCGGCCGGAATTATCGTCCGTTCGTTTGTCTTGCTGCTGTGTTTTCATAGGATAAACTAGCTCCGATGGCGTTTCGGCCTATCGTGGATTGACCTGAAATTATCCGAGTCAAAATGATAATGTTTCATGAACAGGAGGAGTTATGATTCAACGTGAGACAGCGGAGCCGGTGATCAAGTATTTGCATGGATTGACGTATGACGGCGTGTTGAGTTCAGAGGAGATTTGGAACCTGGCCCAGTGGTTGAATCAGCAGCCGAAGAAAATTTTGGAGGCATGGCCGGCGAATGAGCTGGTGAAGGCGTTGAACAGCGCGTTTGCGGACAATGAGTTGACGGCGGGGGAAATGGATGAGCTGGCGCAGTTGATGATCACGATTGAGCAGTTGTGGATGGAATTTGCGCCGCGGGTTGGGGAACATCACGAGGAGGAGAAGGAGGAGGTCGTCGCGGCGGCGCCGGGCAAACCGCATAAGGCGGCGCTGCCGGAGTTTGATTTTTCGACGACGCTCGAAGGCGGCATGGCCGTGGAGTTGAAAAAGCATACGTGCACGTGCAATGAGTGGCTGGAGAATCGGACGGATTTTTCGGAGGGGGATTTTCGGCGGTTTTGTCCGCACATGGCGAAGGCGTATTCGCGGTTGAAAGCGGCGGAGAGCGCGAAGTTGGATCCGGCCTTCGATGCGTTTGTGGAGGATTATCGAAGCCGGGGGAAAGGAACGTCGGTGGATGAAGTTTGGCAGGTGGCGGATTTGAAGGCGGGAAAGATTCTTTACGCGACGTCGCCGACGAAGGAATGGGTGGATGTGTATGCGCCGGGGCGGAGCGGGTATCAGCGGTATGGGTATAATCGCAAGGAGCATCGGTGGGCGTACGGAGAGACGCCGCGGCAGATTGCGCGGGATATTCCGGCTTTGTTTGCGCGGGCGACGGCGAATGAAGGTACGAGGACTGAGGACTGAGGGCTGAGCAGGGCGGAGTCAGGCCGCTGGAATATTTAAGCTCAAATTTTCCGAATAAGGTTTCGACAATTCGCGTCTGGTTTCGATTCGTTGTAATTGAAATTGGTCTGCGACCGTCTGTTCGTTTCGTCACGAGTTCCATCACACGCGGCAAAATGCTTGTCTAGTGGGGATGCGAGCGGCAATGCTATTACAAATCCAAACTGATGCGTAGGAATCAATTGATCGTTGGCGCGATGTCTTTTCTCTGGAAAGGACGAAAATCTCTTTTGTTGGTGTTGGCTTCGCTGACGGGACTGCTTTTTTTGGCGGGGTGCACGGCCAAGGCGTATCGGGCGAGGGCGGACAAGGAGGTTTACAATATCATCCAGCAGAAACAGAAGAAGGCGCTGGGAATGACCAATGAATTTACGATCAATACGCCCTATTCGGACCGAAAACCGGATGACATCAAGGCGAAGGAAATCATTGACGATCGCTTTCAGGAAGGAAAACGGACGTTGACGTTGCCGGAGACGCTGAAGCTGGCCGTGGAGCAAAACCGGGCGTATCAGCTGCGCAAGGAGACGGTGTATTTGAGCGCCCTGACGTTGTCGCGGGAGCGATTTTCCTACATTCCGCAGTTTTTTGCTGGGTCGACGGCGACGGGGACGACCGAGGGGAATGGGGATGAGTCGGTGCGGGTGTTGAATCGGTTTGGGATGGATACGCTGTTCAAAACGGGCGGGCGGGTGAGCCTGGATTTGGCGAATGATTTGTTGCGATTTTACACCGGCGGCCGCGGGGACCAGGCGATCACCACCATCGGACTGACGTTGACGCAGCCGTTGCTGCGCGGGGCGGGGGCGAAGATCGCGGCGGAAAACCTGACGCAGGCGGAGCGCAATGTGATTTATGAGGTGCGGACGTTCAGTTATTTCCAGGATACGTTCGCCTTTGACACCGTTTCGACCTACCTGCGGCTGTTGCAGCAACAGGACACGGTGCGCAATCAGTATATCAATTATACGAACCGCGTGGCGTTGAGGGAGCGGTCGGTGGCGTTGTCATTTGACCGGTTGGCGCCGTTCCAGGCGGACCAGGCGGCGCAGGAGGAATTGGCGGCGCGCAACAGTTACATCCTGGCGGTGGAGCGTTACCGCAACAGCATGGATTTGTTTAAGATCACGCTGGGAATACCGGTGGGGGTGGATGTTCGGCTGGATGAGAGCGCGTTGACGGAGTTGCAGGCGATTCCGCCGGTTCCGGCGTTGTTAACCGATCAACAGTCGTATGAGATAGCGCTGAGCAAGCGGCTGGATTTGCTGAATGAGATCGACATTTTCGAAGACAGCAAACGCAAGATTTACGTGGCGAAGGATCGGTTGAAGCCGGATTTGATTTTGTTCTCCAACGCGTCGCTGCAGTCGGAGGGGCCGACCGATTATTATCGATTCGATATCAATGATTATCGGTTGAGCGGGGGCGTGCAATTGGACCTGCCGCTCAATCGGCTGGTGGAGCGCAACGCCTATCGTTCGTCGATCATTTCGTTTGAGAGGCAGTTGAGGACGCTGGCGGCGTTTTTGGATGATTTAAAAAATGACGTGCGGACGGATTTGCGGACGCTGGAACAGAGCCGGCAGAGCTATGAAATCCAGACGAACGCGATCGCGCTGGCCAACCGGCGTGTGGAGAGCGCGGAATTGTTGCTGCAGGCGGGACGCAACCAGGTGCGTGATGTGTCCGACGCGCAAACGGCGCAGGTGCAGGCGGCCAACGCGGTGACGTCGACGCTGGTGGATTATCACCTGGCGCGCTTGCGCTTGTTGCTGGACTTGGGCATTTTAAAAACTGGCAAAGAGAAATTCTGGCTGGACGCGGGGGAAATTCCCCAGACGAATGTAACCGCCGCTGGTCCAACCACGTCCAATGAATTGATCACGCCCGAACAGCTTTTTCAGCATGACAAATGACCATAGCGGCCCGCAGGGGCCGAAGACTTCGCGCCGAGTAGCGCTGATTGCGATTCTCCTGGTGGCGTTGGGAGCATTGGCGTTTTTTGGGTACCGCAAGTGGAGCGCGCCCCCGCCGGCGCAGACGCAATTTTTCAAAGTAAAACGCGGGGACATGGTGATCTCGGTGGTGGAAGGGGGAGCGCTGAAGGCGGTAAAGGAATCAATCATTCGCAGCGAATTTGAGGGCATTTCCCGAATCATCAGCATTGTGCCGGAGGGCACGTATGTGAAGACGGGCGATTTGCTGGTGGAATTGGATTCATCCGAATTGAAGGATCGCGTGAATCAGCAGGAAGTGACTTTCCAGAACAATGAGTTTGCCTACATCCAGGCGAAGGAAAATTTCAGCATTCAACAAAGCCTGGTGGAGAGCCAGATCAAGGAAGCCGAACTGCGGGTGGAATTCGCCAAATCCGATTTGGATAAATACATCGAAGGGGACGCGCCGCAGCAGATCAATACGGCGACCAATGCGATCATTATTCGCAAAGAGCAGATGCAGCGGGCGCAGGATAAGCTGGATTGGACACAGCAATTGTTCAAGAAAGGGTATGCGTCGAAATCGGAATTGGAAGCGGACGCGTTGAGCGTGATGCAGACGAAGATTTCGCTGAGCCAATCGGAGGAGGATTTGCGGCTGTTCCGGAAATATGATCAACCCAAGAGCGTGCGCCGTTATGAATCGACATGGGACCAGGCGAAAATGGAATTGGAACGGTTGCGGCATCGCACGTCCAACCAGCTTGCGCAGGCGGAAGCGAATCTGCGCACGAGCCAGCGGGCGTTGGAATTGACGGCGGACAAACTCAAGGAGTTGAAGATTCAATTGGAGAATTCCAAGATCAAGGCGCCGCAGGATGGGCTGGTGGTTTATGCTTCGAGCAGTTTCGGCGATCGCGGGCAGATGTTGATTGAGGAAGGGGCCCAAATTCGGCAGCGGCAGGAGATTATCAAGCTGCCGGATGTTTCCTCGATGATTGTCGAGATCCGGGTGCATGAGTCTCACGTCTTGCAAATCAGGCCCGGACTTGATGCGTACGTGACGGTCGATTCGATTCCAGATCGGCGGTTTAAAGCGAAGGTGACGAAGGTGGCGGTGCTGCCAAATTCGCAGGATCGCTGGATGAATCCGAATTTGAAGGTGTATTCCACGGATGTGTTGATTGATGAGGAATTGCCGGATTTGAAACCAGGGGCTTCGGCGCGCGCGGAAATTATCGTGACCAATTTGGTGGCGGCGCTGACGGTGCCGTTGCAATCGGTGACGACGGTCAAAGGCAAACAGGTGTGTTACGTCCAAAATGGAAGCGGATTAACGCCGGTTCCGGTGACGGTTGGAAATTTCAATGATCAGTTTATCGAGATTAAGTCCGGCCTTAAGGAAGGGGATATGGTGGCGTTGACGCCGCCGCCCAACAGCAGCGAAGATGTGGATTTGAGCGGATCGGTGCTTTCGACGGGAGTGCCGCCGGCGCCGGCGGGAAAACCTTCGGCCGCCACGGAAACCAGGAAATCCGGCGACGGCGCGCGGCTATGAAAGCGGGAGGTCGAACGCGGCGTCCACCGGTTTTGCGGTGGCTGCTTGTAGTATTAGCCGTGGCTGGAGCGGCCTATTTCGCCCGGCATTTCAAAAAATCCAAAAAGACGCAGTATCCCGCGAGCGCGTTTTATGAGGTGAAGCGCGGGGACATGTTGATTTCGATTATCGAGGAAGGGGCCTTGCGGGCGCTGAATGAGACGGTGATTCGATCCGGGTTGGATGGGTTGAACCGGATTATCCGACTGGCGCCGGAGGGATCGCAGGTGAAGAAAGGGGATCTGCTGGTGGAAATGGATAGCGCGGGATTGCGCGACCGAATGAATGAGCTGGAATTGGTTTACCAGGACCGGCTGTTCATTCTGCTGCAGGCGAAGGAGAATCTGAAAATCCAAAAAAGTCTGGCGGAAAGCCAGATCAAGGATGGGGAATTGCGGGTTCTCAACGCGGAGGATGATTTGGAGAAATATCGGGATGGCGAGGCGCCGTTGCAAATTCACACTGTGGAAGCGCGGATGGGCGTGATGAAGGAGCAGGTTCGCATTGCGGGCGAGCGTTACGCGCGCACGCAGGAACTTTTTAAAACGGGCAACGCGACGCGATCGGAATTGGAAGCCGATGCGTTGAGTTTGAAGCGGGAAGAATTGGCGCTGGGTCAATATGAGGAGGATTTGCGCCTGATCAAAAAATTTGACCAGCCCAACCAGATCCGAATGCTCGACGCCAAGGTGGTGCAAGCCAAGGAAGATTTGGAGCGGCTCAAGCAACGGACGACCAACGAAATTGCGCAGGCCGAGGCGGACATGAAGACCGGGCAGCGGGCGCTCGATTTTTTGGATGAGAGCATAAAGTTGCAGAAACGGCGCCTGGATAATGCGAAGATTTTTGCGCCGCAGGATGGATTGGTGGTCTATGCGGCGGTGAGTCCGTTTCAGTCCGGAGGGGGCAACGATACGTTGCGTGAATTAAATAATCGATTTGGACGAGGACCGCGCGGCGGCGGACCTGGCGGGGGCGGCGGGTTTGGAGATAGCAGTGGGGAATTTCGCGGGGGCGGCGGGCGGCGTGGGCGCGGCGGTTCGGGTTCGATGGGAGGGTCGGGTTCTCTTGAAAGCAGCGCGAGCCTGGCTTCGGTCTCCGCCAATGTGAGTGCGGCCAACCAGCGGATTGCCTCGGCGATCACGGGCGCGTCGGCGGCGGAATCCCCGGCGGCAGCGGGTGGAGCAGCCAGCGCTTCCGGGGGGGCGCGCAGCGGAGGAGGAGGCGGCGCAGGCGGTTCAAGCGGCGGGAGCGGCAGCGCTGGTTTTGCGACGTATGTTTCCATGAGACCGAGTTCCACGCTTGGGGCCAGCACAACGTCGTCCGGTTCCGGTTCAGGTTCAGGTTCCTCTGGCGGCGGAGGAGGCGGGTCATTGAGTTCTTCGTCCTCGTCGATGAGTTCCTCTAGTGGCAGCCAGGGAACCTATAGCGGTGGCAACCAGTCGGGCCAATACGGATCGCGCTCGCAGTACGGCAATCAATTTGGCGGGGGCGGTGGCTACGAGATGTCGAGCACGCCCGGATTTCTGGAAGAGGGCACGATGGTGCGGATGCGCCAGGAATTGATCCGGTTGCCGGACGTTTCCAAGATGATCGCGGAGATCAAGATTCATGAATCCCGGGTGGGGCAGGTCACCTTGGGCATGCCCGCATATATTCGCGTGGAAACGGTTCCCGGGCGGCATTTCAAGGGGACGGTGCGGAAAATTGCGCCGCTGCCGGATGCCCAGGCCGCGTGGCTGAATCCGGATGTGAAGGTGTATCCGGCGGAGATTTTGGTGGATGAAGAGTTGCCGTCGTTGAAACCGGGCGTGTCGGCGCGCGCGGAAATTGTGATTACCAATCTCACCAAAGTGCTGAGTGTGCCGATTCAGACGGTGGCCAGTCTGGAGGGTGAGCATGTTTGTTATGTGAAACGGGGCTCAAGCATTGTGCCAGTGGCGGTGACGACAGGATGGTTCAATGATCGTTTTGTGGAAGTGACCTCCGGTTTGAAGGAGGGGGATTTGGTGCTGCTGGCCGCAGTGGGAGATGATTCGATCGATGAGAATCCCGTCACGGGGGATACCAATGGCGTCCAAACGGCTGCTCCCGAAGGAGCGCAGCCCGGAGCTTCCGAAGAGCGCCGAAGGCCAGACGCTTCTGGGGGCGTGGAGAATCAAGGTCCGCGCCGTAACCGCCCCGATGCGCCAGAGGGCGGAGATTTTCCAAATCAAGGGGAGCGCCGCATGCAGCGTCGCGATCCTGCCGTTGAAGAAGGAGAAGCTCCTTCCGAAGGCCGCCGCGGCCGCCGGGGGCCAGGGCAAGGGCAGGGTGGGTCGGGCGGACGCCGACAGCAAAATTCCGATTCGTCTCCAGAGTGAAGCAGACCATCATTAAAATCGAAGGTGTCGAAAAAACCTACGACATGGGCGAGGTGCAGGTGCGCGCGTTGCGCGGGGTCAATTTGGAAGTGCTCGAAGGGGATTACGTGGCGATCATGGGACCTTCCGGGTCGGGCAAATCGACGCTGTTGAATCTCCTCGGGTGTTTGGATCGGCCGACCGCGGGGGCGTATTATTTGGGCGGCGAAGATGTCGCGCAGATGGATGATGACGAACTGTCGCAAGTGCGCGGGCGGCGCATCGGTTTCATTTTTCAATCCTACAATCTGATTCACCAACTTTCGGTGATCGAGAATATCCAGATGCCGCTGTTCTACCAGGGCCTGGACACTCCGGGGAACAACGAGCGTTGCAAAGGTTTCGCGGGATTGGTGGGGCTGGGCGACCGGTTGGACCATCGTCCGAATCAACTTTCGGGCGGCCAGCAGCAACGCGTCGCGGTGGCGCGGTCGTTGGTGAACGACCCGTTGATGATCCTGGCGGATGAACCGACGGGGAATCTTGATTCCAAGACCGGGCAGGAAATTCTGGACATGATGGACCGCCTCAACCAGGGAGGCAAAACCATCGTGCTGGTCACGCACGATCCGAACACGGCCATGCGCGCGCGGCGCGTGGTGCATATGAAGGACGGGTTGGTGGACCGCATTGTTTATAATGAAGAGCGGAAAGTTCCGGCGGCCGCGACGCCGCCGACCGCGCTGGTGGATGAGACGCCGGTCGGGCAGACTTTGATTCGGCGCTTGATGCATCCGTGGCGCACGATGCAGATCGGCGCCAAGAGCCTGCTGCTGCATAAGCTGCGATCGGTCCTGACGATGCTGGGCATCATCTTTGGGGTGTGCAGTGTGATCGCGATGCTGGCCATTGGCGAAGGGGCGTCCTACAAGGCGCAGGAGGAAATCAAGAAAATGGGCAGCGCCAATATTATCATTCGCGCGGTGAAGCCGCCGGAAGATTCCAAAGCGAATGTTTCGACTTCCGGGCGCGGGTCCGTCATTGAGTATGGTTTGACCTACAAGGATGCGTCGCGGATCCAGGCGACCATTCCTGGCATCCGCCATGTTTTGCCGATGCGTTTTATTCGCGAGAATGTGCGGTTCTTTCGCAATGAAGTTCCCGGGCAGATTATTGGGACCTTTCCGATCTATAAGGACATTTCCGGCATCGACAACCTGCGCGGGCGGTTCATCACGGATGTGGACGACATTCATCAGAACAACGTGTGCGCGATTTCGGCCGGCCTGGCCAAACGGCTTTTTCCCTACCAGGACCCGTTGGATGAGGAATTAAAGATTGGGGCGCATTATTACCAGGTGGTGGGGCTGGTCCGCGAAACCAGCACGGAAGAAAAGCGTCCGCAATCCGGTGACTCCACGGGCTCGCCGCTGGACAACAACGTTTACATTCCGTTAAGCGCTGCGCGCAATCGCTTTGGCGAAACGCTCGTCCGCCGCAGCGCCGGCAGCCAGGAACAGGAAAAAGTGCAACTGCACCAGATCACCGTGCAGTTCCTCAACACGGATTTCGTGGAAACGGCGGTCCCGGAAATTGAAGCGCTGCTGAATCGTTTCCACAGCAAGCGGGATTTTGAGCTGATTGTGCCGCTGAGCCTGCTGCGCGCGGCCGAACGAACCAAACAAATCTTTAATATTGTGCTCGGGAGCATCGCGGCGATTTCGTTGCTGGTGGGCGGCATCGGCATCATGAACATCATGCTGGCGACGGTGACGGAGCGGACGCGCGAGATTGGGGTGCGCCGAGCCTTGGGCGCCAAACAGCGCGATATTACCTCCCAATTCCTGGTCGAAGCGATGGTCCTGGCGATTGGCGGCGGATTGATTGGGGTGGCCCTTGGCATTTTAACTCCTTTCGTGGTGAGTCAACTGACGGAAATGAAAACGATTGTGACGCCGCTCTCGGTTTTGCTGGCGTTCAGCACTTCCGGGGCGGTCGGAATTATCTTTGGTTGGTATCCGGCCTCTCGAGCGGCCAAGCTCGATCCGATTGAAGCTCTGCGGCACGAATAGGATTTAGTTTTTTGCTTTTGGCAGGTCGTGCGGGACCACCTTGAGGACGTAATAGATCACGGGATCGGCGCTGACATTGCGCCAGCCGTGCAGTTCATTTGAGGCGCAAAAAACCATTCCTCCGGCGCCGACGTTATTGGTCACGCCTTTTTGGACAACTTGCAGCGTTCCTTCTTTGATGATGAGCAATTCCTCCTCCGGATGCTGATGGGCCGGGTGCGGTTCTTTGCCGGGATTGAGCGTAGTAATGTGGCAGGAGATGGCGTCGAGCGTGGCGGTCGGGGAATCGAAGACGTTGCGAAAGGAACCGATGCTGGACGGCTGAACTTTCATGTCACTCCACTGAAACACGCCGGAGCTCAGGGTGGGCTTGGCTTTTGCGGTGGGGGCTTGCCCGTGAGCACCGCCGAGAAAAAGAGCTGCCGATACCAAAAGAACTGCGGGTAGGATTTTAGAATTCATACCCCATGATGTGCGAATTGATGACATGTCGAAAGTCTAAAGGATCTCGTGTCGAGCGGGCGCAGCAGAGAAACTATTGCTTTGACAATTTAGCCGGGCAAATCAGAATTGATGAAACTAATATCCACTGGAGCTAGAATTTATGGCAAACTCTGAATTCGAGAACGCAAAAAAGGCTGTTTCCAGAATCTCAACTTTGAATGAGGACGCTCTCTATTCGGAATTGGGCAAACGTCTGCGAATGAATCAAAGCGATCCGCGGACGGCCGTGAATTTTGAGCCAGAGAAGGAACCGGAGTTCGAGACATTAGGTTTTGAGCAAGCGCGAGAGCTGGGGCGCGTATTTTTTGAGAGGGTTCATCTGCAGGCGTTTAATTTGGTCTGCGGAGCCGATGCGGAGGAGTCGAAAGAGCGGGAACAGTTAATAAACGCATTTGGAATTGGGAAGGAAGCGGTGGCGTCCGCGCTGGCTGCTGTATTGGTCGCTCATCTTGCGATGGCGCCTGCTGTGGCAGCAGTTGTGGCTGTCATTGCAATCAAGCTCTTCTTCAAGCCCGCCCATGGAGCCATGTGCGAGGTATGGAAGAAAAACCTCCCCGATGGAAAATAACGGTCGTCTGGAAAAGTTAGAGTGAATCCCGCGCCATATTTTTTTGATCGCCGGTCGGAATGGGGGTCGCGTCCTGGTATGCATGCGCTGATTGTAGGAATCAGTGAATATAAATACCTGCCAACGCATGATGCGAAGCCGGACGAGCGATTTGGTTTGCGAGGGCTTGCCTCCGGAGCGTTATCGGCTTTCCGAGTGGCGTCATGGTTAATGGATAGAAAAGATCATTTGGCTGCGCCACTGGTCAGTTGTCGGTTAATGGTCGCTCCGTCAGAGCTGGAAATTCAAAACGAACCGAAATTGAAGGATCTTAGCGAAGCGATTGGCATTAATGAATTCATTCGGGCTGCTCACCAGTGGCTGCGGTTGGCATTGTCCAACCGGGAGGGAGCGGTCATGTTTTATTTTTCCGGGATTGGAAAGGAAATCTCCAGAGCGGATCCGATCATGCTGCTACAGGATTTCGGCGATCCGGAAGGTCCCTTTCTACGGGGAGCGGTGAGTGTGAACAATCTTTTTTATGGTTTGTCTCCAAATGAGCACCGTGCGTCTGTTGCCCGCACGCAATTATTCTTTGTTGACGCCTCGCGCACCACGCTGCCTGGGGTCCACGAGTACGAGTTGGCAAATCCAACCCCGGTTTTTGACGCGAAGCTTTTGGGGATTGATGATCGGTGTGCGCCAATATTCTATGCGGCGCAGCCCGGCGGACAAGCTTATGCCCAGAAGGGGCAGCAATCTCTTTTCAGCGCGGCGTTGATCGATTGTTTGAATGGCGCGGCGGCCATCCAAGGCACGGATGCAGACTGCGAAGTTCGTTGGGTTGTCACCATAAGCTCGCTGATTGAGGGAATTCAAAAGCTAATTGCCCATCGAAGCGATGAAAACAAGCCATTGTACGAGAAAAACAAAATAACACAAACGTACTCGGTGAGCGGGGTGGCAAAAGACGCGGCAATTCATTGGTTGGACAAGGCCCCGTCAGTAAACGTTACGTTCGAAATCGAGGGTGCGAACGGAAATACAGCCGTGGATATTATCAACGAAATGAATGAGGTCGTCGTGAGGCTCGCTCCATCTTCCACTTTGCATCGCGAAACGAAGATTTTGCCGGCCGGGCTGTACCGCGCGCAATTCAAGAGCAGCGTTCAGAACAATCCGGAAGGCAGGGTCTCCAACCGAGCCCGCCTTGTGTTACCTCCAGGATTCAATTGGAAAATAAAGGTTTAGATATTCCGACGATTGATAATCGCGCGAGGTTAAACGGCGCCGCCGCGGTTCATGCCTTAATTGTGGGAGTGAGCGAGTATCCGCATCTTCCTGCCAGGGACCAGCCCTCACCGGAGCATGGTCCCACCTTTGGAATGCACAATTTATCGACGCCGGCAGCGTCAGCAACGACTGTGTTCAATTGGCTGGTTGCCAATCAGGACATGTTGACGGGCCCGTTGGGCACGTGCCGATTGCTGCTGGCCCCTTCTCAGTCGGAAATTGACGGGAACAAAATGCCGAACGAGGCAGGCTGGCACCTGGCCGACCACCTGTCCTTTGCCAAAGCTGCCAAGGCTTGGAGAAAGGACGCGGCGAGCCGGGCTGGGAACACTACTTTTTTCTATTTCGCCGGCCATGGTTTGCATTTGGACAGCTTGGATCACGTTTTGCTATTTCCGGGCTACGGTGAACCAGATCAATCGCCATGGCACGGGACCATTTCACTAAATGAATTGAATGTGGGGATGGCTCCGTCGGAAGTTTATCCACACATTGCCAAGAACCAGTTTTATTTTGTTGACGCCTGCCGAACTCGTATTCGGGAACGGATGAAAAATAACGAGGTAAACCAATTGCCTTCTTTTTGGAATACGCCGACGCGAGTTGACGATTACCGGCACGATATTCTATTCCAAACAGCCACATATGGCAGTCCGGCCTATTCCATCCCTGGCGAGGTTACCGTGTTCGCCAAAAGCCTGGTCGACTGTTTAACAAGGGTGGCCGGCAAGATTGGAAGCGAGGCTGACTCGTACGATGATCTGGGTGAACCGGTCTGGTGGGTAACGACCAATTCGCTGAATGACGCCCTTAACTACCAAATGCCAAAAGTTTCGGATTTCTATAAATTGCCACGGCAACAGATTAAAGTGAGTCACCTGACGAACGTACGAATCGCGCGACTGCCGAAGCGCCCCGCGTTTGATGTCACTGTAATCCTTACGCCGGAGGGCGCTGAAAAACAGATTCGAGAGCTGACCGTAAGTGAAGTTGATGCTGATCTAACGGACTGCAAGCGAGCTCCCTGGCCTGAACATCCATTCTGTTACCAATTTCCTGGCGGACAATACACAGTGAAAACAATTCCTGTCGGCCGCCCTACGGGATTTATCGCCGATTCGCCTGCCAAGGTTTGGAAGATCCGGCTGGTCGAACAGAAATCGGGTGGCGCGTGAATCCAGCAGCAATTGCCTCTGTGTCTCGTCCCGGATAGGGCCGGGCGACAATGAAATGGCGCCTATCTTGTTTATTCAATTCACGCGGCTATATTGAGGCCTCGGATCCTGAAACGATGCCTTTTCGTCCTCAATCCATTGTTGCCGCGCGCCGTCTTGGGTTTACGCTCATTGAATTGCTGGTGGTCATTGCCATCATCGCCATTTTGGCGAGTCTGCTTCTGCCGGCTTTGAGCAAAGCAAAGATTAAAGCGCGCGACATGTCGTGCCTGAATAATGTGCGCCAGAATACGCTGCCGGCGATTATGCATGTGCAGGAGGACAGCACGAGTTTGCGAATGAAAGACGGAAGTTACGCGCGCTGGTGGACCAATGATTTCGCAACGACGAATGAACTAAGTTGGATTTGTCCGGCGACCCGCACGCGTCGCTCGGCATTGGGCGACGCGGCCCAATATGGAGGGGGAACGCTGAAGCTGGCCTGGTGCGTGAAACAGAATTGGTTCCCGTTGTTCACAGAGCCAACCGTGCGGCAAATGGAAAGCAGTTATGCCTTCAACGGGTACCTGGCGGGCATCAGTCCCAACTGGGTCCTGGATGAACAGTATACTTCCGTGATTTTCCTGAAGGAGGAGGAGATTCGGTTCCCAACCGAAACGCCGGTCATGGGCGACGGGGTGGTTCCGTTTACGTATTGTCAGCCTTGGGATAACCCGGTCACTTTGAATGGAGTGAATCCGGATGGGAATTATTACCCGGGCATGCCGACCTATTGCGTTCCGCGGCATGGAGGGCGGGCTCTGTCGCAAGCCACGCTGGATGTGTGGAAACTTTCGGACACGATGCCGGGAGCGATCAATTTGAGTTTTTACGATGGACATGCCGAATTAACCAGGCTCGAGGCGCTGTGGATGAAGCGCTGGCACATGCGCTGGGAACCCGCTCCGCGCATGCGGATGGTGGGCAGTCCGTAGCAGGACATCGAGGGCGGTCATTGATCGGCCCTCTTTTTTTGGATTTAATGCGCGCGGATGAACGTTATCGATGTCGCGGCCGCTCTCATTTTTGATCACGGCAAACTTCTCATCACGCAGCGGCGTCCGGACGATCATCTGCCGAATTTATGGGAATTTCCTGGGGGCAAAGTGGAGCCGGGCGAAACGTTTCAGGCCTGTTTAATTCGCGAGATCGCGGAGGAGTTGGATATTGAGATCGCGGTGGAGGAATTGTTGGAGGAGATCACGCACAGTTATCCGCAGAAGGCGGTGCGGCTTTGCTTTTACCATTGCCGGCTGATCGCGGGTGAACCGAAGGCGATCCATGTGCAGAATTGGAAATGGGTGACGCGCGAAGACTTGGAGCGCGAAGAATTCCCGGCGGCGGATGCGAAATTAATTGAGCGGTTGGTGAGCGGCGAGCTTTGGAAGGAAACCGATTAGCTGCTGGCCAGGTTCTTTTGCAGGAATTGCATCTGCTGGTTGATTTTGGCCTGGGCGGTTTCCATGGCGACGAAACTGGCGGTTAACCTTTCCTTCTGCGCCTGGACCAACCGTTCCATCTCTTCGATCTGCTTGTCGATATCGGACATGTCGGTGGTCAATCCGTCCATGTGATCAATGAACGTGCCGTCGTCGCCGGTCGTTTTCTCGATGAAGGCGGACAGCCTCACGGCCAGGCCTTCGGCCGAATCGGTGAACAGATTTGCGACCGCGGTTAAATTATCGCCGAGGGCGTTGTCCAGCTTCGCTTCGTCATCAACTTCGAGTGTGTCGTCGTTGCCGTTGGTGATGATGCCCAAATCGTCGAGCTTTTTGACGCCGAGAGCGGTAGTGAGGCTCGAAACCACGATGTCGCGGAAGGAGCGCGCCATTTCGACGGCGTCATTATCCTGGGCGAGCAAACCGGCCGTGACTTTGCCGCTGGCGTCCGTGGCGCTGGCGGTGTTCTTGTCGATGAGCTTTTGGAGATTGTTATACTCATCGACGAAATCGGTGATGGCTTTGCGAATTCCCGTGGTGTCGGATGAAACCGTGATTTGGGTCGTGCCTTCATCGAGCACGCTGATCGACAAACCGGTCAGGCCGGAGGAATCCTCCGTGATCGTGTTGGAAGAGCTGGAGAGTTGTCCTCCGCCGTCGATTTCGTAGAGCAGATTCCTGCCGCGCTCAAGTGTGCCGGTGGAAATGCCGGTCGCGGCCAAAAAATTGCCGGTGACATCTTCCAGGGAAATTCCCATGTCGCCGGTGTTCTTGCTGGCCAGGACGAAGCGGTCATTGACGGCATCGTAGCTGGCGTTCACACCCGCGCCGGAGGCATTGATGCGGTCGATCACGTTCTGCACGCTATCGCCGGTGGAGCTGAAGGAAATCGAAACGCCATTGATTTTAAATTCGCCGGCGCCCAGGCCGCCATCGTCAATGGCGGTGTTGAAATTGGCGGCGGCCAGCGTTTTGGTTTTGCGAATGCTGCCAAGGGAGCCGCCGCTTTCGACATCGGAGGTCCCATTGTTGGTGAGCTTGGCCACTTGCAGGAAATTGCTGGTATCGGTGGCGCTGCCTAAAATGATTTCGCCCGATCCGGTCAGGACAATTTTGTCGGTCGTGGGATCGTAGGTGGCGGTGACGTCGCCATTGGTGGCGTCGCTGATTTTGTTGAAAACTTCCTGCAACGTGTCAGTGGTGGAAACGTCAATGGATTTGCCGTTGATGCTAAAGGTGCCGGACCGGACATCGGTGGCAAAGGAGGCGTCGCTCAGGACGAGGCCGGTCACATCGGGTGTGGCTGACAAGGCGGCGCCGGCGTTCAGGGCGCCTTTTTGTTTCGCCGCTGTGGCCAGTTGGATGACGTTTAAACTAAAAGATCCCAGGGGAGCGCCACCGGTGGAACTGACCTTGGCGATATCCTCATTTTGAACCGTCGTGGAACGAGTGTCGAAAAGGGAGGCGTCCTTCAATGCATCGACGCGCGAGGAGAGAACCGACACCTGCGTTTTGATGCTGGCCAGGGCGTTGTTGCGCTGCTGGATGGAGTTCTTCTCCTGCAACAACCGTTTCTGGGGCGCGCGCTGAATGTCCGTCATTTGGTCGACAAACGTCTTCCAATCAAAGCCGGACGCCAGACCTGAAATGCCAAGGTCTGCCATACTATCTGCTCGTTTCTACAGGCAACATATTCGACGTTAAGTGACTGCCACGTCACTACGACTATCGGTCTCCGGACCAGAAACTTAACCTTTAATCGGAGCCCAAAGCCTGCCATGCTCGGGGCATGAAACCACATTTGCTTGCGATCTTGTTCGCTGCCAACGTCTTGGGAGCGGAAGAGGGTTTTGTGCCGCTCTTTAACGGACGTGATTTGAGCGGCTGGGTGAACGCCAATTGCGCCCCGGAAACGTGGAGTGTCACCAATGGAATGATCCATTGCACTGGCCGGCCCACAGGGGCGATGCGGACCGAGCGGCAATATGAGAATTTCATTTTGGAGGCCGAATGGCGGCATCTGAACAAAGGTGGAAACTCGGGCATTTTCATCTGGGGCACGCCCATCGCGGCGCCGGGCGTTCCATTTTTGAGGGGCATCGAAGTGCAGGTGTTGGAGAATGATTACACGGTGAATGGCAAGAATGAGTGGTATACCACGCATGGCGATGTTTTCCCGATTCATGGCGCCACCATGAAGCCGTTTGGCCGTCATAACGGGCAGCGCAGTTTTCCTTCGGAGGAACGGAGCAAACCGAGCCCGGAATGGAATCATTATCGAATCGTTTGCACGAATGGAACGATTCGCCTGAGCGTGAATGGCAAGGAAGTTTCCGGCGGTGAAGATTGCAATTATCGCAAAGGTTACCTGGCGCTGGAATCGGAAGGAGCGCCGGTGGAATTTCGGAATATTCGCATCAAGGAACTTCCCTCCAGCAATGCGCCGGCGGAATTGACCGCGCCAACAGATGAAGGTTTTCGAGCGATCTTCACCGGGCTGGATTTGCGCGGATGGAAATCCAATGAACGCTGGAGCGGGGAAGGGGAGCGTATTCGCCTGAAAAAGGGCGAGGCCTCCGGCGACAAAACATTGTGGACGGAGAAAGAATATGGCGACGCTGAATTTATTCTCGATGTCCGCGTTCCTAAAGAGGGGGCACAAATTCCCGTGGTTGAATTTCGTGGAATCCCGATACAGCTTGAAGGCGCGGCCCCGAGCGCCTACACGCGCTTTCAAATTGGAATGAAGCGAGGCGAAGTCACGGTCAAGCGTGGCGACGGTGAAGCGCAACGGCAAGCGCCGGCCAAATCCATTTCTCCTCGCGGGGCTTTCGGCATTCGCGATACCGGCGGGCCGCTGGAAATCATGAATCTCTACGCTCGGGAGCTATAATTCTTTGATCCTGCTTTTTGTGTCCGCGTCGAAAGCGTGATCCAAAAATTTATTTCGCCAATTGCCACTCTTCGTTGAATAGGCCGGCGGTTTGCATTTCGGGGAGGGGCGCGCCCGGGCGGACTTTGACAATGGCGTAGTCGCCCCAGAGCGGGGTGCCGTAATCGCCGTTGTAGCCGCGGTCATCGATGGTGAGGCCGGTGTTGATGATGACGTATTTTTTGGGGTTGAGCGGATTTGGATAGACGTAGGCGGGATAGTGTTCGTTCGCTGGAAAAGTTTTGGAACCGAGAGTGACAGTTTCTGTCGTCCATTTGATGGGGAGTTTGTTGTTCATTTTAGCGATCCATTTGTTGCTGCCGGGATCGCCGAAGAGGACGACGTGGTATTTTTCGAAATCGGATTCGGTGACATCTTTGTCGTCTTTGACGAAGGGGTGGCCGCGAAAGAAGCGGCCCCAGAGTTTGTCGAAACGGGCCATGGTGCGGAGGGCTTGCTGATTGACTTCATCGCTCCACGGTTTGCCGGTGGGGCGGACCATGAGGAACGGATCGAGGAAGGCGTCGTCGATGGGGCCCTGGAGGGCGTGAGTTTTGTGGAGGCCGCGTTCGGCGCCGTTTTTGACGACCTTCCAGTTGGCGCCGTCTTTGTCGAGGGTGATTTCGGGCGCGCCTTTTACTTTTAGCGTTTGGCCGTCAATTTTGATTTCGCGGGCGTGGTCGGTTTCGCGCAGGACGAGGCGGGTGAGGTTTTTGGTTTTGATGTCGTAGTCCGTGCGGTCGCTGTTGCGCTGGGCGTCGATTTCGGCGCGTTCGTAATGTTTTTCCAGGCCGTCGAGGGAGGCCCAATAATCGCGGTTGTAACGGGTGGTGTAGGTGAGGAAGCGGAGGTGGTCGGGCGAGGTTTGGCCTTTGTCGCCGTGTTCTTTTAGGAATTGATCGAGGCGTTGTCGGACGAGCGGGCTGGTGCCGTGGCCGGTTTCTTTGGAGACCATCCAGAGGCCGGGAGCGCCTTGGGAAAATAGATAATCGGGATCGCCTTTGGAGGGAAAACCTTCCTTCTCAAGTTGGGCGCGGGCGCGCAGAGAAGACTCGAGCTGGCCGGGATCGTTTTCGCCGTCGTGGCCGGCGAGGGGGAGGTTGTAGATATTGAGCGCCCATTCGGAAATGTTTTCCCAGATGCGGAGAGTGGCGAGTTGGTAATCGGTCCAACCGCCGCGTTGGGTGGTGCGGGAGACGGTGCCGGCGCCAATTTCCGCGGCGGCGAAACGATCCGGGTGATGAAGGGAAAGATGCCAGGCGCCTTCACCGCCTTGTGAGAAGCCGCGGAGGATGATCCGTTTGTCATCGATGTTGAAACGCTTTTTGATGGCGGCGATGGATTCGAAAACATCGGCTTCGCCCGCCCAATGCCATCCGGCGCCGTTAATGCGGCCAAAGCAATCGAGTTGAATTTGTCCATTGTCGGCGACGGAAGTGGGGCCCGCTTGAGGGCGTCTGTTTAGGAAGCCGTAAATGAATTCGGTTTCGGTGGTGTTGTTTTGGCGGCCGTGCAGCCAAACGTAGAGGCGCGTGGGTTTGGACGGGTCGTAAGTTTCGGGGAGAGAAATTCCGTACGGAAGGACCGCGCCATCGATTTCGGAGCGATAAGCATAAATCCGACGGCGGCCCTCGGTCCATTTGGGTTGGTTTTCCTGAAGCTGTTTGGCGCGTTCGATGCCCTGGTCGAGGGTGGTATAGGCGTGTTCGATGGCCGCTTGGGAACCAAACATGTCCGGATATTCGAGCAGCATTTGGCCGCCGTGCGCATACGCTTCGACATCCGTCACCAATTCGGAATTGGCGTGCTTTGCTTTCAACTCTTTTACGAGCGCTTTGATTTGCTCCGTCTTCTCGCTGATTTTTGCGAGCTCTTCGGGTTTAGCAGTGATGGGCTGAGGTTGGCCACCGCCGCCGCCTCTGCGGGCAGGTTGATTTGTGGTGGGCGCCTGAGCAAGAACCGACTGACTTACCAAAGTGAGAACGATTGTGGCAATTGGCAAAAACAGCTTCATAAGTTTTATCCGACGAAGGAGTAGTCGTATGGTTTGCGCATTTCGCGGGCGAGGTGTTTGTTGGCTTCGCTGGCGCCGTCGCCGGTGAAGTGTTCGGCTTTGGGGTCCCATTGAAGTTTGCGGCCCTGGTGCATGGCGATGATGATGAGGTGGCCGATGACGGCGGAGCGGTGGCCTTGTTCGACGTGGGCGATGGGATCTTTGCGGGATTTGACGCAGTCGAAGAAGTTTTGCATGTGGTTGTTGCTGACTTCGAGTTTGACGGCGTTGTCCGGGAGAGGGGTTTGGATGAGGTCTTCTTTGCTGGCTTTGAGGTCGCCGCGGTTGACCCAGATCCAGCCGTCGGTTCCGGTAAAGCGGATGCCGTTGCGTTGGCCGGCCTGGTTGATGATGCCGCCAAAGGGAGTGTCGTCGGTCGTGGTTTTGACGATTTGTTTGATGTCGTTGGCCCACATGAGAGTAGCTTCGAATTCTTTGCAGGTGTTGAAGCCGCCTTCGATGGGGCCGACGGTGGCTTTGGCTTCGACGGAGATCGGGCCGTCCTGGCCGATGGCCCAGCGAGCGATGTCATTGTGATGCGCGCCCCAATCGGTGACTGGGCCGCCGGCGTATTCCCACCACCAGCGGAAGGTGTTACCGGCGCGTTCTTTCATGTAATCAACTTTTGGCGCCTGCCCGAGCCAGAAGTCCCAATTAAGACCTTCGGGGATGGGTTGAGATTTTTGGAAGGGACCTTCACGCAGGCCGGCGGGGACGAAGACTTCGACCATTTGAAGTTTGCCGATGCGGTTGTTGCGGATGAGTTCGGCGGCGAGGCGGAAACGGCGGTCGCTGCGTTGTTGGGTGCCGGTTTGAAAAACGATTTTGTTGTCGCGGACGGCTTTGATGACGTGTTTGCCTTCGTCGATGGTGAGGGTAAGAGGTTTTTCGCCGTAAACATCTTTTTTGGCTTTGGCGGCGCCGATGTTGACGAGAGTGTGCCAGTGATCGGGCGTGCCGTTGACGATGATGTGGACGTCTTTGCGTTCGAGAATTTTTCGGAAGTCGGTGACGGCGGCGGGGGTTTGGCCGTTTTGCGTGAATTGTTTGGCGACGTTTTGGGCGGCGTTTTCTTTTACGTCACAGACGGCGATGACGTTGCCGAAACGGGCGGCGCCGCGGAGATCGCCGGTGCCCTGCCCGCCGCAGCCGATCAGGGCGAGGCCGGGACGGTCGTTGGCGGAAGGTGTGGTCGCGGTGGGTGAATCGGCGGCACGGGCGAGTTCGCGTTGGACGAACCAGAGCGGAAGACCCGTGGTCGCGGCGGTGGTGGCGCAAGTGCGGAGGAACGAACGACGAGAAATCTGAAAATGATTGGACATGGGAGTATTGAACCCGCGGTCGCGAAACAGGCAAGAAAACTATGGCGAGGGCGAAAGATCGTGGCGAGACGTTGTTGGGAGCGCTGGGAAAAGCGGCGAATCATGGAAAAAAAGGTTCGCGAAAGTAAGCGCTTTTGATTACGCTCTTGCCAATGGAGAAGGTGTATCAGGTTTTTTCGTCGTTTGAAGCAAGCGAACGGGCGGATCGGGAATACTATCGCTCTCTTACGGGTGTTGAACGCATCAATATTCTCCTGGAGTTGGTGAGCCAATGGAACGGCGATGAAGCTGCAAAAGGATTTGAGAGAGTTTATCGAGTTGCTCATCTCAAAGAAGGTTAAACTCATACTCGATAAATCCTAAAGCGGCGCGGAGCGCCGCACTCCAAAGGCGCTGCGCGCAAGGCGAAAATCATTTGTCATTTCCTACAGGTCGGATTTCGGAGCCGGTGGTGTTTTGGAGGGAGTCGCCTAGTTCTTGGCGGATTTTTTCGGCTTGGGCGGTGAGTTTGGCGATGATGTCGGGATGATTGGCGGCGAGGTTTTTGGTTTCGCCGGGATCGTCGTTCACATTGAAGAGGGAAAGTTCGAGTTGTTCGATGCGGTAGCCGTGGCGGCTGGCGATGCCTTCTACGCTGGATTGGGTGATGGATTTGGCTTCTTGTTTGCCCCAGCCGGAGGGTTTCCCGTCGCGACCGGGTTCGGCCATGACTGTCAGATATGGATGGGGGAAATGGAGCTTCCAATCGCCGCTGCGGACGGCTTGGAGTTCGGTGCCGCTGTAAAAGAAGAAGGCGTCGTGGGGAGTTTTGGCGTTGGGTTCGCCGAGGAGGAGGGGTTTTATGGAGAGGCCGTCGATTTTGTTGGTGGGCATTTTGCCGCCGGCTAGTTCGGTGAGGGTGGGGAACCAGTCGATGTTCATGAAGGGTTCGTTGGAGACGCGGTTGGCCGGAACTTTCTTGGGCCAGCGGACGAGGCAGGGGACGCGGACGCCGCCTTCGAAGGCGGTGAGTTTGCCGCCGCGTAACGGAGTGGCGGAGCCGGCGTGGTCGCCGTAGGAGAGGAAGGGGCCGTTGTCGGAAATGAAGATGACCAGGGTTTGATCGTCGAGATTCAGGCGGCGGAGGGTGGCGAGAATTTCGCCGACTCCCCAATCCAGTTCCTGCATCACGTCGCCGTAGAGGCTGGAACTGGAGCCTTTGAATTTGGCGGAGGCAAAGATGGGAACGTGGGGCATCACGTAGGGGACGTAGACGAAGAAGGGTTTGCTGGCATTGCGTTCGATGAATTGGACGGCGCGGTCGGTGATGCGTTTTGTGAATTGGGATTGGTCGGGATCTTTTTCGATGAGTTTTTCGCCGTCGAAGAGAGGGAGGGGCGGCATTTCGGCGGCGAGGACGGGATGGTATTTGGAGTTGTCGTTGGAATAGGGAATGCCGAACCATTCGTCGAAGCCGTGGCGGGTGGGATGGAATTTGGGTTTCGTGCCGAGGTGCCATTTGCCGAAGCCGGCAGTGGCGTAGCCGCGTGCCTTGAACATTTCTGGGAGTAGCCATTCGTCTTCGTGAATTCCGTTGGGGCTGGTGTGGTTCAGGGCGCCCTGGAGTTGGACGCGATTCGCATAACAGCCGGTGAGGAGTGAGGCGCGGGAGGCAGTGCAGACGGCTTGGGAGACGTAGAAGCTGGTGAAGCGGGTGCCCTCGCGGGCCATGCGGTCGAGGTTGGGGGTCTTGAATCCGCGCGCGCCCTGGCAGCTGAGGTCGGCGTAGCCCATGTCGTCGGCGACGATGAAGACGAAATTGGGTGGGCGGTCGGCAGGGAGGGAGAGGGTTGAGGCGAGGAGGAGGATGACGAGGTTTAGGATAACTCGGTTCATGCGAGGCGGCTTTGGCGCAGAGTAGCGAGCGCGAAATCGGTGAACAAGAAGTGAGTTTTCAAAGCGCTGGGTGTGGCGCGTGAATGGAATTTGTGGGTGGGGGAACTATTCAGCGCTCTGGTGTTTCCGGGCCCTGCCGGTTGGAAACCGGCGATACAGCAGGCTGGAAGCCTGCGTTACGATTTTGTTGGAATTGGAGGCGGGCTTTGGCGGTTTGGCAGTTGATGAAGCGGGTGGTGGCGTTGACGATTTTTTGGATTTGTTCGGGGGTGGATTTGGAGTCGCGGACGACCTGGATGAGGCGGCGTTCGAGGAGTTTTTCGGCAGCCTGGGTGTGGTTGGGGGCGTTGGGGCCGGAGAGGTCGTTGAGTTCTTTTTGGAGGCGCGCTTGTTCGGCGGCGTCGAGTTTGGCCTGGTAGCGGTGTTTGAATTTTTGGAGGGCGGTGACGCTGGTTTTGATTTGCCATTTTTCGGTGATGGCGGCGTGCACCTTGCGGCCGGATTTTTGGCAGAGGAGATCGTAGATCGCTTGCTGGCGTTCGGGTGGGAGGTGGTCTAGAGGGCTTTTTGGGTTGTCGGCTTCTTCGAGGTATTCGTTGATTTCGGCGAGTTCTTCGTCGAGCGCCGGGTTGGAATCGGAGGGGGAAGTTTTCACCACAGAGCGCACAGAGGGCACAGAGGAGGGAGGGGAGGCGGATTTATCTTGTTCTTCCGGGTCGCCGATTTGGGTTAGGAGGGAGGTGAGGAGGGTGAAGAGGTTTTTCTTTACGGTTTTGGGGTCGCCGTTTTCGCTGAGGTCGGCGATGGCGGTTTTGAAGTCTTGGATGGAGAGGCGGAATTTGCCGAGGGCGCTGTCGGCGTCGAGGTGGTTTTGGTTGGGGAGGTAGCGTTTTTTCTCCGGATTTTTTACCGCGGATGACGCGGATGGCGCGGATGAGGAAGAGGATTCAGGGGGAAGGGGTTGGGTTGGGTGGATAGGCGCTTGCGCAGGGTGTTGAGTAGGCAACTGGGTAGGTTGTTGGGTAGCTTTGTGGGTAGGTTTTGGATTGGTAATTGGTAATTGCAAATTAGTTACTGGGAATTGAGGTGGGACGGATTGCTGGCGGAGGTCGTGGAGGTGGGTTTGGAGGGCGGCCAGTTTTTGTTTCCATTCGAGGTGGTCGCCGGAGTGCATGCCGCTAGAGGCGGCGGGGCTGTTGTGGAGGTGGCGAATTTCGCGTTCGATGGCGAGGATGACGTTTTCGCGGGTGAGAGGCTGGCGCGGGAGGAGGCGCAGGTCGTAGCGATCGCACAGTTGCTGCAGCGTCGGGCTGTCGTTGGTGTTTTGGTTAAAGTTCATGGCGAGTCCTTTCGTTTTGCCGGGTCGGAAAGGCACGGGACGGCCCGCCTTCGCTAAAGCTTCGGCGGGACAAGCGAGGGGGAACGACTCAGTTCCTGCCTGAACTTGGAGGGAGGTCGAGGGTGATTCTTTGTTACCCGCGAACTGCTGCCAGTTCTTTACGCTCGTCCGGGCTTGTTTTCCGAGACTGCGTGTTTACTGTTTCAGAGAATAGGAATTGTGTCAATAGGTAATTTTGGAGTTTACTGTGGATTTTATTGCAGTTGGTCGGGGACGATTCGATTGGGCGTCCAGTTCCACCGTTGTCTCATGCTTTAGATGGCTTGGAGAGCTCCTGGACTTGTTTTTCGAGGGCGCGGATGGTTTTGATGAGGTCGGGGAGTTGCTGGAGGGCAATCCATTGGCGTTTGGTTTGTTTGTCTGGGAAGGCGGGGATGCCGAGAACGGTGCCGCCGTCGGGGATGTCGCGCATGACGCCAGATTTGGCGCCGACGGTGGCTTGTTTGCCGAGTTTGAGGTGGCCGGCGATGCCGGATTGGGAGGCGATGACGCAATAATCGGCGAGTTGGGTGCTGCCGGCGAAACCGACCTGGCCCATAACGAGGCAGTGGTTTCCCATGACGACGTTGTGGGCGACGTGGACGAGGTTGTCGATTTTGGTGCCCTGGCCGATGACGGTGGAGCCGAGGGCGGCGCGGTCGATGGCGGCGTTGGCGCCGATTTCCACATCGTCATGGATGATGACGTTGCCGACTTGGAGGACTTTGCGGTGGCGGCCCTGGTCGAAGATGTAACCGTAGCCGTCAGAACCGATGACGGTGCTGGCGTGGATGGTGACGCGATTGCCGATTTGCGTGCGGTAATAGAGAACGACGTTGGGATAGAGGGTCGTGTCGTCGCCGATTTGGGTATCGCGGCCGATGTGGTTGCCGCCCATCAAAACGGAGCGGGCGCCGATTTTAACGCGTTCGCCGATGACGCAGTTGGGGCCAATGTGAGCCGAAGGATCGACCGTTGCGGTGGGGGTAATGCGGGCGCTGGGATCGATGCCGGCTGGATAAGTGTCGGGCGGAAAAAATACCTGGAGGAGCATGGCCATGGCGACGCGGGGATTGGCGACGCGGATGAGCGGTTTCTTGGCAGCCGTGAAGTTGGCTGGAACGAGGATGGCGCTGGCCTGGCTTTGTTCGGCGGCTTCGAAATAGGATTCCTTTTCGGCGAAGGTGAGGTCGCCCGCACGGGCGGTTTCGGCGGATGACAACCCGGTGAGGACGGTCGTGGCGTCACCGTGAACTTCGCCGCGAACGCGCTCGGCGATTTGGGCGATGGTAAAAGGCATTTGAATTTTGGGTTGTCAGAGGCCGCGCGTGCCGATCATTCGTTGGGATTCCACATCCCAAACTTTCAAGCGCAGGCAGCGGAAGATATCGAGGGGCTTTAACGTGGTGATTTTGGCATTCTGAAATTCTGGCAAGGCGCGCTCAGCTTCGGGCAATCGATAGAAGGGAATACGCGCATTCAAGTGATGGACGTGATGGTAACCGATGTTCGCGGAGAACCAGGCCATGATGGGGCTCATTTTCATGTAGCTGGAGGATTCGAGCGCGGCCTTTTCATAGGTCCAGCCGGACTTTTCGTTAAAGGAGACGCCGGGGAAATTGTGTTGTGCGTAGAAGAGATAGGAGCCGATGGAATAGCCGATGAAATGGGGGACGGTTTGGCCGAGGATCAGGCCACTCCAGCCGCAATAATAGACCAGGGCGATGCCGATGAGCACGTGGCAGATGAGGGCCGCGATGCAATCGGCGTGTTTGCGTGGATTGTTGAAGAAGGGATTAAGGCACATTCCATAAAGGAACATGAAGACGTATCCAAAAAGAATGGTGAGCGGGTGGCGGATGAAGAGATAGCCGAAGCGTTTTCCTTTGGAGGAACTTTGGTACTGCGCCTTGGTCATGATGGGAAAGGAACCAATGTGGGAACCTTTCAGTTTGGAATTGTGATTGTGATGATGATTGTGGGAGCTGCGCCAGATGCTGCTGGCGCTGAGGGCATAAATTCCGAAGACGCGCATGAACCATTCGGCGGCGCGGGATTTTGGGAGGATGGCGTGATGTTGCTGGTCGTGATAAATCACGAAAAGGCGAAGAATGAGCAGGCCCTGGAAGATGCTGGAGGCGATGCGGGCCCAGAGCGGAATGGGGGCGATGGCGCCGGCAAATGCCGCCGCCAAGAGGAAACTGGTGGAAAGGACACACCACCAGCTTCTGCCCGAGGAATCGTGGGCGAAAGGTTTTGTGGCGGCAATTAGGTCGGGACCGGTTCTCATCAAGACTGCTCACGCGACTCTCCACTCACGAGAGCGAAATGTCCATGAAACTTATCCGTAGCGGTACGTAAAATACTTTAGGGGTTTATTGTAGAGGTCGATTGGAAAGGGTTCTCTAATCCATTAGCAAGACCGTTTTATTTCGGTTTGGCCGAGGAGATGAGCATCGAGAGGATGGCATTGTATTCCATGGAGGTAAGTTGGGCGTTGGGGTCTTTGTCGATGTCAACCTTGTGGACGATGACCATCTCGTGGACCGGTAGCACTGTGATGTATTGGCCGCCGGCGCCCATCGCGGTAAAGGCGCCTTGAAGGGGGCCCATGGAAAGGCCGCCGGGCATGGTTGGTGAATCCCATATCCACCAGAGGACGCCGTAACCCCAGCGGTCGGGGCGGGCGGCGACTTTGAGGGCGACTGGGTTGAGGTCGTTGAAGTGGGTGACGATGGTGGTGGTGTGGCGGCACCAGTTGGGGTCGATGATTTGTTTGTCGCCCCATTTCCCGGATCGAAGCATGAGAAGGCCGAGGCGGGCCATGTCGCGGGTGGAGAGGTGCATGGCGAATTCGGGATGGACGGAGCCCGGGGCGGGGATTTTTTTTTGGCGGGCGCGGTCGAAGTCCTGGAATTGAAGGGGGCGCGCGAGGTCGGTTTCAAGGACGTCGTAGATGTTTTTGCCGGTGAGTTTTTCGAAGGCGGTTCCGGCGGCGTTGAAGTCCCAATTGTTGTAGGAAAAGGTGGCGCCGGGCATTTGGGAGCCGCGTTTTGGGGTTTGGAGGTCGAGTTCGTCGTTGCCGGAGGGGAGGTAGATGCCGGAGCGGGCAGTGAGGAGGTGTTCGAGGGTGGCGTGTTCTTCGATGGGGAGAAATGGAGTCGCTTCCTGGAGGCCGAGTTGTTTGACGGTTTGGCTGAGGTCGATTTTTCCGGTGACGACGTAGTTGCCGTAAAGCATGGAGAGGATGCTCTTGCGGACGGACGCGATTTTGGTGGCTCGCTGGATGTCGCCGTATTCGAAGATGACTTTATCCTGGATGGTGACAAGGAGGGCGGTGGTGGTTTGGTTGGTGAGCCAGGCGCGAAGGGCTTCGAGGCGCGCGGTGGAGTAGCCGACATCTTCGGGTTTGGCGCGTTGCCAGTCGGCGCCGGGGACGTTTTGGGGGCCTGCGTTTGCTCGGATGAGGCAGCAGGCGAGAAAGAGGAGAAGCGCAGTGGTGGGAGTCGCCCATTGCTTCATGGCTTCGCGGGCGAATCCCTTTGGGGATTTCTGACGAGGGCACATCTTGATTTAGGTGAGGTATGGTTTGTATTCGGGGACGACTTCTTTGAGGAGGAGTTTGAGTTGGACGGGTTCGGCGGTGTGGAGGTTGGCGGAGATGGTTTCGAAGGAGGTTTTAACTTTGGGCAGGGGGAGGGGAGCGCTGACGAAGCGCATGATTTTGGGGTGGTTGGTGGGGGTGATGTTTTCGCCGGTGTGGCTGAGTTCTTCGAAGAGTTTTTCGCCGGGGCGGAGGCCGGTGTATTCGATTTCGATGTCTTCTTCAGGGCGAAGGCCGGAGAGTTCGATGAGTTGTTTGGCGAGGTCGATGATTTTGACGGGCTGGCCCATATCGAGGACGAAGATTTCGCCGCCGGAGCCCTGGGCGCCGCTTTGGAGGACGAGGGCGACGGCTTCGGGGATGGTCATGAAGTAGCGGGTGACGTCGGGGTGGGTGACTTTGACGGGGCCGCCGGCGGCGATTTGTTTTTTGAAGACGGGGATGACGGAGCCGGAGGAGCCGAGGACGTTGCCGAAGCGGACGGCCATGAATTTGGTTTTGGAGGGATTCGCGGCGTGGATGGCCTGGAGATAAATTTCGGCGAGGCGTTTGGAGGCGCCCATGACGTTGGTGGGGTTGATGGCTTTGTCGGTGGAAATCATGACGAAGCGTTCGACGCCGAATTCGAGGGCGAGGTCGCAGAGGTGGGCGGTGCCGAAGGTGTTGTTTTTGATGGCTTCACTGGGCTGGCTTTCCATCATGGGGACGTGTTTGTGGGCGGCGGCGTGGAAGACAGCGACGGGGCGGTAGCGGTCGATGATGTAGCGCATGCGGGCATGGTCGAGGATGTCGGCGACGAGGGGTTGGATGATGCCGGCATGGCCGCGGTCGATGAGTTCCTGTTCGATCTGGAAGATTTGGACTTCGGATTGTTCGATGAGGAGGAGGCGCTGGGGATTGAAGGTGGCGATTTGGCGGCAGAGTTCGGAGCCGATGCTGCCGCCGGCGCCGGTGACTGCGACGACTTTGTTGGAGAGGATTTGTTTGATGTTCTCCATTTCGAGCTTCACGGCGGGGCGGCCGAGGAGGTCCTGGATTTCGACGTTGCGGAGTTGGTTGACTTTGACGCGGCCGCTGGCGAGTTGGTCGAGGGAGGGGACGGTTTCGAATTTGAGGTGGCCGCGCTGGAGGAGTTTGACGATCTCGCCCATGCGTTTGGCGGGGCAGGAGGGCATGGCGATGATGACGCGTTCGAGTTGGAGGTTGAGTTCGGGGTCGAGGAGGGCTTCGGGCGGGCCGACGACGGGGATGTCGTGGACGCGGGAGTGCCATTTGGTTTTGTCGTCGTCGAAGAAGGCGACGGCGTGCATGCCCATGAAACGTTTGGTGGCGATTTCCTTGGCGAGGGAAGCGCCGACGTCGCCGGCGCCGATGATGGCGACGCGGCGGGAGCGGCGTTGTTGTTTGACGCCGCCGGTGAGGTAGCGTTCGCGAATGACGCGGAAGGCGAGGCGGATGGAGGCCAGGACCATGAAGGAGAGAACGAAATCGATGAGGATAACGCCGCGGGGCGGGGCGGGAGAGGCGGGAACAAATTTCCAAACCAAATAAATGAGAAGGGATGTGACGAGGGAGGCGGCGAATAGGCGGCGGAGATCGGGCAGGCTGAAATAGCTGAGGAGACCTTCGAATTGGCGGAAGCCGAAAAGGATGGCGAGCTTGAGGGGAATGATCCAAAGAAAATAGGTGCGGATGAGGGCCATTTTTTGGACCTGATCGATTTTAGGGACGAATTCCTTGCGATCAAAATCGAAGCGGAGAAGGTAGGAAAGCCAGAGGCTGCCCGTGAGGGCGAGGGTGTAAAGCGCGGTGAGAAATAGGCCGCGGGCGACGGGGGAGCGTTGAATGGCGGCGAGCTTCATTTCTTCGGCTTGGTGGCGGTGGGTTTGGTCGATTTCGGTTGGGCCTTTGGTTTGGATTTGTCGTCGGTGGCGCTCGCGGAAGAATCTTTGGTGAGGGCCTGGACTTTTTGGGAGAGGGTTTTCAATTCGTCGCGGAGTTCGCGGTTTTCTTTTTTGAGGTCCATGACTTCAGTGCGCAGGGTTTGAGATTCGTTGCCCTGGGGGCGGGCGGAACGGATTTCGTTGAGGGCGGATTGGGCGGGGCCGCTGGTGGGCGTTTCGTGCGCGTCGGCGAAGGTTTCGAGGATGGGGATGGAGCGTTCGTCGCGCAGGGTTCCAAGACCGCGAAGGGCGGCGATTTGGATGCGCTGGCGGCCGTCGTTGACGTGGCTGGCGAGGAGTTCGCGGACGATGGGGCGCTGGGTTTCGTCATCGCGGGAGAGGGCGGCGAGAGTTTCCAGGCCGTTGGCGAGAGCGCGGGTGGGGAGGTCGTCCCAACGTTTTTTGAGCGTGTCGATTAAGGCGGGGATGGCGGCGGGATCGCGGCGGGCACGCAGGGCGGTGATGGCGCTGTTGGCCAGGAGTTGATGGAAGGAATCGGAGTTGAGGAGGGCGATGAGTTTCTGGGTGGCGTCCTTGTCGGGGGAGACTTCGAGGGCCTGGATGGCTTGGGCTTTGATGTCGGGATTTTTTTCGTGTTCAAGAGTGGCGTTGATGGCGGCGAAAGCTTTGGGGTGATAGAAGGAGCCGATGGCATCGATGACACGATAACGGACGCGGGCGTCGGTTTGATTGGTGGAGGCGAGGAGGGCTTCGAGGGCGGCTGGATTTTTTAGGCCGCGCAGGATGGAAATGGCTTCCTGGCGGACACCGAAGAAGGGGTCGTTGTTGAGGATGTCGCGGAGGCGTTTGATGTTTTCGTCGGAGGTGTCGGAGCGGAGGGTTTCGAGAGCGAGCAGGCGGCCGATCATGTCGGATTTGTCGGCGAGTTGCGCGAGGGTCATGGCGCGCGGGGGTTGAAAGATGGTTTTGGCGAGGAGATTCAATTCGGGATCGAGGCGGACGGTGGTAGGGGCTTTGTCGAGTTTGATGTAAAAATCTTCGGCGCGCTCTTTGACTTGGAGGTCGCGGTCGATGGTTTGATCGCCAACTTTGAAGCGGACTTTGAGCGGAAAATTGAAGAGATGGATTTCGTTGGTGAGGGGCTGGGTTTGGCGGATGCTTAATTTGGCGAGCTTGGCGGATTCGTCCCAGGAATAGGCGACGTTGAGTTCGGGGAAGTGCGGGCGGAAAAGCCATTGATCGAAAAATTGATCGTAGGAACGGCCGGAGAGTTCTTCGACGACGGTGGAGAGGTCGTGGGTTTCGACGGTTTTGAATTGGTTGCGTTCGAGGTAGGTCTTGATGATTTTGCGGTAGAGATCGTCGCCGAGCTGGCCGCGGAGCATGCGGAGGACCCAGGCGCCTTTGGGGTAGATGCCGTTGGAAAAAACTTCCATCGATTGGCCGTAGTTGCGGTGGACGAGGCCTTTGGTGTCGTTGTTGGCGTTGCGCGAAACGATGCCGCGGGCGCTTTGGTAGAAACCGAAGAGCATGGCGTCGCGGCCGTTTTTGTGGCCGTCGAAGAGGTGTGCGTAATAGGTGGCGAAACCTTCGTTGAGCCAGGCGTGGCTCCAATCTTTGCAGGTGACGAGGTCGCCGAACCATTGGTGGGCGAGTTCGTGGGCCACGAGGTCTTCGCTGTCGTGGATGTTTTCGGAATCTTTGGAAAAGAGCGTGCTTTCGGTGAGGGTGGTGAGGCTGGTGTCTTTCCAGCACATTGGGATCCTAAGCTTAGAATTCCACGTGGACAAGTTG
>JADMIO011614217.1_pt1 | contig 32766 bp, 22 predicted proteins | sample 8958161 | NCBI WGS metagenome assembly JADMIO01 (sample SAMN16585339, study PRJNA669376) | soil metagenome | isolation source: Crop rotation soil | place: USA: Cullars Rotation, Alabama | collected 2011
CGCGACAACTTGTCCACGTGGAATTCTAAGCTTAGGATCCCAATGTGCTGGAAAGTCGGTCGCTTGGAATCAAGGGCCTGGCCGACCTGGGTCTGACCAGGAATCCTAACTGGCTGCGCGATCTGGGGATCGGTCTCCTTCTGGCCGCCGTTCCCCTGCTCTGCTGCGGGGCCGCGTTCGTCGCGAACCACGTCTTTTCTCTGCGTCCGGCTTTCCTGTGGGCGGTTCTGGGACGGAACGCGCTGGCCGCGGCCGGCGTTTCGCTGGTTGAAGAATTTTTCTTCCGCGGACTGATCCTCGGGCTTCTGCTGAGAAGCGGACGCCAGTTGGTCGGCGTTTTCGCGACGTCGGCCTTCTTCGCCATTGTTCATTTTCTCAAAGCGCCGGAGCGAACGTCGGATACGGTGACATGGTTTTCCGGATTTAATTCTATCGCACATTCGTTCGGGCAGTTTGCCGATCCGATGTTCGTTATCGCGGCCTTTACCACCCTGTTCCTCCTGGGCTGGATCCTGGCCGACTCTCGAATCCGGACCAGCTCACTCTGGTTGCCGATCGGTCTGCACGCGGGCTGGATCCTGGCCAACGGTATTTTCAGCGCCGCGACTCGCCGCGAAATGCTGGCTTTGCCGTGGCTTGGCAAGAATCTACTGGTGGGGCTCGCTCCCCTTGGCGTGGCTGCTTTCACCTGGCTATTAGTGCGTTTCTGGTATGGCCGTGTTCGCTCCACTTAAAGTCTTCGACGCGGTCGCATCGCTGCTGTATCCGCCGGTCTGCGCGATCTGCGCGACACCGACCGCGGCCGGCAAATATTTATGTGATGAATGTGACGCCAAAACGACTCCGATTGTTCCGCCGTTTTGTTCGGTTTGTTCAGAGCCTTTCTTCGGCGCGATCAGTGATGTTTTCACCTGCGCGAACTGCGCCCACCGAAAAATCTATTTCGACGCCGCGGTGGCGGTGTTCCGGAGCCGTGGAATTGTCCGGCGAGTGATCCACGACTTTAAATATGGCCGCCAGGTTCATCTTCGCCATATCGTAGCCGGCTGGCTGGATGAAGCGATGAGAGATCCGCGTCTGTGTGGCCGCCACTTCGATCTGATGGTGCCGGTGCCGCTCCATCCAACCCGGCAGCGCGAACGCGGTTTTAATCAGGCCGCGATCCTGGCCGAAATGCTGAGTCACCGGCATTCGATCCCGGTCCGGCCGTTCCTGGAGCGGATTCGTTATACCACCACCCAGACCGCGTTCGATAGGGCCGAGCGCATGGAAAATTTGCATAATGCCTTCCGTTTACGGCGAAACGCGAACGTGCGAGATTTGCGCGTGCTGCTGATCGATGATGTGTTAACCACCGGCTCGACGTTGAGCGAGTGCTCCCGGATCCTGAAGAAAGCCGGGGCGTTCTCGGTTCATGCGGCGACAGCGGCCCGGGCTTAATTCCATGGCGATCTTTAAAAAACCAACGCTGAGGTCGGAGACCCCCAAGAAGCGGGACATTCCGCAGGGGTTGTTCCAGAAATGCCCGGAGTGCGGCGAGGTGGTGAGCGAGATCCAGCTGGGCGAGAACCAGCGGGTTTGTCCGCACTGCGATTATCATTTTGCCCAATCGGCCAAGGAACGGATCGAAAACCTGCTCGATCCGCAAACGTTTGTGGAAATGGACGCCGATCTGAAATCGGTCGACACGCTCCGTTTTCACGGCATGGCCAGTTATAAAGATCGCCTCAAGAAATATCAGCAGAGCACCGGCCTGGTCGACGCGGTGATCAGCGGTCACGGGATCATTGATGGCTATAAAGTAGCGATCGCGGTGATGGATTTCAGTTTTCTGGCCGCGACCATGGGATCAGTAGTGGGCGAGCGCATCACGCGGATCATTGAGTACGGGACGGCGGAACGGGCCACGGTCATCATCGTGGCGGCTTCCGGTGGCGCGCGAATGTATGAAGGGATGCTTAGTCTGATGCAGATGGCCAAGACGAGCGGGGCGTTGGCCCGGCACGCCGAGCAACGGTTGCCCTACATTTCCGTCCTGACCAACCCGACCACCGCGGGCGTGATGGCCAGCTTCGCCTCGTTAGGCGATGTGATTATCGCCGAGCCCAAGAGCATGATCGGTTTCGCCGGGCCGCGAGTGATCAAGGAAACGACCCACCAGGATTTGCCGGAAGGATTTCAGACCGCCGAGTTTCTGCTCGATCATGGTTTGATCGACATGATCGTGCACCGGAAAAAGATGCGGGATCAAATTAGCCAGCTGATCAGCTGTTTCTCCACTACGTCATGAATTACCAGGAGGCGCTGGCCTGGCTTTACCGCCTGCAGCGCTTCGGAATCAAGCTCGGGCTGGAAAATATCCGGCGGCTGCTCGGTGCGCTGCAAATCCCGGCCGACTCCGCCCTGGTCATCCATGTCGCCGGCACCAACGGTAAAGGATCGGTCTGCGCGATGATGAATTCGATCTTGCGCACCAAAGGTTATCGCACCGGTCTCTTCACCTCGCCGCATCTGATCACGTTTCGCGAGCGGATTCAGATCGATGGCGAATTGATTTCCGAAGAGGAGGTCGCCGCCGGCCTGACCAGGATCCATGAAATCGTTCAAACCTGGGATCCACATCCGACGTTTTTCGAAATCACCACCGCCCTGGCCGTCGACGCGTTCTCCAGGGCGAAAGTTGAAATCGTAATACTGGAAACCGGGATGGGCGGTCGGCTCGACTCCACTAATGCCGTGCCATCAAGTGTTTCGGTGATCACTCCGATTGCGTTCGATCATCAGAAATGGCTGGGCGACACGCTCGGGCAGATCGCGTCGGAAAAAGCGGGAATCATTAAGCCGAACGTCCCGGTGGTGTCGGCCGAGCAACAACTGGATGCGATGCACGTGATTCAAGCCCAGGCTCTCCAGTGCAAAGCGCCGTTGCAATTCGTGACCGACAGTTACGATCGAAGCCCGGTTGGTTTGCGTGGCGCGCACCAGAAACAGAATGCTGCGCTCGCGATCGCCGCTTTGCACGCGGCCGGGCTCGACATCGATGACGCGACGGTTGCGCGGGGTCTGGCGGCAGTCGAATGGCCCGCGCGCTTTCAAGCCTGGGATCAAAATACAATCGTCGATGGCGCGCATAATACCGCCGCGGCGCGCGTTTTGACCGAGACATGGCGGGAAGTTTTTGGAAACGAGCGGGCTACTCTGATTTTGGCGATCCTTTCCGATAAGGATGTGCTCGGGATTTGTGAGACACTTCGGCCGATCGCAGATTGCGTGCTGGCTCCGAGGATTCGAAGCGAACGAGCGCTCCCGCCGGAACAGCTGACCAGAACTCTATCCAAGGTGGATGCGGGGCTACCCTGCACCATCGCCTCCTCGATCGAGGAGGCCTTGAAAAAAGCGCGGACCCGGCCTAACCGAATTCTAATGACCGGATCTCTGCGTTTTGCCGGCGAGGCGCTGGCCTGTCTTCAGGGAAAACCGGCCTCGTTCGAGGAGTGCACCCAGTAGCACGCTATCGCGGACGGCGGGACGCTGCGTCGATTTCGTTAGCGCGCTGAAAGTGTTTCTGGGCGAGATCGGACATCCCGAGGTTCTCCAGACGCCGGCCCAGCATCCAATGATAGAACGCATTGTCCGGAGTTGCTTCATCGGCCTGGCGCTCATGCGCGGCGGCCTGGTCGGCTTTACCAGACAGCCGCTCGGCGCCGGCGAGTAGATTGCTGGCCAGAGGCAGTCTTGAATTGCGTTCGACGGTATCGCTCCAAACCGCCATCGCTTCTTCCTTCCGGTTCAGGCGCCAGAGTGATTCCCCTTTTTCCTGGCGGGCCATGATCAGGTCGTCGCGCTGGGCCAGCGCCCCATCAAGCGAGGTCAGAGCCTGGTCGGGTTGCCCGAGAAGATTGAGGATGGCGCCGCGATAATAAAGGCTGAGAGCCTTCCCCTGTCCTCGCTGCCGGGCCGACGCGTCGCCTAACAATGCCACGGATCGATCGGCGTTGCCGGAAAGAAACTCCAGCCACGCCATCTTCGCCATTGCTTCGCTGTTTTGAAACAAGCCGAATCGTGATGCCGCGCCGAGATGGGCTTTTCCTTCGGCGATGACCTGGCGGTCCGACGGACTCAACCATTGCCCGGGATCTTTTTGGGCCAGGGCCAGCTCGTCCGGAATTTGCAGCCGCTGAAAGGCGTTGCCGCCCTGGTGTTCATGGTAGCGGATCCAACCACTGTGGAGATTGAGCCCGATCCAGACTGCGGCAAATGACGCGAACAACCAACCGAGGGTCGTCATCCGGCCGGCCAGTTTGAGATTAAACCGGTGGAACCAGACATCAGCGTCTCTAAATAATAGACGCCAGGTTTTTAATGCCAGGTAAGTCGTGACGGCTGCGACGCCGAGAGCCATCAGGAATGGGACCAGCGCATAAACGTTGCGCACCGCCAGGAAACTTCCGAGAAAAATCAGGGCGCCGGCGATCTCCTCCGGCCAGGTCAAAGAATAGCTGCGCCGGATGGCGTTCGATTTCGGGGTCAGCAGCGTGGGTTTTCCGAACCCGAAGTAAAGCGCGTTAGTTGGGCAAACACTGATGCAATCCATGCACTTCATGCAGCCGGGATCGACTACCATTTTAAACTCCTTCACTTCCGCGTGAACGAGGACGTTGGAAGTGCAGGTCGCGGTGCAATGCCCGCATTGATTGCACGCATCGGTGACGCGAATCTTCCCGGGCGAAAATTTATCGGCCAGGCCGAAGAATCCGCCGTAAGGACAGGCGTAGGTGCAAAAACCTTTCTGGCCCAGGAAATAGACGGTCACGAATCCGCAAATGAAGAGGAACGGGACGGCGACCGAAATAGTCGGGAATGTTTCCCAGAAGTTCGTGGTCACGAGATGATTAGTAAATGCAGGAAGGATCGGTCCCGGTTCCGTGCCGAATAGAATTCGATAGGCGGTTGGCCAGACGAACATGTAAAGCGCGGCGAGAATCGGCACGTAGACCAGCAGTCGCGATCGAAACGGCTTCGGTTGAATACGCATTTTCTTCAACAACCAGCCGCAGAAATCCTGGAGGGCGAGAATGTGACAGCCCCAGCCGCAAACGAACCGGCCAAAGATCAGCGTGGCCAGGATGGCCAGCGTGAAAAAGATAAATCCGGCATTCACCGCGCCTCGCTGGAGGGTGTGCATCGTTTCCGAGGGTTCGATGGGTGAAACCGTTTTTCCCATGAATCGCCACTGGATGATGTGCGCGATCATGAAAAGATTAAGAAGGATCAGCGCGAATCCCCGCCATCCGGCAACTTTCGATTTTCGCATCCCGAATGGCCGGCCCGACCCACCGGCCGCCGCCGGGACCGGCTGATTCTTGAATTCGGGACTGATACAACCGCTTTTCACAATGTTGGCTCGGAAGGAAGGCTGGTTTTCCCGGAGATTACATCAAAAAATCGCTAAAAAAAGTGCTCCACTTTGGAGGCCGGATATGTATAACCTCGCCCCAGTTCGAGGCTGCCTTCACCAGTCATTCGATGCACCCCAAACAATAGAGATCCGCCATGATTAAAAAACCGCTCACTTATAGTATCTTTGCCACCCTCGCTCTGTTCTGCGGCGCACGGGAAAATTCCGGAGCCCAGCCGAAAAGCACCGACACCTTGGAACGGATGCTCGTATCCAACGGCGTCGTATCGATGAGCCTGGATAGTGGCGCGGCCGGCAAAGCCGACCTTCGTTTCACGGTCGCGCCTGATTCATTTTTTACTTTGCTTGTTTTTGATGGGGCCCTGCGCGGACCGGAACCCAGCTCGATGGTTCTCAATCCCGAGAAGGCAGCGACGGCGATTCCAGCGGCCCTGAAGAATGCCCGGCTGTCGATTGAAAAACTCGGGTACGAGGAGGGCGCGGACCTCGCCGTGCGCGATACCAGGAGCGGTTTCACCTATTTTAAGGTCGAAGGCCATTCGTATGACTACGATGCGGGCCAGCATCTGCTGAAAATTCAGAACGGCCGGCTGGTGATATCCGAGGAGTTCGCCAAAAAGTCAGGGCGGGCATCCGAAGCGAACCAACCGGCCGGCTCGATCTCGATCACAGCCACGGTTGTTCCGATCGAGGTTTCCAAACTCGTTAACGGCGCCGTGGAATCGGTGAAGATGCCCCGTCACACCGACCAGCCCGATGCCGGAACGCATCCGGGTCCCGACGTCATCGTCGGCGATTTGCCAGCCATGGAACAAGCCGGGAGCAGTGGAGGCTTTGTCGGCCTCGGCGTGGCCACGACTTCGTGCAATGCCGGTGTGGTGGATTTGGATTGGTTTCAATTGTCGAGCAACGATCACCCGGTCATCCCGCAAAACCTCTACCGCATGAGCGGTGGCACCGGTAACACCGACCGTTTCGAACAAATCGGACAATCCTGGATGAAACATGCCTTTACCGCGCTGACCCAGAATGTTTGTGGTTATGGTTGCAATGGCGTAGGCGGCACTCATCTCGGCTCGGGTTGTTCCGACCCTTACTCAGCCAGTTTGAACGACGACCAAACCGGGATTGGTTCCCGGGCCTGGGCAAATCCATTCACCGGGGTTTATCCCGGATCGAATCCCAGCCCGAATAACCACAACGGTCACGCCCACAGCGGCACGTCGCACCGGGTTTTGGTCGCGGCCACCGATCTGAACACTACCATGAATGTCGGCGCGACCTACTTCGCCGAAGCTCAATACGTGACCCCCCACGAGTACTCGTGGTGCACCACGAATTCGGGGTGCGGTACCGGCGTCGGCAATAACGCCGGTCCCTACAACAACTATAACAACGCGTCCTATCGTCGCTTCACCGTCACCGGCACCACGTCGTTCACCTTCACCGGGGCGGCGGCCACGGTGCGAGAACAACCGGCCATCATGGCCTGGACCGGCGCGACCGTTAACCAATTCATACCGGCACCCGGAGCGGATGGCATCGCTTTCGTAGGCTATAAAGTGACCAATCCGTCGGCCGGCGTTTATCATTACGAGTACGCGGTTTACAACGAGAACCTCGATCGCGGAATTCAATCGTTCAGTGTGCCGGTAAGCTGTGGAACACCGAGCAATATCGGGTTTCACATGCCACCGCAGCCGGCGGCGTTCGCAAATGACGGAACATTGAACAGCGCCGGTTATTCCAGCACGGCGTGGGCGCAAACCCAGACCGCCACTGCCCTCACCTGGAACTGCGAGACCTTCGCGCAAAACCAGAACGCCAATGCCATTCGCTGGGGCACGCTCTATAATTTCCGGTTCGATTCGAATCAGCCTCCTCAAGCCGCGCAGGCAACAATTGGTTTCTTCAAGACCGGCAGCCCGATCATGGTGAACATCCAGGCGCCCACGCCGTGCAATCCGCTTTCCCTTAACAGCGTGGTATCGCGCAAGACCCATGGAGCCGCCGGCGATTTCGATGTCAACCTTCCGCTCAGCGGCAGCCCGGGCATCGAAGACCGAAGCACTGGCGGAAATCACACCTTCGTTTTCACGTTCAGCAACAATGTGGCCAGCGGCAATGCCAGCGTCACCAGCGGCGTCGGAAGCGTATCGGGAAGGACAATCTCCGGGAATACGATGAGCGTAGAGCTCACCGGGGTGGCTGATCATCAGCAAGTGACTGTCACGACCAGCGGTGTGACCGACACTTTCGGACAGGCCTTCGCCGATACCGGGGTCAACGCCGTTTTCCTGATGGGTGACACATCGGGCAACAGCACGGTTAACGCATCGGATGTCTCCCAGACCAAGGCGTCGGTCGGAGCGGTCGTCGACGGGACCAATTTCCGCCAGGATGTGAATGCCAACGGAATGGTCAATGCGACCGATGTTGGGGCGGTGAAATCCACCGTGGGGACCTCCTATCCTTAATTTCCCGAGAGCTTTGCTTTTGTAATGTTTGATGATGCGAAAAGCCCCGGCGGGCAGGACGCAACGGCGACGGCCGGGCCCACATTTTAGTTAAAAAAAGCTCTACTTTTTCCGGAGTTGTGCATTAATAGGGCCGGGCTTTTCTTGAAATCCAAGGAGCCCCCTTCAACTCAGGGCCCTCAACTCCACCTATGTTTAAAAAACTGTTCACTTACTTCCTCCTACCCACATTCGTTCTGATCTGTAACGCTCCGGCAAATTCCGTAGGCGCATCAAAGAACACCGGCGCGCCCAGCGGCACGCAGGAAAAACTAATGGTCGCTAATGGCGTCGTCATGATGCAACTCGACCAGAATCGTCTTAATGATATCAACCTGGCCGGCAAATCGGCGCCGGTTGCGCTTCGGTTTAACATCGCGCCAGAATCGTTTTTCACGATCCTGGTTTTCAATCGCGAATTGCGCGCGGCGGAACCAGGTTCCATGCGCCTCCTGCCGGAAGGCAAAGCGAATGCGCCAACTTCGCTCCGTGGTTCCATCGACCAGCTCGCCCTCGAGCGTCTTTCCTGGGGAGATTCGTATGAGTTCGCGGTTCGTGACCTGAAATCCGGCCTCGTTCTTTTCAACGTGGAAGGCCACGAAAACCATTACGATGCCGCGACGCATGCTTTCGCTATCACCGATGGCCGTCTCCTCATTTCGGATGGTTTTGCCAAAATCCTCGGACGTCCCACGGATGCCGGCAAAGTTGTCGGAACCATCTCCGGCACCGCCAGCGTGACATCGATTGAATCCAGTAATATCGTCGACGGCGAAGTGCAGTCGGCCGTGCTCCCGGCCCACAGCGCGCCGGATGTCGGAACGGTCCCGGGACCAGACGTTATCGTGGGCGACATGCCCAACATGGTCCAGGCGGGCAGCAGCGGAACGCAGGTCGGCCTGGCCATTGCCACCACCTCGTGCAACGCCGGCGTTGTCGACCTCGACTGGTTTGCCTTGCCTAACAACGATCACCCGGTTATTCCGCAGAACCTTTACCGCATGAGCGGCGGCACCAACAACCCGCCTGACGATAAATTCGAGCAGATTGGCCAGGGCTGGATGAAACATGCCTTCACTGCGTTGACCCAGAACGTTTGCGGGTTTGGTTGCAACGGCACGGGCGGTTCGCACCTCGGGTCGGGTTGCTCGGATCCCTACGATACCAGCCTCAATGGCAGCCAGACCGGCATCGGCTCGCGCGCCTGGGCCAATCCGTTTACCGGATTTTATCCCAACGGGACTGATTCGAATGGACAGCCGACCTCGCGCGATCACACCGGGCATTCGCATAGCGGGGTGACTCACCGGGTTCTAGTCGAACAGGCAGATTTGAATACGACGCTGAATCCGGGCGCGACCTACTACGCCGAGACTCAGTATGTGACGCCACATGAATACGCGTGGTGCCAGACCCATCCGGGCCAGTGCAACATGTATAACAACGTTTCCTACCGACAGTTCAATGTCTCAGGAACAACGAGCTTCACTTTCACGTCCGCTGCCGCGACCCAGCGATCGAAAATCGCTCTCTCCGCTTGGACCGGCTCCAGCCTCCATGAGTTCGAACCGGCGCCAGGAGTCGATGGAATTGGTTTCGTGGCTTACAAGGTGACCAACCCTTCGGCCGGTGTCTGGCACTACGAATACGCCGTCTACAACGAGAATCTTGATCGAGCGATTCAATCATTCAGCGTGCCGCTCGGTTGCGGAGTGACGACCAGCAATGTTGGCTTCCACGCTCCGCTAAACCCGGCGGCTGCGCCCTTCGACGGAACATTGAACAGCACCGGGTTTGTGAATACGGCCTGGACTCCGAATCAAACCGCGAACGCGCTGACCTGGAGCTGCGAAACGTTTGCCCAGAATCAAAACGCCAACGCGATTCGCTGGGGCACCATGTATAACTACCGATTCGATTCCAATAAGCCGCCCCAAGCGGCCCAGGCTACCGTTGGGTTCTTCAAGACCGGAAGCCCGATCCTGGTCGACATTCAGGCGCCTACCCCCTGCTCTCCTCTCGCGATGAACAGTGTGGTGTCGCGCAAGACCCACGGGGTTGCGGGAGATTTCGATATCAACATGCCGCTCTCCGGCCAACCCGGGGTGGAATGCCGAAACAGTGGCGGCGACCATATGCTTGTCTATACTTTCAGCAACCCCGTCACCTCCGGTAATGCCAGCGTGACCAGCGGCACCGGCACAGTTTCCGGAAGCCCCACTTTCTCGGGAAATACGATGAGGGTGGCGTTAACCGGGGTGGCCGATCAGCAGCAGATCACGGTGACGGCCACCGGCGTGACCGACAGCTTTGGTCAAACATTGCCTGACACTGCGGTAAACGCGGTTTTCCTGATGGGCGATACTTCGGCCAATAGCACGGTCAATGCATCGGACGTTGCCCAGACCAAGAGTTACCTCGGAGCGATCGTCGATGCGACCGATTTCCGTGAGGACGTCAACGCGAATGGGAGTATCAATGCGACCGATGTCGGCGCGGTGAAATCTCAGGTCGGCAAGTCCTACCCGTAACCAAAACAAGATTCAGTTTTCGGACGGCTCGCTGCCCAACCCCGCAGCGGGCCGTTTTGTTTTGTTCGCCTCCAGGCAGTACTTGCAAAGCTGGGATGTGTCGTAACGTTGCCCGAAATGGCGACCGATCCGCGACAAATTGAGTCGATTATCCAGCCCGCCGTTTCTGACGGACGGCTGATGGAATCGTCGGCGAAAAACATTCTGTCGATCCTGGACGGGGAAAATTCCACGCTTTATGCCGATGTGGTCGCGGAACTGGCCGATGCCGGCGACTGGGATGAGTTAAACGACCGGTTCTACAAGACGCTCGCTTTCGGCACGGGCGGCCTGCGCGGCCGGACCATCGGCAAGATCGTTACCAAGAGCGAACGCGGAAAGGCCGGCGCCGATCAACCACCGGAAGTGCCATGTGTCGGCACCAACGCGATGAATTTTTACAACATCAGCCGGGCTACGGGCGGCCTCGTCGCCTACCTCTGGAACTGGTTCGAACAGGAACGGATTTCCGGCAAGCCCAAGATCGTGGTGGCCTATGACACTCGCTTTTTTTCCAAAGAGTTCGCCGACCTCACGGCAACGGTGGCGTCGCAATGCGGGGCCGACGCTTTCGTATTCGATGGACCTCGCTCAACTCCGGAGCTGTCATTTGCCGTCCGGCACCTCAAAGCCACTGCCGGAATCGTGATCACCGCCAGCCACAATCCGCCCCACGACAACGGCTACAAGGTTTACTTCGATGATGGCGGCCAGGTCATCGAGCCTCATGCCAGCGGCATCATCGAGAAAGTGAATTCGGTCAGCTCGATCAAACCGGTTTCGAAGGATCGTCAGGGAAATATTTCTTCAATCGGCTCGGAAATCGACCAGCCCTATATGGAGCGATTGCAGACTTTGATTCTGGATCCGGGGATTGTTGCCGGCGCCAAGAGATTGTGCGTTGTCTTCACGCCGCTGCACGGAACCGGCAGCGTCATCCTGAAGCCAATGCTGCAACGGCTCCGGTTCAAGTTTGATGTCGTCGAGGAACAAGATCGGCCGGACGGACGTTTCCCCACTGTAAAATCTCCCAACCCGGAAAATGCCGAGGCCCTGCAAATGGGTATTGAGCTGGCCGGGAAGAATGGCGCCAATCTGGTTATTGCCACCGATCCCGATTGTGACCGGGTCGGTGTGGCGGTGCGCACCGCCGCAGGTGAAATGAAATTGCTGACCGGAAACCAGATCGCGTCGCTGATCGCCTGGTACCGCGCCAAAACGCTGTACGCTCAAGGCGTGCTTACTAAAGAGAACGCGGGGCGCGGGGTGATCATCAAAACGTTTGTCACCAGCGACCTCATCAAGTCAATCGCCGAGGGGTTCGGGCTGCGTTGTGTCGAAACTCTCACCGGGTTCAAATATATCGGGGCCAAGCTGGCCAAGTACGAACGCGCGTTGCCGGCGGCAATTCGCGACAGTTATCGCACGCTCCCGGAAATTGAAACCCGGACCGCGCGACTGCAGTATTCTTCCTATTATGTTTTCGGCGGTGAAGAAAGTTACGGATATTCCGGGGCCGATTTTGCCCACGACAAGGATGGCAACGGCGCCGCCCTGATGTTTTGCGAAGTTGCCGCCTACGCCGAGTCAGAGGGCCTGACCCTGGATCAATTGCTCGATCAAATTTTCACCCGGTTCGGTTACTTCGAGGAGAAAAACGGTTCTCTTATTTTTGAAGGCGCGGAAGGAGCGAACAAGATCACGCGCCTGGTTCAATCTTATGCGCAGAAACCGCCGTCCGAGATTGCCGGAGCCAAAGTTACCCGGATTACCAACTTCGCGATGGAAACGATTCGCGACGTCGAGGGCGACGAGATCCCGAAGGAAAAGATGTCGATCTTCGAGCTGGAGGATCGAACCCGCATCGCGGTCCGGGGCTCGGGCACGGAGCCCAAAATCAAGTATTACCTGTTTGCCGAACGCCGGCCGGCCCATGGCGAATTTGATTCCAAAGAACTGGACCAGGCCAGGGCTGAAACTGGCCGCTGGCTCCAGAAACTCTGGGATTGGCTGCAGGCCGACGCTCATCAGCGGCTGGTGTGATCCCTGCTTCTCTGGTTGGCTCAGAAACCTCGGGAGTTACAACAATTTAAGCCATGCAGCGGGAAATTAAGTTGAGTGGGGGCGAGATCACCATCTTGAAAGCGATCGGTCTCGGCGGTATGCCCACGGCCGGAAAACAACTGCTTGAGCGCGTAGGCGAGATGCATGAAGGCGAATTCCTTGATGATCTCGGCGGTTTGATCATGACCGGTTACGTGTTGGCGGACAAAGTGAACTTGTTCAAGATGGAAGATGTCGAGCGAGCCTCGTTAAGGGTTAATGCCTCCTATGCCCGCGACCTCAAGGAAGCCGTCAGTCCGGGACGGCGCCGCGACGACGAACGTCAACGCCGGCGACGGCGCGAGTAGACGAGCCTTTCCGACTGCTTAACTCCCCGCACTGGCCGCACTGCTTTGGTCGCGATGCAGTAATGCGCGTCCTTTTCGGCGCATATTCTTCCGCCCGGGCTGCCGGTTGCGCTTGTGCAACCGCTCAACCCCTTCGAGAATTGCGGCTTCACGATTCTCACGTTGCGTAACTCAATCAACAAACTGATCGCGCTTTGGCCCTGGCTGGCCGCGATACTCAGCGGAGTCCTCTACGCCTGTTGTTTCGCGCCCTTCAACCAGAGCTGGCTCTGCTGGATCGCTCTCTCACCGCTGGTTATTGCCGTCTGGTTTTCCGGGCAAAATTCGAGACACCGCTGGTTGCGAAACCTATTGTTAGGCTACGTCGCCGGCATGGTTTTCTTCACCATCGTGTTCGGATGGCTCGGTTCGCTCGGAACACTTTATCAAAACGTTTTTTTGCACGGCTTATCCTGGCTCCTTTCCATCTACCTCGGGGTTTACCTTGCTTTCTGGGCCTGGTTCATCGGCCTGATCGCTCCCGCCAACTTCCTGGGCTCGTACCGGAATCTGCAGTCGGCCTTCCTGGCCGCGGCGGCCTGGTCCACACAGGAATGGGTTCGCGGCTGGTTGTTCTCCGGATTCGGATGGAACGAGCTTGGCGCTGCGCTGCATTCTCAGCTGGTGCTCATCCAGGTGGCCCGGTTCACCGGCGTCGCCGGTTTATCATTCATTGTCGCCTTTGCCAGCATCATCGCCGTGGCGGCGCCGGTTCGCTTGTACCTTGAAGCGCAGTCACGTCACATGCGGCCACATTTTGATGTGACCCTGACTCTGGCCACGCTGGTCGGGCTGTGCACGTTTGGCCTCTATACGATTCAAAATCGGCCGCCCACCAAACCGCTTCGGGTCGCTGCGATTCAACCAAACGTTCCGCAAACCGAGAAAGCCGATCCTAGCCTGCTCCAGCGCAACTTCGATCAGCTGTCGCGACTGACCGAGATTGCATTGCATGCTACACCGGCGCCCGAAATTGTGATCTGGCCGGAAAGCGCCCTGCCCAACGGCGGGCCAATTGCCGGATTCGTCAGGCACGTTTCCGAACTTACATCCGCGGAAATAGACTTGATGCTGGGCGCGGATGATTCGGATGGCCAGCGGGTGTACAACGCCGCGGCCCTGGTGACTCACCGGAGCGCACGGACGCAGATTTATCACAAGATTCATCTGGTCCCGTTTGGTGAATATATTCCTCTGCGCCATTCATTCCCGCCCTTTGCCAGGATCGCCGGACAATGGGTTCCGGGTGATTTCGATCGCGGGACCGATTACACCGTATTCGAGCTGAGTGACAACAAAGCCAGCGTGGCGCCGCTGATTTGTTTCGAGGACACCATTGGCGATCTCACGCGCCGGTTCGTTTTGAATGGCGCAGATCTGCTGGTAAATATTACCAATGATGGCTGGTTCTTGCATTCGGCCGGCTCGCGCCAACATCAGGCCGAAGCCGTTTTCCGATGTATCGAAACCGCCCGACCCATGGTCCGCGCCGCCAATACCGGCGTGACCTGTTTCATCAACGATTTCGGCCGTATCACCCAAATTCTCCAGGATGAAACCGGAAGCACGTTCACCGAAGGCGTCTTGAACGGCGAAATGGCGCTGCCGCAGGAGAAACACCTGACCTTTTACGTAAGGCACGGCGAGTTGTTTGCCCAAGTCTGCGCTGGCATAACTTTGGCCGTGATCGTTATTTGTTTGATCCGATCTGCGAAATCCGCGTAACCCGTGATTGATGCCCCGATGAATTCCGAAACTGCAATTCACGTCCGCGGTCTTCGAAAGTCCTACGGCAATCTGGAGGCGGTGAAGGGAATCGATTTTGACGTAGCTGCCGGCGAAGTCTTCGGCTTGCTCGGACCGAACGGCGCCGGCAAAACCACCACCGTGGAAATTTTGGAGGGGTTGCGTCCACGTTCGGCCGGTGAGGTTCGGGTTCTCGATTTCGATCCCGATCGCCAGAAGAAACAGCTCAAAGACCGGATCGGCGCCTGTCTCCAGTCGACCAATCTTCCCGACAAGATCACCGTGCGCGAAGCGCTCGACTTTTTTGGGTCGCTCTACTCGCGCCGGGCCAGTGGTGACGCCCTGCTGAAACGTTTGCAGCTTGAGGAGAAAAAGGACGCTCGCTATATGACCCTGTCCGGCGGGCAGAAACAGCGGCTGGCTCTGGCCCTGGCTCTGATTAACGACCCGCAAATGTTGTTCCTGGACGAACCGACAACCGGTCTCGATCCGCAGGTTCGTTTGGAAATACGCGACTTGATTGAAGAACTGCGCGCGGAGAAACGCACCATTCTCCTGACAACCCATTACATTGAGGAAGCGGAACGTTTATGCGATCGGGTCGCCATCATCGATGCCGGTCAGATCATTGCCCTCGGCACCCCGCGAGAATTGCAGGAGAAAAGCGCGAATCAATCTGCAATCGAAGTGAAGCTCGGCCGGCCGTTATCGGAGGCGGCGCTTCCGGAATGGCCGGAGGCCGTTCGCTCCGTAATAAACCCGGACCGGCAGCGGATCACCGTTTATTCCAAGAATCCGGCCCGCACCCTGGTCGAGATGGTGAAATGGATCGATACCAGCGGATTCGAGCTCCAGGACATTCATTTGTCCCGCCCCACCCTAGAGGATGTGTTTATCGAGTTAACCGGCAAGAAACTTCGCGACTAATGAAGCTACTCCCTGCCTGTCTGGAAAATGCCGGTCCGGCTCGGACCGATTCTTCACGTTGTTCAGAATGACAATTTTAAAGTGAACGCCTTCCTCGCCTTTCTCAAGATCGACCTCAAGCTCGCGATGCGAAACCGGGCGGTGCTCTTTTTCAATTACGTCTTCCCGATGCTGTTCTTTTTCTTCTTTGGGTGGGCCTACCATGCCAAAGAAGGTGGAACGGCCGTGTTGGTCGTCACGATGGTGACCACGATCGGCATTCTCGGCAGCGGCTTTTTCGGCGCGGGAATGAGGGCCGTCCAGGAGCGTGAAGAAAATATCCTCCGCCGTTACAAGGTCACACCGATCACACCGGTGCCACTCCTGTTCGCATCGATTGTGATGGGCATCATCCTCTATCTGCCCACGGTCACGTTGATGCTGCTTCTCGCCCATAGCCTGTATGGAATGCCGATCCCGGGAAATCTGATTTCGGTGTTCCTTTTTGTCTGCTGCGGAGCGGCCGCCTTTCGCGCCCTGGGAATGATCATCGCCGCAGTCGTTAACTCGTCGCAGGAAGCAAATATCCTTATCCAGATCATCTACATGCCGATGCTGTTCTTCAGCGGCGCGACATTCCCGCTTTCCATGATGCCTAACTGGCTCCAGATCATGACCCAGTTTATACCGGCGACCTATCTGGTGACCGGCATGTCCGGGATTTTGCAGCACGGCGAATCGGTTCTGCAAAACTACAAATCGGTCCTGGCGCTGCTGGTCACCCTTGGGATCGGCGTTTTCATCGCTGCCAAACTTTTTCGATGGGAAAAAGAAGAGAAGCTCAAAGCGTCAGCAAAACTTTGGGTCCTCGTAGTCCTCCTGCCCTTCTTGTTCCTCGGAATGTTTCAGGCCTGGACCCGGCAGGAATTGACCAAGGCAAAAATACTTGATCGCGCCGTGTCGCGTAACGAGAGCTTTCTGATTCAAAATGCGCGTATTTTCGTCGGGAACGGAAAAGTTATTGAGTCCGGCGCAGTTCTGATCAAGGGAGGAAAGGTCGACACGGTTTATGAAGGAAGTTTCCCTGAAGCCAAGACGTTGAATGCCCGGCCGATTGAAGCGGCCGGCAAGACCGTTCTCCCCGGTCTCATCGACATGCATGTGCACCTGGGCGCGACCGGCGGTTTTCCCGAGGATTGGACCAAGTTTGATCCGGCCAAAGCGGCCGAACATGAGCTCGCCGCCTACTTATATTGCGGCGTGACCGCGGTGCGCAGCGTTGGCGACCGGCTCGATAGCATGCTGGATTTGCGCAAGCAATTCGGCACCGGCGAAAAACTTGGCACGGAAGTTTTCTTCTGCGGTCCGCTGTTTACCGCGGAGGGCGGACACGGCACCGAGTATTCGAAGTACATGCCCGAAGCGATGCGGGCTTCATTCAATTCGCAATTTGTCCGGCTGCCCAAGAGCGCGGATGAGGCGCGCAAACAAGTCGACGATCTCGCGGCCAATCATGTCGACGCGATCAAAGGCGTTCTGGAGGCCGGTGTGCCCGGTTACCCGTTTAACCGAATGGACGTCAATATTCTCCGGGCCGTGGTCGATGAAGCGCACGCCAAACATCTGCCGGTCGCCGTTCATACCGGGAGCGCTAAAGACGTCGTCGATGCCGTGGCTATCGGCGCGGATTCGGTCGAGCACGGCTCCATGATCGACGACATCTCTGACGCGACGATCGCGGAAATGTCATCGAAAGGAATCGCGTTCGACCCGACCCTCAGCGTGGTCGAAGGCTTTACCAGCTTTGCCAAAGGCGATACCTCCGCGCTAAAGCGGTCTCTCGTCGAACAAGTCACGCCCAAGGATTTGATCAAGGGCACAGAAAAAGCCGCCACGAGCAATGAGGAGCAATTTAAGAAACTGCGTGACGGTCTCAGCCATTATCCGATGTCGATTCAAACCGCCGGCAGCAATCTTCTCAAAGCCTGGAAAGGCGGCGTGATGCTCGTGACCGGTTCCGATGCCGGCAACTTTCTGGTGATCCACGGCCCCACCGTGCAACGCGAGATCGAGCTTTGGGTCGCGGCCGGAATCCCAATCGATGTCGCGTTGCAAGCTGCCACAAATAACGCTGCCAAACTCCTGCACGCCGACAACCGGATTGGCACGGTCGAGAAAGGCAAGGAAGCGTCGCTCGTGGTAGTCGACGGCAATCCGCTCCAGGATGTGCACGCCCTCTCCGCCGTCTCCAACGTCTTCTTCAAAGGCGAACGCATCAATCGCTCGCAGCTTCTCGAGCAGAAGTAACTGTAAATGCGGTCGCATAAGTGGGCTCGCGGAGCTCGCCCCTCCAACATCGTAACGATACGCGGCTGGAGGACGGAGCTCTGCGACGCATGGAAAAGGCTACTCTCGCGGCGGTCTATGACCGCCGTCTCTGCCCGATTGAGCTCTCGGAGATCCGCACACGGGGACAGTTGTTAGACTTAACGGCTTAAATCCGTCGAGTCTAACGAAGGCAGCGGAAAAAGCGGGGGCGGTCTGTAGCCGTGCCGCCTGTATCGCTTTTCGAAGCATTGCGGACAGGGGCGCCGACCGCGGCTGATTCCCGGATCGTGGCTCAGCGCGGTGTAATTCCTTCGGCCAGATCGACGTGGAACGTTTGTTTCACCTTCACCGTGCCGAAACTCAATTCGGCATTGTAATCGCCCGCCGGCAGAAGTTTCTTGGGATCATCCCCGCCATATTCGATCGAGAAATCCTTGGTCGGCCGCAGATCCCAGTTGAGTCGGGTAAATCCCGGCGTGCCCGGCGATTTCAATTCCGCTACCGGCTGGCCACCGGATTTGGTCACACTGATCTTGATCTCGTCGCCGGTGAATTCCTTGATCCAAACGGTAAAGATCGCTCCCGGCGCGAGGGTTTCACCGCGATAAACGCCTTTGCCGTTGGAATCGACATAGCCGGGCTGCAAATACCTCCCGGTCACCGGGCGCACACTAAATAGATGCGCCGCTTTTCCCGCGATCTCCGGCGTGAACTCCCGGAAAGGAACCGTATCGTCGAGAACGGCAATGCTGCGGCCATGAGTGCCGATCACCAGATCGGATGTGCGGGGATGAATCTGAAAATCGTCCACTCGCACCGCCGGAAAATCAGCAAAGCGCACCCAGTGCGCGCCCTGGTCGAACGACCCAAACATTCCGAAATGGGTGCCGGCATAAAGCAGCTTCGGATTAACCGGATCTTCCCGGACCACTTCGAGTGGACCGTTAGCCGGAAGATCGCCCACCACACTTTGCCACGTCTTGCCCAGGTCGGTCGTCCGGTAAACCATCGGCCGATCGTCGCCGGCGCGGTAAGCGTTGCTCACCACGTAGGCGGTGTTGGCGTCTTGCCAGCTCGGTTCGATTCGCACGACCCATTTCCCGCGAGCCGGTTCCGGCAGGTTGTCGGTCAGCTCTGTCCATTTGCCGCCGTCATTTTCGGTGATCCACAAACGACCATCGTCTGTGCCGGCCCATAACAATCCCGCACGCTTGGGTGATTCCGCCAGCGAATAGACCACTCCGTAATTCTCCGCGCCGCTTCCGACCGTGGTCTTTTTGGCCGGATCGTTCCGGGTCAGGTCCGGGCTGATCATCGCATATTTTTCGGCGTGATCGGTTAACCGGAAGACATGATTCCCGGCCAGGTAGAGAACGCCCGGTTTATGCCGGCTGCCAATCAGCGGCGAGTTCCAGTGAAACCGGTAACGCGGCTGGCCTTCACTTGGCCGCGGCTGAAGCTCGCGCAGCTCGCCATTGCGCAAATTAATCCGGTGCACAGTCCCCTCCTGGCTCTCGGCGTAAAACACATCGGGATCGGAAGGATCAAACACGACATAGAAACCGTCACCCCCGGCCAGCGGCTTCCAGTCGGAGTTACGGATTCCTTCTTTGCTGGGAACGTTGCTCGGCCCGACCCAGTTTTCGTTGTCCTGCAGCCCGCCTGCTATTCGATAGTCCGGTTTCGAGTCGTCCAGGGTAATTCGATAAAATTCGCCGGCCGGAATCTTGTTGAGATGGTCCCAGCCTTTTCCGGCGCCAAAACTCTGGTAAACACCGCCATCGGTGCCGAGTATCACCCGCTGGCAAACAGGTTTCGGTTGCGGCGGTTTGCCTTTGTCTTCCGGCTTAACCGGTTTAGCCGGCGGGGCAGTGCCCGGCTGGATGACCAGCGCGTGACAATCGGCATGGACCTTGTCGAAAAGATCTTCCCTGAAATTTTTCCCCGCATCATCGGACACAAGCAGCGCATAACCCAGAATGTAAACGCGCTGATCATTTTCCGGATCGATCCGGATTTGGCTGAAATAAAACGGCCGTGGATTGATCGCGCTCATTCGCGTCCATTTTTCTCCGCCATCCTCCGATCGGAAAACCCCGCCGGAGCGGCTGCGCAATTCGTCGATGCTGCTGGTGCCGCCCTCCGCGCTTTGAATTACCGCCATCACGATTTTCGGATTGCTGGCCGATACCGCTAACCCGATACGAGCCGTCTGGCTCGGCAATCCGCCCGCCAGCTTCTTCCAGGTGCCGCCGCCATTCACGCTCTTGAAGATTCCACCGACATCTTCGCCGCCGGTCGCATCGGGCCCGGAGATGAAGCTCCATGGGGTCCGTTGCCTTGCATAAAGAGCGGCGTAAACAATTTCCGGGTTCGCCGGATCGAGAATCACGTCGCCGCAACCCGTCCGGGCGTTATGCGGCGCGGCCGCTTGCAAAACATTCTTCCACGTTTTTCCGCCGTCGGTCGTCTTGAACAGTCCGCGCTCGCCGCCATCCGCCCACAAATGTCCAGTGGCAGCGACATAGGCCACTTCCGGTTTGGTCGGATGAACCCGGATTCGGGCGATGGCGCGGCTTTCTTTGAGACCGACATTTTCCCAGGTATCGCCGCCATCGGTGGTGCGATAAACGCCGTCGCCCCAGCCCGATGAATTTCGATCATTGGCCTCGCCTGATCCAACCCAGATGACGTCGGAATCGGAAGGAGCCACCGCCACCGCGCCGATCGACAATGATCGTTCCTTGTCGAAGATCGGGTCGAACGAAACACCGTTGTTGCCGGTTCGGAAGACGCCGCCATGGGCCAATCCGACGTAGAATACGAACGGATTCTTCGAGTCTAGTGAAATCTCCGACACGCGTCCGCCCATCACGGCCGGCCCGATGGAGCGAACTTTGATGTTCTTGAAAAGCAAATCGGTTAGGGGCGGAGCGACCGAGCCGGCCGGCGACGCCGCTGGAGAAGAGGAGAGCGCCGGGGTGGTGCTGGCGGGGGAAGGTTTGGGCGATGCCTGCTCGGAGATGGAAGACTTCGCTTCCGGTTTGTGAGCTGGGTCTTCCTGGGCCAACAACCCGTTGCTAAAGCAGAGGGCGATTAGCGCGCTGACCAGATTAGGGCGGCGGAGTGGCGGAATCATATCGTCGAAAATATCAGCGAGCCGGTGTTTGTCTCCCTGATCTTTGAACGGGCTTGCCACTTGATCGAAATGGCTGCCAAAATCCCGGCATGTTTCGTTCGCCTATCATTTGTGCTCTGTTAGCAACGGCCAGCGCCATTCAAGCCCAGGGACCTGCGCCTTCTCCGCTCGTGCCGAGTCCACCAGTGGCGGCGGAACCCAAACCTGCCGCAACGGTTCCGCCGCCGGCTCAACCACCGGAACTTACCAGGGCCGATCTCGAACCGTTTCTGGACGCATTGATCCCGGCCCAGCTGCAGAGCCGAAACATGGCCGGCGCGGTCATTTCCGTCGTCAAAGATGGACAAGTGCTGCTCGAGAAAGGATATGGCTACGCCGATTTCGAGGGAAAAAAGCGGGTCAGTGCGTCGGAGACATTGTTCCGGCCCGGATCGATCTCGAAAATGTTTACCGCGATCGCGGTCATGCAACTGGTCGAACAAGGCAAGATCGACCTCGATAAGGATGTTAACGAATACATCGACTTCGTGATCCCCAAAACTTATCCCGAACCGGTCACGTTGCGCCGAATCCTGACTCACACCGCCGGATTTGAAGAAGTATTGAAGAATTTGTTTGTGGCCGGCCCCGCCCAGATGAAGCCGTTGCATGATTACCTGGTGTCGGCGATGCCGGCCCGGATTTTCCCACCCGGGAAGACGCCCTCCTATTCAAACTACGGTCTGTGCCTCGCCGGTTATATCGTGGAGCGAATCAGCGGCGAGAAATTTTCCGACTACATAGACAATCACATCCTCAAGCCGCTTAAGATGCAGAGCTCAACGTTCGCCCAGCCGCTTCCCCAACCATTGGAGCCCCACATGTCGCGCGGCTATGCGGTCGCGACCAAACCGGCCAAGCAATTCGAATTCGTCCAGACCGCACCCGCCGGTTCCCTTTCCGCCACCGCAGCCGATATGAGCCGGTTCATGCTGGCTATCCTTGGAGATGGAACATTCGATGGAGCCAGCATCGTGAAACCAGAAACGCTTCACGAAATGGAGAAACATCAGTTCGAATTGCATCCGGCGCTGAACGGCATCGGGCTCGTCATTTTCGATTATTCCATAAATGGCCAGCCTATCGTCGGGCACGGCGGCGATACGCTCTGGTTCCATAGCGACATGTACCTGATGCCGGATGCGCATGTCGGTTTGTTCATTTCTTACAACAGCGCGGGCCTTCCTCGTCCGACCAGCGGCCGGGGCGAAGTGAAACGGGCGTTCTTCGATCGCTACTTCCCCGATACCCGGCCGGTTGAGAAAGATGTCGATCCGTCCACAGCCAAAGCCGATGCCGACGCAGTCGCCGGCACTTACTATGCGACCCGGCGATCGGATACGACGGTGCTAAGAATCGCCACCCTTCTCGGCCAGACCGGGATTCACAAAACTGCGGAAGGATTAATAACGCTCGATGATTTCAAGAACATGCGCGGTGAGCTAAAAAAATGGCGCGAGATCGGTCCCCTGCTCTATCGCGAGGTCGACGGTCCGGACAAGATTGCTTTTCGCCGCGACGGTTCCGAAAAAGTCGTCGAGGCGCTTCCGAACTTGCCGATCTACACGTTGCAACGCGTTCCGTGGTACGAAAATCAGAACATCATCGCCGCGATTGTCGGGACCAATCTCGCACTTTGTGTCCTGACCCTGCTGCTTTGGCCGGTTGCGGTTGTGATTCGCAGGCGATATGAGCGTCCGTTGTTCACCGAGCGGACCAGCCGCGCTTTCTATTTCCTTTCCCGCATTATCTGCGTGATCGAGATCGCCGTCCTGGTGGTGGTCGCGATCCCGTTGAGTCGGGTCGAGCACGACATCTCATTTCTGGGCGACGGACTCGACCCGTGGCTCAAAGTGATGCGGATCCTGGCCTGGGTCATGGTGGGCGGAGTGGCCTTTCTGATCGTGGCCGCGGCCTGGTTTGCCAAGGGGCGCGGGCTCGGCTGGTGGGGGCGCACTCACGCGACGCTCCTGGCGCTGGGTGGAATCGCCTTTGCCGTGTTCGCCTGGCATTGCCATCTCCTCGATTCGTCGCTCCGATTCTAGCCAGTCTTCCATTCAGATTCTTCTAGGCATCAGGCTATTCGCCCGTATTGTCGCCGATTGCCGATATGAAATCTCGCTCCGCGCGGCTGCTGGCGATCCTGCTCGCCCTCCAATTGGTTAGGTCAGCCCAGGCTTATGGCCCGGTTGGCCATGAACTGGTGGGCGCGATCGCCGATGAACGGCTCGCCAATACCGATACCGGCCGCCGGGTCAAAGCGTTGCTCGGTTCTGTTTCCCTGGAGCGCGCCTCGGTCATGCCGGATCTTATTAAGAGCTGGGACAAAAACGGCCCTGATGATCCCAAGGCCTTTCACTACTCGGCCTGGCCGGAGATCGATCGGCAACTGACCGAGTTTTGGAAAGCGAACCCACCGACGCACGATCCGAAATCGCCCACCCCGTCGCATCATTGGTTTCATTACACCGATGTGCCGATCATGCCGGCCCAAACTTACGATGCGGGGAAAGCCGGCCGTAACAAATGGGACATTGTTCACATGATTCCTTATTGCGTCGATGTGTTGCGCGGCCGGGTGCCGGAACAAAACGAACGCAAAATTACCAAACCGATCGCGGTCATTCTCCTGGCCCATTACCTGGGCGATATTCATCAACCACTGCATGTCGGCGCGGCTTACTTCGATGCCAAAGGCCAGATGGTCGATGCCGACAAGGATTCGTCAGCTCTGGAAGACGAAGGCGGGAACACTTTCACCATCGAACTGAGCGATGATCCGCCGCGCACCCGCGGTCATCACAAAAAGAAGTTTCACGGTTTTTGGGATCTCGATGCGGTGAGCGGACTCTTTCCGGAGATGCCGGAAGGTTTGAAAAAGAAAGAATGGGACGAACAGGTCAAACCGTTAAAGAGCAAGCTTGCGCATGAGCTGGCCAAAACCGAGCCCAAAAACTGGCGGCTGCCTCCCAAGGTTGATCTCAACGATTACGCCAAGGCCTGGGTCGATGAGATTCTGCCGATCGCTCGCGAAGCGCACGACCGGCTCGAGATGCGCGGGGTGACACTATTCCAGGAGGAAAACAAAGTCGTGGCCAACGGCGAAGCCGTGGAAAAACCGGTAGCGCCCGGCAAAATGAATTACCGAGCCTGGTCAACCGCCGTGGTTCGCGAGGAAATCCACAAAGCGGGCTGGCGGCTGGCCGATCTGCTCGAACAGGCCCTGAAACCGGACCCGGCTGCTAAACCGGCAAAATAGGTTCTAACCGCTCCGCGGAAGCTTTACCCGGCTCAGGCTTTCTTGCCTGCGCACATTTCTTTCACCTTGGCGTATTGTTCGGGCGAAAGAATTCCTTTGGCCTGCTTCAGGAACTTGGCCTTACTCTCTTTGGTGCAGCCGGCCTTCATGCATTCGCCCTGCCAGGCTTCGAGCTTCGATTTCTGGTCGGCTTTCAGCTCGAGGCTGGCGAAATTGACGCAGGCCATCTTGTCGTGAGACGCGCCCTTTGCGCAACAAGCGTGATCTTCGGCAAATACGGGTGATGCCATGAGTGATGCCGCCACTACAACTGCTGAAATCGTGATCTTCATAAGTGGCTCTTTGATAGCTGGCCGGCGGAGAATTTCAAGCTTTTAAGCTGATTGCGGGCGGCCCGCCCGCCTCTACATTGGCAGCAGATGATAACCAGCGTTGAACCAGTGCGGCCGATTGAGCTCTCTGAGATCCGCGAAGCCCGGAAGCGCATCGAAAAAACATGTGTGCGCACGCCACTGATCCGGCTCGAGCTGGAACCGGGACAGCCCGACATCCGGCTCAAGCTGGAGAATCTTCAGCCGATTAATGCCTACAAACTTCGCGGAGCGGCCAATGCCGTGGCCATGTTGCCGGAATCGGATCGCCGGCGCGGCGTCTGGACGATCAGCGCCGGTAACGCCGGCCAGGGTGTCGCCTACGCGGCCAGACAGGCTGGTGTCCCCTGCAGCGTGGTGGTCATCGAAACCGCGCCGCAGGCGAAGATCGACCGGATGAAAGCGTTAGGCGCAAAACTGTTACCGGTTCCGTACGATGTTGCCTGGAAAGCGCTCGAGGAGCGGTCTTTTCCCGGCGCGGACGGCACGTTTGTTCATCCGTTTGACGATCACAATTTCATCGCCGGTCACGCCACCATGGGGCTGGAGATTCTGGAGGACGCACCCGATACGGTAGCAGTCGTCGCCGGGATCGGCGGCGGCGGTCTAATAACCGGCGTGGGCAGCGGTCTGAAAGCGCTCAAGCCCGACATCAAAGTTTTCGGCGTTGAACCTGAAACTGCCGCGCCGGCTGCGCTCTCGTTCAAGATGGGATCGCCCCAGGTCTTCAAGGATTGGAAATATTCGTTTGTCGATGGGGCCGGTGGTCACAGCGTCTTCCCGCGGATGTGGGACCGCATGAAACCGATCGTCGATGATTACCTGGTGGTGACATTGGACCAGACCAGGGCGGCGATGCGCTTGATGGCGGAAAAAGCGCGGGTAATTTCGGAAGGAGCAGGCGCCCTCTCGGTGGCCGCGGCGCTCACCGGGAAAGTCGGCTCCGGCCCGATCGTGGCCATCGTTTCGGGCGGAAACATCGACATGAAGAACTTCTGCGAACTGATTTCGAATTCTTGACGGTGACGAGCCGGCTGGTACCGTCGCGGACGGACTATTGATGATGACCCGATTTTTGATTATTGCAGTTCTGCTCTCCCTTCCGGTGAGTCTCGCCCTGGCCCAGGAGGCGGTGCCGGAGAAACCGCTCAATGCGACCGAAGCGAGCCCGATTGAGAAAGCGACGGCCGCCGAATCATCGGTTGAAGAAACAACCGCGCCGGAGAAAAAAGCGAAGGCCGCGAAGCCCGAAAAAGGCATCCAGGAAATGACCGAGGAAGAGAAGGCGGCGGCGGGATTGGACAAGTTATCGCCGGCTGAGCTGGAATACCTCAACGAATGGATGCGCAACAAACAGAAAGGCGCCGAGAAAAAAGCGGCCGAGCAAGCGACGGTGCAGGCAACTGAGAAAGCGAAGGCTGAAGCGCAACGGGAAGTGAAAGAAGAAAAGCATCACTCCTTTCTCCATCAGGATCAGGAAGCGCTGGTCAGCCATGTGAATGGCGAAATGACCGCTTTAAACGGGCGAACCATTGTTACGCTCGAAGACGGCACCCGATGGAAGCAGGCGAACAGAGACGACCGGTATCGCCCGCGGGTGACCGATCGTCCAGCCGTGGCCGTGTTCCACACTCAATTCGGTTACAAGATGCGCATCGAAGGCATGCCGGATTTCTATGTCGATCCCGTTCGGGATTAGAAGACGAATACGCTGCCGGTTTTATCCAAGAATTGGGCAATCTGTTAAGCTGCCCCAAGAATTGTTCTGTTAGATGGAGCGAACGATTCATGCTTCCCGTAAACTGAACCCCACCTGGACAGAGACCACGCATTTGACTCGTCGTCGTCAGCCGCCGCTCAATTGTTTCCCGCATTAGTATCAGTTTTGCCCATGCAGATCACTAAGCCCAAGCGAGCATCGCATACTTACCGGCAACGATTACTGGCGACGCCTGACCAGGTGTTCCCGCTTTTGTGCCCGGTTCGGGAATCGGAGTGGGCGGTCGGCTGGTTGCCGGAACGGGTCATCAGTGCCTCGGGCGTGGCCGAACGCGATTGCGTTTTCATTACATCGGACGACCACGGCACCGGCATCTGGTACGTTACCCGTCATGAACCGGAGAATCTCTTCGTTGAGATGTTGAAAATCGTGCCGGATGTCACCGCTTGCCGCCTAACTATCCAGCTTTCACCGGATACCTCGGGTTGTTTGGCCGATGTCACTTACACCCATACCAGTCTCGGCCCGGCGGGTGACGATTTCGTAGCTACATTTACGTCCGAATACTACAAATCGTTCATGGAAGCCTGGGAAAACGAGCTAAACCATTTCCTGACTACTGGCCGCCGTCTAGGAGCAGACTAAATCGCGCGGGTGGCGGACTCAGCCGGAAGCAGCCGGGATAATCCGAACTCAGCATGGATCAATTGAGCTGCGCGCTCGGCATCTTTCTCGTCGATAATGACCGCGATCTTGATCTCGGATGTCGAGACCAGCTGGATGTTGATCCCGCTTTTGCCCAAGCATTCAAACATTCTCGCCGCTACTCCGAAATGCGAGCGCATCCCGATTCCGACCACGCTCAGCTTGGCCGCGTTGCTCGCCGTGTTCAACCTGGTGCCGCCGATCTCGGCCACAATCGGCATCAGGATCTTGCGAGCATCTTCCAGATCGTCCTGGTGAATCGTAAATGAAATATCAGTGGTGCCCCCGATCGAGGCCATTTGCACAATCATGTCCACCACGATATGGGCCGCGGCGATGTTTGAAAAAATCCGGCCGGCTATCCCCGGCTTATCCGGCACACCGGCTACGGTCAGTTTGGCCTGATTCCGGGCCAGACTGATTCCGCGGATCACCACGTCTTCCATGCTGGGCGTTTCTTCTTTGGTGATTGTCCCGGCGGTCTTTTTGAAGGTGGAGCGCACTTCGAATTCGACCCCGAACTTTTTCGCGAACTCGACCGCGCGCGATTGCATCACCTTGGCGCCGCTTCCGGCCAGCTCGAGGAGCTCGTCGTAGGCGATTTCATCCATTTTCTGCGCATCCTTCACGATCCGGGGGTCGCAGGTAAAAACGCCATCGACATCGGTGAAAATCTGGCAGGCATCGGCATTCAACGCGCCGGCCAGCGCAATCGCGCTCAGATCCGACCCGCCACGGCCGAGGGTCGTTGTTTCGCCGGCCGCGGTCTGACCCTGGAATCCGGCGACGATGACGATGTAATCTTCGTCGAGCAGTTCCAGGATTTGTTTCGGGCTAATGTTCGCGATTCGCGCCATTGTGTGCATGCTGTCGGTCAGGATCCCGGCATCGGCGCCGGAGAGCGAAACCGCGCTCCCGCCGAGGGCGTTTACCGCCATTGCCGTCATCGCGCTGGAGGCCCGTTCCCCGGTGGCGAGCAAAACATCCATCTCGCGCTTGGTTGGCTTGGGCGACATTTCGCTGGCCAGCTTGATCAGCTTATCGGTCTCGCCCGCCATGGCGGACACGATCGCGACCACGCGGCAGCCTTCCTTCTGGGTGGCGATCAGCCGTTTGGCCACGTTGCGGATCCGCTCGGGGTCACCGACCGACGTCCCGCCATATTTTTGGACAATCAAACGCATGTTATCGGGGGCGACTTTAGACCAGGATTCGCCTCTTGGCAGGGCGTTAGCTCACTTTTATCAGACGGAGACATTCCCCCGCCCTGTTCTATGTTATGGGACATGCGGAAAAGGCTTTGCAAAGGGTGCCCGAATCTTTTTCATTTTAGCAACCCCGAAAACCTTCGGGGCTTATTCATCCCACACCAATTCATATGCCTTCGCTGACCAAGGAAACCAAGCTGCGGCTGCTCCGGACCATTCTGGATAGCCGGCACGCCGATCTGCGCGAGCAAAACCTGAATCGCCAGGGCAAAGGACATTTTCACGTTTCCGGAATGGGGCACGAAGCGCTGGCCGCGGTCTCGATCCAGATGGCGCCGGACGATTACATCGTGTCGTATTATCGCGACCGGGGTCTGGTTCTCGGCCGGGGAATGACCACGCGCGAACTGGGGCTGGAATATTTCGCCAAGCGCAACACTGGCAGCGGCGGGCGCCAGATGCCGTCGCATTACAGCAATCGAAAACTCAACATCTGGAGCGTGCCCACTCCAACCGGGTCACAATTACTCCCGGCCTGCGGAATTGCCTGGGGTATTCAGCTCGACGGAAAAAAGAACCTGGCCGTCACCACGATTGGCGATGCGGCCACTCGCCAGGGCGATTTCTATGAGGCGCTCTGTTTCGCCCGGGAGCGAAAGCTGCCCATGCTTTTCCTGGTCGAGGACAACGCCTATGGCATCAGCATGCCGACCCGAAAAAATAATCCGCTGGCCCTGAATGTTCTCGAGCCTGACAACTGGCGCCGCGTCGATGGCCACAACGTGCAGGAGGTTTACGACGCGACGGCGGAAGCGTTCGAGAAGATTCGGGCGGGTAATGGCCCGTTCTTTTTTTGGGTGAAGATGGAAAGACTTTCCAGCCACACCAGTTCGGATGATCACAAGCTTTACCGCAGCGCGGAAGAAATCGCGGGACTGGAAAAATGCGACCCGCTGATTTGCTGGAGAGATTCGCTGATCGCGGAAGGAGTGATTACAGCGGATGAGTTCACCCGAATCGATAACGAAATCAAAGAGCGAGTACGCCAGGAATACAGCGAAGCGGAAAAAGCCGAAGATCCGTCGGCTAAGGATTTGATGTTCCAGGTTGAAGCCCCGCAGTCAGCGCCCGCGACTGCAAAAGAAATTCTGCCGGCCGGCAAGTATCGGATCGGTGACACGGTTAATAAAACGCTGCGAGCCGGTCTGGACGAAGACCCTAACCGAATCATTTTCGGCGAAGATGTGGAAGATCCGAAGGGCGGGGTGTTTCGCCTGACCCAGAAACTTTCGAGCGAATTTCCGAAACAGGTTTTCAACTCGCCCCTGGCCGAATCGACAATTCTGGGCGTGGCCTGCGGCCTCGCTTCTTACGGCAAACGACCGGTCTTCGAGATCCAGTTCATCGATTTCATTTACCCCGGCTTTAACCAGCTGGTCACCAACATCTCGATCCTGCGTTGGCGCACATTTGGGAATTGGAAATGCCCGGTCGTCATTTATGCGCCCTACGGTGCCTACCTGCCTGGTGGAAGTTTGTGGCACAGTCAGGCTAACGAATCCGCCCTCGCTCATTATCCTGGTATCTCGGTGGTGATCCCGAGCACGCCGGAAGATGCGGCCGGCCTGCTTTGGACCGCGATGCACAGCGAAGACCCGGTCATTTTCCTGGTTCCGAAACATATGTTGTGGGCGGAACGCGAATCGGCCGAGCCAATCAGCGCAGTTCCATTCGGTGAAGCTCGCACGGTCCGTTATGGCTCGGACATTACCCTGGTGGCATGGGGAAATACGGTGGAGAAATCGATTGAAGCACTGGCCAAGATCGATGGTGACACCACCGTGGAGTTGATCGATCTGCGCTCGATCGTGCCTTGGGACAAGAATGCGATTGAAGACTCCGTGCGCAAGACCGGCCGGCTCATCGTGGTGCAGGAAGACACCGAGAACTGCAGCGTGGGCCAGATGATCATTTCTCACCTGGCCAGTAATCCCGAGCTTTGGAACGCGATGGCTGCGCCACCGATTTTAGTCAGCAAAGGCAACGTCATGATCGGTTACAATCCGATCTATGAATATGCGGCCCTGCCAGATGTAGAACGGATCGTTGCCGCGATTCGACGTTCCACTTCCACCACTAGTTTTCGGACCGAATCGCCGATCACCAGGGAAAAGGAAAAATCTGTAGCGGCGGGGGTTGATCGCAGTGATTCGAGCTCAGAGCCGAAGTCAGGGCCATCGGCTATAGGGGGAACCCAACCAATCACTGTCCCGATCATGGGCGAAGGCATTCGCAACGCGAAGATCGTTTCGCTGGTCAAGAAACCGGGCGACCCGATTGCGTTGGATGATGACCTCTGCGAAGTCGAGACCGACAAAGCCGTTTATCCAATTCAATCTTCATTCGCCGGCACGATGGGTGAATGGAAAACAAAAGTGGGCGATACAGTCGAGATCGGCCAGGAATTGGGGACCATTTTGACCGAATCTGGAGCCGGCATCGGTGATGCCGGAAGATTTGAAACGGGCAGACCGGGGTCAACGCCCCCGGCTACAATACCAGACCAAGGCGGGCGACACGCGCGCCGCTACAGCGAACCGGCGCTCTCGCCGACCATTACCCGCAAGCTGAGCCGGGTTATTCCGGCCAATCTGCAAATCGACGCCAACTGGGATGCGATCCGCAAAACTCGCGATGCCGCGAAAAAGAAAAATGGAAAAAGCGCGCCGTCGCCTAGCGCGATGATCGCGTGGTCGGTTGTGCGGGCAATGGAGAGACACGCTCCCTTCCGGCGCCTGATGCTTGATGACGACCGAATTGTCGAAAATGAAGACTTCGATCTGGGTATTGCCGTTGCCCTGACCGATGACCGCCTGGCCACGGCGGTGATCGTCGACGCCAACAGGAAGAGCTGGCCGGAGTTTATTAAGGCCTATGATGCGGTTGTAGAAATCACCCGCAGCGGCCGGGTCGATGCAATGAACGCGCCGGTCGTGATCTCGAGCCTCGGCGCGTTTGGAGTGAAAGCCGGCTCTCCGATTGTTGTGCCGCCGTCAGTGGGGACCTTATTCGTCGGCACCGCCCACCAGGCAATCCTTCCGAACGGAAAGAAAAGCCAATCCTCGGAAGTCATTACTCTCTCGCTTACGTTCGATCATCGAGTGGTTAACGGGGCCGGCGCGGCCAGTTTTGCCAACGACATCAAGAAGCAGATTGAAGCTTTCAAGATTCCGGCTGGCAAATCTGAGATAACGGCGAAAACCTGACGCTCAAGCCCGCGGTACGGCCGTGGCCATCTTCTCTGCTTGAACAGATTGCCTTGGCGGATCGATTTTCCGAAAAATCATCCAGACTCCGGCCAGAACAAAAGCCGCACCGACCAGCGACCAGACCGGAAATTTCTCGCCGCCCAGAAGCCAGCCCAACATGACCGCACCGGGTGGCGTGATCAGGGAGATTGTTTGCAAATTCGTTACCGTCATGCGGGGCAACAACCAGTATAAAAGTAGAAAGGTTAAAGCCGACCCGATCACCGCAAGATAAAGCAGGCAAAGAATCGCTGTCCTGCTCCAGTGAAACTGCACCGGATTGCCATCGAGGATAAAACCGAGCACCAGCAAAGGCACTGCGCCGAAAATCATTTGCCAGGCGGCAATCATCCCGGGCCCGAGTGGAATGGGGCGCCGCTTCAAAACTACGTTCGAGAAGGCCGCGCCGGCCGCGCCGAGCGAAATGCCCAGGCCGCCCCAGAAGGCCATCAGCCCGCTGAAGCTGAGTAACCGCGCACAAATAATCGCCACCCCGCCCAGCGCAACCAGCGCGCCGAGGAATTTCTGGAGCCGCATCGGTTCGCTTGGAAGCATCCAATGCGCGAAGACCATTCCAAAGATCGGGATAGTTGCCTGAAGCACCGCCGCCAAACCCGATGATACATGCAGCTCGCCCCAAAAGAGGAGGCCGTAATTGACGGCAAACATCAGAAAGCCGGTAACCGCCAGAATTACGTAATCGGCCCGACTCTGCGGCAGTAACCGGGCGCGCCCGGCTGACACCGCGACCAGAACAATGATCGCGATCAAGAAGCGAATGCCGGCATACGAAACCGGGGGCAAATCGCGTAGTCCGACTTTTATGGCGAGCCAGGTCGAGCTCCAGACGATGCAAAGCGTCAGGTAGGCGGCAACAATGTAGACCTTCTTCGGGGCTGGCACTGCCTACCACCGCATTGTGTTCGACTCGATGCAACCGTTTTCCTGAATCAACTGGCCCACTTCGGCTTGCGTTTTTCGTTGAACGCCGCGATCCCTTCGCGGGCTTCGTCGGATTCACGCGCCTGCATGTGATATTTGAGCGCCAGGTCGACATCTTCTTTCACCGAGCTGCCCCAGAT
>JADMIO011778130.1_pt1 | contig 32759 bp, 38 predicted proteins | sample 8958161 | NCBI WGS metagenome assembly JADMIO01 (sample SAMN16585339, study PRJNA669376) | soil metagenome | isolation source: Crop rotation soil | place: USA: Cullars Rotation, Alabama | collected 2011
CGCGACAACTTGTCCACGTGGAATTCTAAGCTTAGGATCCCAATGTGCTGGAAAGGGACCCGCAGGGCGGTGGAGGCGCAGGGCTTCAAGGGCGAGGGCTTCCAGCTCGCCATCCTCCCCGGCGAACGGGACGAATGGGCAGCGGTGCTGGGTGTCGCGAATGTGGCGGAGCTGAGCCCCTGGTGCCTCGCCAAAGCCGCGGAGAGCCTGCCCGAGGGGACGTATCGAGTCGCCGGGCGCGGGCCGGGGCCGGCCATGCTCGGGTGGCTGCTCGGCCAGTACAGGTTCGAGCGCTACAAGAAGGAGCCGTCGGCCAGGGGCGCGCGCGTGCTGCTGACCGACGAGCCGGCGCGGATCGACGAGACCCTGCTGCAGGCCGAGGCGACCTTCCTGGTCCGCGACCTGGTCAACATCCCGGCCGGCGATCTTGGCCCGGCCGAGCTGGAAATGGCGGTGCTCGCTTTGGCCGACGAGAGCGGCGCCAAGGTCACCGTCACCCGCGACGGCGCGCTGGACGAAGGCTATCCGATGGTCGCCGCCGTCGGCCGCGCGGCCGCTCCGGGCCGCGAGCCGCGGCTGATCGAGCTCGAGCATGGCGACCAGCGGCATCCGAAGATCGCGATCGTCGGCAAGGGCGTCTGCTTCGATTCGGGCGGGCTCGACATCAAGCCCTCCTCCGGCATGCGGCTGATGAAGAAGGATATGGGCGGCGCGGCCCATGCGCTGGCGCTGGCCCGGTTGATCATCAAGGGACGGCTGCCGGTCCGCCTGCACCTGATCATTCCGGCGGTCGAGAATGCCGTTTCCGGCGGCGCATTCCGTCCGGGCGATATCCTGAAGAGCCGCAACGGCCTGACCGTCGAGGTCGGCAATACCGACGCGGAAGGGCGCCTGATCCTCGCCGACGCGCTGACCCGCGCGCTGGAGCAGAAGCCGGAGCTCGTCGTCGACTTTGCGACCCTGACCGGCGCTGCCCGCGTCGCTCTGGGGCCGGACCTCCCCGCCACCTTCGCCAATGATGAGGCGCTGGCCGGGAGCCTGCTCGCCGCCGGTACGCAGGTCGCCGACCCGCTCTGGCGGATGCCGCTCTGGGAGCCCTATGCGGAGATGCTGGCCTCGGACATCGCGGACCTGAACAATATGGCCGATGCGCCGATGGCCGGCGCGGTCACCGCGGCCCTGTTCCTGCAGAAATTCGTGCCTGCCGGCACCCCCTGGGCGCATCTCGACACCTTCGCCTGGCGGGCCGCCGCCAAGCCGGGCCGGCCCAAGGGTGGCGACGCACTCGGCCTGCGCGCAGCGTGGGAAATGCTCAAGTCGCGCTACGGAACGTGACGAGCCGATCCCTTTTTAAGACAGAATCGCAACAAAAGCGCGTCTGATTGGTTCTGCTCCGTAACGTCGACCCAGTTTTTTTTGGAGCAGTTCCCGTGGCAGACCAAGCCCTTGGCAGCTGGATGCGCACCCTCATAGCCTATGTGCGCTCCGGTGAGCCCGATCTCACCAACCGACAGATGGCGCTGATGCTGCTTGTCTATCTGACCCCGGGGCCGCACACGGTCCGGGGCCTCGCCGAGCGGCTGGGCGTCTCGAAGCCGGTGATCACGCGCGCCTTGAATACGTTGGGCGCGCTCGGCTATCTCCGGCGCGTTCGCGATGAGAGCGATCGGCGTAACGTCTTCGTCGCGAAGACCGGCAATGGACAGGATTTCCTTGAAGGCTTCGAACGCAATCTCGAACAGGCCAGGGGCGGCCAGGGCAGCGACGACGGAACCCGCAGCGGCGGCAGCAGAGCCGCCGGCGAACGGGGCCTCCTCTTCCAGAACGGATGAGTGGTTCCGGCTGACCGGGCCGTCGCTGACGCTCGACCCGCGCATCCACGCCTATCGCGACGACATTGCCGATATCGGCCTCGCCGGCCAAGTGCTGGCGCCCCATTATGCACGGCCGCTGGTGCGCGGCTGCGGCTCGCGCGCCGCGATCGTCCACGCCGCGCCGGACGAGGACAGCCCGGCGATCACCGAATTGCTCCCCGGCGAAGAATTCGCCGTGCTCGAATATGCGAGCGGCTGGGCCTGGGGTTATGGCCGCGCCGACCATGTCACCGGCTATGTCGAGGCGATCGCGCTCGCCGAGCCGATCCAGGCCACCCACATCGTCTGCGAGAAATGCGCGCCGGTATCGCCCGACGGGCGGATCACCTCGACGATCATCGCCCATTTGCCAATGGGCGCGCGCCTGCACGGCGAGGAATGCGGCGCCTGCCTGACCACCGAATATGGCTGCGTCAGCCTCTCCCATCTGCGCCGGATCGACGACCGCGAGCCGGATCCGGTGCGCAGCGCCGAACGACTGATGGGAACGCCATATCGCGCAGGCGGCCGCACGCTGGAAGGGATTGACGGGCCGGGCCTGATCCAGCTCGCGCTCAGCCTTGCAGGCCTGCCCGCCCCGCATTTCACCGACCAGCAGCGCCGGCTCGGCAGCGAGGTGCCGGACCTTGCCCCGTCGCGCCGCGGCGACCTCGTGTTCGGCGAGGAGGGCGGCAGCGGCATGATGATCGACGACCTGCTGATGATCCACGCCGGCAAGGCGGCCGGCAAGGTCACGGTCGCGCCGGCGGCGAGCCTCGGGACGCTGATCCGCCGTCGCCTCTGAGACCATTGCATTCCACCGCCGCAACGATAGTCTGCGCGCCGCTTTAAGGCGGGGGATACGCAATGGGCAAGGTGAACGGGGTGAAGGTCCCCCTGTGGTTTCGTACGGTGGCCCTCCTCGGCCTGCTGTGGAACGCGTTCGGCGTCTACATGTATCTGAAGAGCGTCGGCATGTTCGGCAATCCGCTGGCCGGGCTCGATGCCGCGCACCAGGCGCTGGCCCGCACCGTCCCCGCCTGGGTGACCGGCACCTTCGCCGTCGCGGTGTTCGCCGGCCTGCTCGGCTCGCTGCTCATGGTCGCCGGCAAAAGGCTGGCCTGTCCCTTGCTCGTGCTCTCGCTGCTCGCGGTGATCGTCCAGACGGTGTGGCTCGTGGCGGTCAGCAATGCCCGCGCGGTCGAGGGGTCGATGGCACTGATCATGCCGGGAATCATCACCCTGGTCGCGCTGCTGCTGGTCCTCATCGCGGCGCGGGGCGCCGAAAAGGGCTGGCTCAACTAGGGCAATTCGCCCCGCGCCCGGCGGAGCGCCCGCCAGCGTTCGACATTGGCATTGTGCTCGGCGAGCGTGGTGGCGAACACGTGGCCGCCGGTACCGTCGGCGACGAAATAGAGCGCCGGCGTCGGCGCCGGATCGAGCACCGCGGCGATCGACGCGCGGCCCGGATTGGCGATCGGTCCCTGCGGCAGGCCGCTGATCACATAAGTGTTGTAGCCGTTCCGGGCACGGAGCTCCGATTCCAGGATGCGGCGGCCCAGCGGCCGGCCCCGGGTCACCGGATAGATGACCGTCGGATCGGCCTGGAGCGGCATATGCTGCCGCAGGCGGTTGGAATAGACGCCGGCGACGAGACGGCGCTCGGCCGCCTTCGCGGTTTCCTTCTCGACGATCGAAGCGAGGATGATGGCCTCGCGCGGGCTCGAGACGACCGCGCCCGGCCGGCGTTGCGCCCAGAGCCGGGCGAGCTCCTGCGTCATCGCCCGCTGCATCCGCGCGAGCACCGCCGCCCGGCCCTCGCCGCGCCGGTAGGTGTAGCCGCCGGGGAGCACGCTCCCCTCTTCCGGCACCGCCACCTCGCCGGTGAGATATTGGGCGGCGAGCAGCCGGTCTCTGACGAGCACGGACGGCAGCCCTTCGGGGATGACGACGGTGCGGACCACCGGCCGGCCGTGCTGCAGCAGGTCCAGGATTCGCGCGGCGCTTGCCCCGCGCGGGATCACGAACTCGCCGGTCTGGATCGGATCGCCCGAACCGAGCATGCGCGCGAACAGGCGAAAGCTTCCCGCCCCGCCCCGGATCAGTCCCTGTCCGGCGAGCTGGTCTGCGACGCGGGTGACGGTCGAGCCCTCGGCGACGATCACGGTCGTGTCCTGTGACGCCGGTCCCGGCCCTAGCCAGACCAGCCAGACGAACAGGAAGGCCGCGAGCAGCAGCGCGACGGGGGCGAAGATCAGGACACGCCGTTTCGTAAAAAGTCGGCGCATCGTCGGACTGCCCTAGATCGCTCTCATCACCAGGCTGGCGTTCGTTCCCCCGAAGCCGAAGCTGTTGTTCAACACCGCCTTCACCTCGCGCTGCTTCGCCTTGAGCGGGACGAGGTCGACGCCCTCGGTGCCCTCGTCGGGATTGTCGAGGTTGAGCGTCGGCGGCACGATCTGGTCGCGGATCGCGAGGATGCAGAAGATCGCCTCGACCGCGCCGGCGCCGCCGAGCAGATGCCCGATCGCCGACTTGGTCGAGCTCATCGACACCTTGCCGATCGCGTTGCCGAACAGCCGCTTCACCGCGCCGAGCTCGATCGTGTCGGCCATGGTCGAGGTGCCGTGGGCGTTGATATAGTCGATGTCGCTCGGCTGCATGCCCGCCTTCTTCAGCGCCATCTCCATCGACCGGTAGGCGCCGGAGCCCTCCGGATGCGGCGCGGTGACGTGGTAGGCATCGCCGGACAGGCCATAGCCAACCACCTCGGCATAGATTTTCGCGCCGCGCTTTTTGGCATGCTCATATTCCTCGAGCACGACGACGCCGGCGCCCTCGCCCATGACGAAGCCGTCGCGGTCCTTGTCATAGGGTCGGCTCGCCTGCTCCGGCCGGTCGTTGTAGCTCATGTTGAGCGCGCGGGCCTGGGCGAAGCCGGCGATCCCGATCGGGCAGACCGTCGCTTCCGCCCCGCCGGCCAGCATGATGTCGGCATCGTCGTCGCGGATCATCCGCGCCGCATCGCCGATCGAATGGGCGCCGGTCGAGCAGGCGGTGACGACCGCGTGGTTCGGGCCCATCAGGCCGTATTTGATGCTCACCTGACCGGAGATCAGGTTGATCAGCCGCCCGTGGACGAAATGCGGCGACACCCGCCCCGGCCCCTTCTCGGCCAGCAGCAGGCTTTCGCTCTCGATTCCCGGCAGGCCGCCGATCCCGGAGCCAATCGACACGCCGGCGCGCAGCCGCGTCGCCTCGTCCATCTCGGTCAGGCCCGCATCCTCCAGCGCCTGCCCGGCCGCATCGAGGCCGTAGACGATGAAGGGGTCGACCTGCCGCTGAACCTTGTGGTCGACCCGCTTGCCGGGATCGAAGCCATATTCGTGATCGGCCGGCTTCACCTCGCAGGCGATCGTGCATTTCTGGTCGCTGGCGTCGAACTTCGTGATCGGCCCGGCGCCGCTCTTCCCGGCGATCAGGTTTCGCCAGCTGGTCTCGACGTCCCCGCCCAGCGGCGTGACGAGGCCCAGACCGGTAACAACGACACGGCGCATCGGCGCACTCCTTGAAAACAAACTCGCCTTAACGACGAACGGCTCCCCGAGATGAGGCGGGGAGCCGTTTTTTCAATGATCGGCTCTCGTCACCGCCTGCGGGCGGGAGACCGGTCCGAAGGCCATTCAGGCCTTGTTCTGGTCAATATAGTCGATCGCATCCTTGACGGTGGTGATCTTCTCGGCGGCGTCGTCCGGGATCTCCACCCCGAATTCCTCCTCGAAGGCCATCACGAGCTCGACGATGTCGAGGCTGTCCGCGCCCAGATCGTCGATGAAGCTCGCCTCTTCGGTGACCTTGTCGGCCTCGACGCCGAGATGCTCGACAACGATCTTCTTAACGCGGTCGGAAGTCTCGCTCATAGTCCACCTTTCCCTAGCGGTATGTCTTGTTGGCATCCGCCCTAGCCGCTCCCAAGGGCCTTAGGCAAGTGGCGAAGCCGTGCAGACCGGTCATGCTTAACGCTTCCTTGTGACCTGCTGCGCCATCAGGGGCGCCATGATCGGGCATTTGCGCAGCGGAGACTGGCTCACCGCGGACCGCGTTCGCGCGGCCGGCACCGTCTCGCTCGCCCTCGCCTGCCTCTCGATCCTGTATCTGCTGGTCACCTCGCACGGCACGCTGGATGCCTGGGGACGGCCGCTCGGCACCGATTTCTCCGATGTCTGGACGGCGGGGCAGATGGCGCTGGACGGCCGCGCGCCGGCGGCGTGGGACTGGGCGGCGCATTATCAGGTGCAACAGCAGGCGCACGGCGATCCGCACGTCCCCTTTTACGGCTGGCATTATCCGCCGCCCTTCCTGCTGCTCGCCGCCCTGCTCGGCCTGCTGCCCTATCTCGCCGCCTTGTTCGTCTGGCAGGCGGCCTCGCTGTGGGGGGCGCTGAAGGTCTGCCGCGCGATCCTGCCCGGCCGCACCGCCCTGCTCGCCGCGCTCGGGGCGCCGGTGGTGCTGGTCTGCGTGACGCACGGCCATAACGGCTTCCTGACCGCGGCCCTGCTCGGCGGCGGCCTGCTGCTGCTCGACAAGAGGCCGCTGCTCGCCGGGCTGCTGTTCGGCTGCCTGATCTACAAGCCGCAATTCGCCCTGGTGATCCCGATCCTGCTGCTGGCCGGCGGCCATGTCCGCGCGATCCTCGGCGCCTGCGCGTCCGCCGCTGCCCTGGTCGGTGCGACGCTCGCTCTCTGGGGCTGGCCGGTCTGGCAGGCGTTTTTCGACTCGCTTCCCCTCACCCGCCGGATCGTGATCGAGCAAGGCGAGACCGGCTGGCACAAGATCCAGAGCCCGTTCGCGATGGTGCGGATGTGGGGCGGGTCGGTCCCCTTCGCTTATGCGGTGCAGGGCGCCGTCACGGTGGCGGCGATGGGGGCGGTGCTCTGGTTGACCCGCGCCGCGCGGCCGAACCTGCGGGGCGCCGCAATCTGCGCCGCGGCGCTGCTCTCGACGCCCTATCTGCTGGACTATGATCTGGTCGTGCTCGGGCTCGGCGCCGCCTTCCTGGTGGCGGACGGCCTCGAACGCGGCTTCCTGCCGTGGGAGAAGAGCCTGCTCGCGCTCGTCTGGCTGGCGCCGCTGGCTGCCCGGCCGCTGGCGGAAGCGACCTTCTTCCCGCTCGGCCAGCTCGCGATCGTCGCCGTCCTCGCGCTTGCCATGCGCCGCACCCTGGTGCCGGACGGGCGGCCGTTCCTGCCTAGGGCATCGCCATCCCGCCATTGACGTGCAGCGTCTGGCCGGTGACGTAGCCGGCCTCCCGGCTCGCCAGATAGACCGCCGCCGCCGCAATATCCTCGCCATTGCCGAGATCGCCGGCCGGGATGCGGGTGAGAAGGGCCGCCTTCTGCGCGTCGGGCAAGGCGTCGGTCATGGCGGAGCGGATGAAGCCGGGAGCGATGCAATTGACGGTGATGCCGCGGGACGCGACCTCCTGGGCCAGCGCCTTCGACATGCCGATGATCCCGGCCTTGGAGGCGGCATAATTGGCCTGGCCCGGATTGCCGGTGACGCCGACCACCGAGGTCACCGAGACGATCCGGCCGAAGCGGGCGCGCATCATCGGCTTCAGCGCGGCACGGGCGAGGCGAAAGGCGGCCTCGAGGTTGATCCGGATCACGTCCGCCCACTCCTCGTCCTTCATCCGCATCGCCAGATTGTCGCGGGTGACGCCGGCATTGTTGACGAGGATGTCGAGCTGGCCGAGCGCCTCGACCGCCTGCGGCACCAGCGCGTCGACCGCGGCGCCGTCGGACAGGTTGCAGGCGAGCGCGACATGCTCGCCGCCAAGCTCCGACCGGAAGGCCTCGAGCTTCTCCACATTGGAGCCGGAAAGGGCGAGTCGCGCGCCCTGCGCCGCCAGCCCCTTCGCGATCGCCGAACCGATCCCGCCCGAGGCGCCGGTGACGAGGGCCGTCATTCCCGTAAGGTCGAACATATTCTTACTCCGTAATTTGGTTCACGCGGAGGCGCGGAGAAGAAGAGTGAGGCGCGGAGGGGCGGTAGTCGTTGACGACCCGCCTGAAGCCTTCTTTCAGCGTCTCGCCACCAAAATTAATGAGCAGCCCAACGGGCTGCTTCTTCAATCTCAGGTAGGTGAGCAATTGCTTGCTATGAACGGGCAGAAGTCGTTCCACCGACTTGACCTCGATCAGGAGCCGATCGTCAACAATGAGATCAGCTCGGAATGCAGCCTCGAACAGAATTTCCTCGAACTCGGCGCTGATCAGTTGCTGTGTGGCAACGCGATATCCCAGATTTTGCAGGCGCCGCGCCAGGAGCGCTTCATAGACCGACTCCAATAGACCGGGACCAAGCTCGCGGTGCAGTCGCAGGGCAACGTCGAGAACGTCAGCGGTGATCTCGTCGATCTCCCTCATTCTTCTCCGCGCCTCCCCTTCTTCTCCGCGCCTCCGCGTGAATCAAATCTCCTTAACGAGTGCGTCGATGTCGTCCATCGTGATCACGCTGGTCGTCTCCACATCGGGGGCGATGCGCTTGACCATCGGGCCGAGGACCTTGCCGCCGAACTCGACGAACCGGGTGACGCCGGCAGCGGCCATGGCGGCGACGCTTTCGCGCCAGCGGACCATCCCGGTGACCTGCTCGACCAGCAATTCGCGGATCGTGTCCGGGCTGTCGACCGGCGCGGCGGTGACGTTGGCGTAGAGCGAGACCGCCGGCGGCGCCATCTCGACGCCGGCAAGCGCCTCCTGCATCGCCTCGGCGGCGGGCTGCATCAGCGGGCAGTGGAACGGGGCGGACACCGGCAGCAGGATCGCCCGCTTCGCGCCCTTCTCCTTCGCGATCTCCAACGCGCGCTCGATCGCGGCCCGGTGGCCGGAGATGACCACCTGCGAGGGATCATTGTCGTTGGCGACGGTGCAGATCTCGCCCTGGGCGGCCGCCTCGCAGACCGCCTTGGCAATCGCGAGGTCGGCGCCGAGCAAAGCGGCCATCGCCCCTTCGCCCACCGGCACCGCCGCCTGCATCGCCTGGCCGCGCTTCTTCAGCAGGCGGGCGGTGGTCGAGAGGTCGAAGGTGCCGGCCGCGCAGAGCGCCGCATATTCGCCGAGGCTGTGGCCGGCGACGAAGTCCGCCTTCGCCTGGAGGTCGATGCCGGACGCCCGGAGCGTCGCCAGCGCATTGGCCATGATCGCCGGCTGGGCATTTTCGGTGAGCGTCAGCTCCTCCGCCGGTCCCTCGGCCATCAGCCGCGCCAGATTCTGCCCGAGCGCCTCGTCCACTTCCTCGAAGACCGCACGGGCATCCTTGCTCGCCTCGGCCAGCATTTTGCCCATGCCGACCGCCTGGCTCCCCTGCCCCGGGAAAATGAATGCGCGCATTGAACCCTCCTGCTAAGCGGCGGCTGGTAGGCCAGCGTCCTCGGGTAACGCAAGGCGGGGGTTGATTTTTCCCTCTCGTTCGGCCACATGCGCCGCCTCCGGGGCTGAGGCTTCTGCCTTTGGCCCCGGTCTTACTTTGAGACGACAGCCGGAGGGGCGTCCGCAATGGGCGGCGTCAGCGATCGGCCAAAAGAAGGAACAGCGCCACATGCCGCTCTACGAGCATGTCTTTCTGGCGCGTCAGGACCTGGCCCAGGCCCAGGTGGACGCGCTTGCGGAAACCGCCACGAAGATCATCGAGGACCAGGGCGGCAAGGTCGTCCGGACCGAGACCTGGGGCCTCCGCAACATCGCCTATCGCATCCAGAAGAACCGCAAGGCGCATTATGTCGCCCTCGACTTCGACGCACCCGCTCCGGCGGTCGCCGAGCTGGAGCGCCAGACCCAGATCAACGAGGACGTGATCCGCTACCTCACGATCAAGGTCGACGAGCATGAGCAGGGCCCGAGCGCGATGATGCGCCGTGGCGACCGCGACAAGCGCCGCGACGACGAGCGCGGTGACCGTGGCGATCGTGGTGACCGTGGCCCCCGCCGCGGCCGCGACGATTACGAGATGTAAGGAGGCACGACACGATGGCACGCCCATTTTTCCGCCGCCGCAAGTCCTGCCCCTTTTCCGGCAAGGATGCGCCGCGCATCGACTACAAGGACGTCCGCCTGCTGCAGGGCTTCGTCTCCGAGCGGGGCAAGATCGTCCCCAGCCGCATCACCGCGGTCTCCACCAAGAAGCAGCGCGAGCTGGCCAAGGCGATCAAGCGCTCCCGCCATCTCGGCCTGCTTCCCTATGTCGTGAAATAAGGAGCCGGACCCATGGATGTTATCCTGCTCGAAAGGATCGAGAAGCTCGGCACCATCGGCGACGTGGTCAAGGTGAAGAACGGCTATGCCCGCAACTTCCTCCTGCCGCGCGGCAAGGCGCTCCGGGCCAATGAGTCCAACCGCAAGGTCTTCGAAGCCAATCGCGAGAAGATCGAGGCGACCAATGCCGAGCGCCGCAGCGGCGCCGAGGCCGAGGCGAAGAAGATCGACGGCGCCAAGGTGCAGCTGATCCGCCAGGCCTCGAACACCGGCCAGCTCTACGGCTCGGTTTCCGCCCGCGACCTCGCCGAGGCGCTGGAAGCCAACGGCCACAAGGTCGCCAAGAACCAGATCGTCCTCGACAAGCCGATCAAGGCGATCGGCGTCCAGGAGGTGAAGGTCGCGCTTCATCCCGAAGTGTCGGTCACGATCACGGTCAATGTCGCCCGCTCGCCGGAAGAGGCCGAGCTGCAGGCGCAGGGCAAGGACGTGATGGCCGAGATGTTCGAGAAGGACGTCGCCGGCTTCATCGAGGAGCGCGACGAGACGCTCGAGCCCGGCGAGATCGCGGCCGAGGCCGACGAGGCGCCGGCCGACGAGGCCGCTCCCGCCGAGGAGGTTGCAGCCGAGGAAGCTTCCGCTGCGGAAGCTCCGGAAGCTGCCGACGAGGGCGACAGGACCGAAGAGGCCTGAGCCTTCCGCGCATGAACAAAGAGACAGGCCGTCGGGAAACCGGCGGCCTTTTTCTTGCGCGCTGTCATTCCCTCACCCTCCCACCCGCGGCGCGGGGCCCATTGCGTCAGCAATGGGAGGGTGAGGGAATGGCCTCCCGCCGGTTCTCTGCTAGCAGGAGGGTCATGTTCGATCTCGCGACGCCCGAATATCTGCCGTTCGAACTGGATATGGCGAGCGGTCGCGTGGCGCTGCTGCGAATGACCGAAGCCGACTACCAGGCAGCGAGCTTCCTCGACCAGCGCATCCTTACGCCGACGTCGGGGATTACCGAAACAGACTGGGCGGCGCTCGCTTTGCCGGCCGGCGCGCGGCGCGACGTCCAGTATATTTTCCATATCGGCAATGTCGGCTCGACGCTCATCTCCCGCCTGCTCGGCGAGCTGCCGGATGTGTTCGCGCTGCGCGAGCCGTTGCTGCTCAGGACCTTCGCGGGGACTCCGCCTGGCCCGCCGGATTTCGACCGGCTGACCGCCCTCCTCTCCCGCACCTTCCGGCCGGAGCAGCGCGCCAATGTGAAGGCGACCAGCTTCACCAGCGAGATCGCCGTGCAGCTGGTGCCGTGGAATTCGAAGACCCTGCTCCTTTACGCCCGGCCGGATCGTTATCTCGAGAATATCCTGGCCGGCGAGAATAGCTGGCAGACGCTGCAGGCGCTGAGCCCGGTCCGGCTCGCCCGCCTGCAAAGCCGCTGTCCCGGCCTGGAGGCGGACCTGTCGACCATGCATGACGGGCTCAGGGCCGCGCTCGGCTGGGCTTGCGAAATGACCTCGCTCGAAGCCGCGGCGGCGGGTCTGCCGGAGGGGTCCGTGCAATGGCTGGATTTCGATCTCTTCCTCGATGATCCCGCCGTGCATCTTGCCGCGGTCGCCGACCATTTCGGCCATGCGGCGGACGCGGCGACGATCGGGGCGATCGTCCGGGGGCCGCTGATGCGTCGTTATTCCAAGGCCTTGGACTATGAATACAGCCCGGACCTGCGCCGCCGCATCCTCGCCGAGGCGCGCCACCGGCATGCTTCGGCGATAAGCGACGGGCTCAACTGGATCGCGAGGCTTGGCCTGCTTTATCCTGCGGTGGCAGATGCGATTCGGCGCGCGCGGGGGACTGACTGATGTTCAGGGAACTGGAGATATTGAGCGCCGCGCAGGTGGCGGAGCTGCGCGAGATCGCGGCCGCGGCCAGGTTCGTCGACGGCCGGATCAGCAACCCGCATTCGACGGTGAAGCAGAATCTGCAGCTGCACGACGAGGCGGCCTACACCCGCTCCTCGCAAATCCTGACCCAGGCGCTCTACGGCAGCGAGGCGTTCCAGAATTTCGCCTTCCCGGTGGCGATGCTCCCGCCGATGATGGCGCGCTACACGAGCGAGATGCGCTACGGCGCCCATGCCGACGCCGCCTTCCTGCAGCTTGGCAACCAGTCACTGCGCTCGGACCTGAGCTGCACGATCTTCCTCAGCGATCCCGCCAGCTATGAGGGCGGCGCGCTGGTCATCCAGCTCGGCAGCCGCAGTGCGGCCTTCAAGGGGGCGCCGGGCACCGCCATCGTCTATCCCTCCGACATGCTGCACGAGGTCGAGCGCGTCACCGCCGGCGAACGGCTGGTCGCGGTCACCTTCATCCAGAGCCGGATCGCCGACAATTTCCGCCGGGAACTGCTCTACGACCTGAACGAGGTGGCGGCGCTCGAGGGCCTGACCATGAAGCCGGAAAACTATGCCCGGCTGCAGCTCGTGCAGGCGAACCTCCTCCGCCACTGGGGCGACAAGCCCTAGCGGATCGCGGCCAGCTCCACGCCCTTCGTCTCCCGCGCCAGCAGGGCGCTCACTCCGCTGATCAGGCAGGCCGCGGCCACGTAGACAGACACCGGCACGGCCGAGCCATATTGCTTGTAGAGCCAAACCGCGACGATCGGCGCCAGCGAGCCGGCGAAGATGGCGGTCAGCTGATAGGCGATCGACGCGCCCGAATAGCGGATCCGGGTCGGGAAGAGCTCGGCGATCATCGCCGCCTGCGGCCCGTACATCGCGCCGTGCAGGACCAGACCGACGACAAGGGCGAGGATGATCGCGCCGTTGCTGCCGCTGGCCAGCAGCGGAAACATCGCGAAGCTCCAGGCGGTGAGGCCGAAGGCACCGAACGCATAGACCCAGCGCCGCCCGATCCGGTCCGACAAATGGCCGAAGAAGGGAATGGCGAAGAATTGCACCGCCGCGCCGATCAGCAAGGCGTTCAGCGCCAGCGCCCGGCTCTCGCCGCCGACGTCGACAAGGAAGGTCAGCGAGAAAGCGGTGAGGATATAATAAGAGATGTTCTCGCCGACCCTCAGCCCCGCCCCGAGCACCACCGCCCCTGGCCGCTCGCGCACCACGTCGAGCGCGGGCAGCTTCGGCGGCGCCTCCGCCTCGGCCAGCGCCTCCGTGAAGGTCCGGCTCTCGGCGACGCGGTTGCGGATGTACCAGCCGACCACGACGAGCAGAAAGGAGAGCAGGAAAGGCACGCGCCAGCCCCAGCTCAGGAAATCCGCCTCGCTCTGCAGCATCGCCATCAGCGCCAGCACCCCGGCGGCGAGCAGGTTGCCGGCGGCGACGCCCGCCTGCGGCCAGCTCGCCCAGAAGCCGCGGCGTTCGGCATTGCCATGCTCGGCGGCCATCAGAACCGCCCCGCCCCACTCGCCGCCGACCGCGAAGCCCTGGATCAGGCGGAGCAGGACGAGCGCCAGCGGCGCCCAGATGCCGATCCGGGCGTAGGTCGGCAGCAGGCCGATCAGCACCGTGGCCGCGCCCATCAGCACCAGGCTCAGCATCAGCAGCCGCTTGCGCCCGATCCGGTCCCCATAATGGCCGAAGACGATGCCGCCGACCGGGCGCGCGACGAAGCCGACCGCATAGGTGGCGTAGGACAGAATCGTGCCGACGAACGGATCGAATTGCGGGAAGAAGAGGCGGTTGAAGACCAGGGCCGCGGCCGAGCCGTAGAGGAAGAAATCGTACCATTCGATGGTCGTGCCGACGAGGCTCGCCATGATCACACGGCGCAGCGGCGTTACCTGTTGCTCTGCCATCATTCCTCTCCGATCAGGCGGCGGCGCAGCGCCAGGTGCCGCCGAGCTCGACCTGGGCGCGGGTGCGGCGGTTGGTGGCGGTCAGGCGCGCCGGCCAGCGGTCGTCGCCGGTGCCGCCGGGATCGATCGAGTCGGTGCGTCCGATGCTGATGCTGAGCTGGCGGTCGGTGACGAAGGTACCGGTCACGCCGGCCGGGCTCGGCTGGTCGAAATGCAGCAGCCGGTCCTCGATCTTGGCGATCGCGTCGCCGCCCTGCGCCGCGAACAGGCGATGGCCGTCGCTCGAGAAATCGCAGCGCGGCGGGTCCGACATGCCGGCACCGCGAAGGTCGGCGCCGGTGAGCGGCTGCGGCCGGGCGCTGATCTGCGTATCCACCGCCTGCGGCTCGACCTTCGGCCGGGCGAGGCGCTCGATCTGGTTGGCGTCGACCTTCCGGCCCGCGCCGTCGTCCCGGCCGCCGCAGGCGGCGAGGGCGAGCAAGGCGAACGGCACGGCCGGGCGCATCAATAGCCCATCAGCGCCAGCACCTCGCGGCGGCTGCGCTCGTCGTCGCGGAAGCAGCCCATCATCCGGCTGGTGGTCATCATCACATCGGGCGTGGAGACGCCGCGCGCGGTCATGCAGGCATGGGTCGCCTCGATCACCACCGCGACGCCGACCGGCTTCAGATGCTCCCAGATCGTGTCGGCGACCTGCGCGGTCAGCCGCTCCTGGACCTGCAGCCGCCGGGCGAAGCCGTGCAGCACCCGCGCGAGCTTGGAGATGCCGACGACGCGGTCGCCCGGCAGATAGGCGATCGCCGCCTTGCCGATGATCGGCGCGAGGTGGTGCTCGCAATGCGACTGGAACGGGATGTCCTTCAGCAGGACGATCTCGTCATAGCCGCCCACCTCCTCGAACGTGCGGCTGAGATGGTGGGCCGGATCCTCGTCATAGCCGCGCGCATATTCGCGCCAGGCCCGGGCGACCCGTTTCGGCGTGTCCCGCAGGCCCTCGCGGGCGGGATCGTCGCCCGCCCAGCGGATCAGGGTCCTGACCGCCTCCTGCACCTCCGCCGGCACTTTGGTCTTGCCGGGGGCCTCCACCAGGTCGCCATCCTCCGGATCGGCTTCGCTCATCCGCGATACTCCTTCAGCGGACGCATATAACAATGCTGTTACAGACGCCTAGTCCGGCAATGCGCGCGCTACCGCGGGGTGCAGCGGCGGCCGCGATTATGCGGGTCGGCCTGTGGCCCCGTATCGCCGTCCGAGCAATGGCTCGGCCGGGCCTCGCTGCCGGGCCGGACGCGGCCGCGATCCCGGGGTGCGGCATTGTCGAGCGGATCCCATTGCTGATCCTCGGTGGCCGGTGCCGTGCAGGCGGCCGCTCCCAGCACGGAGGCGCCGGCGACCGAGACGAGGAAGGAACGTCTGCTGACGTTGCGGACCGCTTTCATCACTCCCTCCCCGACGGCTGGTGATCCCGACAGGATTCGAACCTGTGGCCTACTGATTAGGAATCAGTCGCTCTATCCTGCTGAGCTACGGGACCACCGCCGTGGCGCGGTTTGGCCCATGCGCCCGTTGCGGTCAATTCGTGCGCTTCGCCTCACCGCTTTTTAACCACTTCCCCCGTAGAAACCATGGGCTGAGGAGACCGGAACTCCATGCCTGATATCCCGATGCCGACCCGCACGCAGAAGCGGAGCCAGTGGCAGGACTCGCCATGGACCGATTATGCGGAGCGTGTCTTCCTGCTGCTGCTGTTCGGCTGGTTCGTCTCGCGCGTGTCGCCGAGCGTGCCCGATCATCCCTATAATGCGATGATCCTCTTTTCGGAGAGCATCACCGCGATCCTGGTGATGGTGCGCCGGCCGGGGCCGATGTCGGTCACCCTCTATGCCTGGCTGATCGCGATCGCGGGCACCTGCATGCCGCTGCTGGTCTTCCCGGCCCCAGTGGAGCCGCCCTTCCCCGCCGAAATTCTCGCGGTGATGATGCTTTGCGGCCTGTTCTTCAGCTTCGGCGCCAAGATGTTCCTGCGCCGCAGCTTCGGGATCGTCGCCGCCAATCGCAAGGTGCAGCGCGGCGGCCCCTACCGGATCATGCGCCACCCGATGTATGCGGGCTATGTCATCACCCAGATGGGCTTCTTCCTGCTGAACCCGTCGCTGTGGAACGCCGCGGTCTACGTCACGTCCTGGTTCGCGATGGTGCTCAGGATCGAGGAGGAGGAAAAGTTCCTCTCCGAGGACCAGGCCTATCGGGATTATAAAGAGGACGTGCGCTGGCGCCTGTTCCCCGGCTTCTACTGAGCCGAGGGCCTAATTCGTCTCGTCCGGCGGGATCACCGGGAAGGGCAAGGGCGCGACCGGTACGCCCTCGTCGCGCAACGCGTCCGCCTGGGCCGGCGTCGCCTGACCGTGGATGGCGCGCGCCTCCGCCTCGCCGAGATGGATCGCCCGCGCCTCGTCGGCGAAGCGTGGGCCGACATGCTCGCTGTTCTCCAGCACCTTCTTTTGCGCATCGGCCATCGCGCCGAGCAAAGCCTTCATCTGCGCGGGCGGCAGGCCATCCGCCTGATTCCCTCTGGCGCCGACCGCCGGCGCCATCGGCGCCTTGTCGATCTCGGCCGAGCCGCACAGGGGGCAGGAGACGAGCCCGCGCGCGCGCTGGGCCTCGTAATCCTCGCTCGAGCCGAACCAGGCTTCGAAGACATGGCCCTGTGGCGCGCACTTGAGATCGAAAATGATCACGACCGGACATGCTCCGGCTGCGGGATCGGCCGGCGGTGCCAGATGGCGGGAAGGCGCCGGCGCACCTCCTCGACCGCGGCCTGATCGATCTCGGCGAAGCCGAGGCCAGGCGCCTCGCCCCCCATGTCGAGCAGCACCTTGCCCCAGGGATCGACGACCAGGCTGTGGCCCCAGGTGACGCGTCCGTCCTCGTGCTGTCCCACCTGCGCCGCGGCGACAACGAAGACGCCGGCCTCGATCGCCCGGGCGCGCATCAGTACATGCCAGTGCGCCTCACCGGTCGGCACGGTGAAGGCGGCGGGGATGGCGAGGATCGTGGCGCCCTCGTTGGTCAGCGCCGCATAGAGGCCGGCGAAGCGCAGGTCGTAGCAAATGGAAAGGCCGAGCGCGCCGACCGGCGTGTCGACCACCACCGCCCGGCCGCCCCGATCATAGGCGGCCGATTCCCGCCAGCTCTCGCCGGTCGGCAGGTCGACGTCGAACAGATGGATCTTGTCGTAGCTGGCTCGAAGCTCGCCGGCGTCGTCGATCACGAAGCCGCGATTGACCAGCTTGTCACCGCTCTCGGCCAGCAAGGCGAGCGAGCCGAGATGGACCCAGATGCCTGCGTCCTTCGCCGCTGCGCGCACCGCCGCCAGCACCGGATCGTCCGACTGCAGATGCAGATGCCGGATGGCCCGCGTCCGGTCCTTGTCCAGCAGGCCGCTCATCTCGGGCGTGAACAGCATCTTCGCCCCGCCCGCCGCCGCCTCATGGACGCGCGCGACCAGAGCGGCGGCGTTCTTCTCCGGATCGATCCCGGTCTGCGCCTGGAAGAGCGCAATCCTCATGCCGCCAGCATCGGATCGAGCTTCCCGGCATCGTCGAGCGCGTGAAGATCGTCGGAGCCGCCGACATGGACGCCGTCGATGAAGATTTGCGGCACAGTGGACCTGCCGTTGGCACGCTGCAGCATCTCGGCGCGCTTCGGCCCGCCGAGCGAGATGTCATATTCCTCGAAGTCGACCTGCTTGCTCGCGAGCAGCCGCTTGGCGGCGCTGCAATAGCCGCAGAAAATCTTCGTATAGATCTCGACGCGCGCCATCCTCATCTCCTTGCCGGACGAAGTGGGGATGCGGGCCGTCTCTTGTCAATCGCCGGCTTTCACCACCCGCGCCCAGCACAATATCTCGATCCGCGCCGCGCCGGCCCGCCGCAACGCGCCGGCGCAGCCATTGGCGGTGGCGCCGCTGGTGAAGACGTCGTCGATGAGCAGCACCGTCCTTCCCTTAACGGCCGCGCGCTTGTCCGGATCCACCCGGAAAGCGCCGCGCACGGCATCGCGCCGCTCGCGCGGACCCATGCCGCGCAAGGGCGGCGTGCGCTTCACCCGCCGGATCAGATCGAGCCGCGTCTCCAGCCCGGCCCGGCGGGCGAGCGCGCTCGCGATCAGGGCCGACTGATTGTAGCCCCGCCGCCAGATTCGCCAGCGATGCAGCGGCACCGGCGCGACCAGCATCCCCTCATCCGCCGCCAGATGGCGCGCCATGAACCGTGCCATCGTCTCGGCGATGCCGGGCCGGCCGCCATATTTGAGCTTGAGCGCCACCTCGCGCGAAATGTCGCCATAAGCGACGGCGGCGCGCAGCCGGTCGAACGCAGGCGGCTCGGCGAGGCAGGCGCCGCAGAGCGCATCCGCCCCCGAATCATAGTCGAACGGCAGGGCGCAGCGCGCGCAGCAGGGCTCGCCGAGGAAGGTCAGGGCCGACCAGCAGGCGAGGCAGAAACGGTGCGGCGCCTCGGTGACCGCGCCGCAGCCCGGGCAGCGCGACGGCAGCGCGAAATCGAGGACGGGTTTCAGCGCCCTCCCGGCCCAGATGGCGGCGGCGTGCATGGGCACATGCTAGCCGGAGGCAGGTTGACAGCCAAGCCAAAGCCGACCATCTCGCCCGCGGCGGCCCGATGGCGGAGTGGTTACGCAGAGGACTGCAAATCCTTGCACGCCGGTTCGATTCCGGCTCGGGCCTCCAGCCTTTTCTCTCAGGCGAGAAACAACGGATCGGCGACGATCCGGCCGTCCACCAGCTCCGCGACGCCGGGCCTGAAGGGGATCAGCGCTTTCTTGCCGTCGGAGCGCGCGATCTCCAGCAGATCGCCGGCGCCGAAATTCTCGACCGTGGCGACCGTGCCCAGTGGCGCGCCGGCCAAATCCACACAGGCGAGGCCGATCAGATCGGCATGATAATATTCGCCCTCCTCGAGCGGGGGCAGAGCGTCGCGCGGGACGGTGAGCAGGGTGCCGCGCAGGGCCTCGGCGGCGCTGCGGTCGGCGATCTCGGCGAAGCGGGCGATCGCGCCGGCGCTGCCGGGCTTCACCGACTTGAGCGTGAGCACACGCTCGCCCGCATGGAGAATTTTCTGGCGCTTCAGGCTGTCGAGGCCTTCCGCGAACAATTTCAGGCGCACCTCGCCGCCGACGCCGTGCGCGCCGGCGACGGCGGCGAGGGTGACCTGGTCAGCCAAGAGGGCCTACTCGGCCTTCTCGGCGCCTTCCGCGGGGGCAACCTCGTCGCTGCCCTCGGCCGGCGCGGCGGCGGATTCGCCCTCGTTGGTCGCTTCGTCGGCGGGCGTGGCCTCGCCGTCGGTCGCCTCGGCGGCCGGAGCTTCCTCGGCAGCGGCTTCCTCGGCGGCCGGAGCTTCGTCAGCAGCAGCCTCTTCAGCGGCCGGAGCTTCCTCGGCAGCGGCTTCAGCCGGGGCTTCGGCTTCCGGAGCCGAAGCTTCCTCAGCAGCAGCCTCTTCAGCGGCCGGAGCTTCCTCGGCGGGCGCGCCTTCCTCGGCAGCCGGAGCCTCCTCGGCCAGCGCCTCGACGACCGGCGATTCCCCGGTCCCGGACGTCGCTTCCTCGATCGCCTCGGCCATCACCTCGACGGTCTCGGCCTGCTGCTCCTCAGCGGCGGGAGCCTCCTCGGCCGGCGCGGCGGCCGCCTCGGCGGCATCGGCCTCCTTCTTCGCCCGCTCCTCGACGCGCTCCAGCGCCTTCTCGCCCGGCTTGCCCTTGTTCGGGTTGTTGCGGGCCGGCCGCTCCTTGATGCCGGCGGCGTCGAGGAAACGCAGGACGCGGTCCGACGGCTGCGCGCCGACGGAGAGCCAGTGGCGAATGCGGTCCGCATCCAGCTTCACGCGCTCGCCGCTGTCCTTGGGGAGCAGCGGATTGTAGCTGCCGACGCGCTCGATGAACTTGCCGTCACGCGCGTTGCGGGCGTCCGCCACCACGATCTTGTAATAGGGCCGCTTCTTCGCGCCGCCCCGGCTGAGCCTGATTGCAACTGCCATTTTGTATTCCTTTCTGAGTGATACGGTTATTTCTTGAATTTGCCTGGAATGTTGAACGGGGCGCCGCCCTGGCCGCCCGGCAGGCCGGGGAGCCCGCCCGGCGGCATCCCGCCGCCCGGGCCGCCGAGACCGCCCATGCCGCCGGCGCCACCCATGCCGCCACCGCCGCCGAACATCGCGCCGAGCTTGGCGAGGCCGCCCATTTTCCTGATCTTCTTCATCGCATTGGCCATTTCCTGGTGCATTTTCAGCAGCCGGTTCACCTCCTGCACCGTGGTGCCAGAGCCCTTGGCGACGCGGATCTTGCGTTTGGCGTTGAGCAGATCGGGCTTGCCGCGCTCCTTCGGGGTCATCGAGCCGATGATCGCGTCGAGCCGGCCGAGCACATTGCCTTCGAGCACGCCCGATGCGTTCATCTGATTCTTGATCTTGCCCATGCCGGGCAGCATCGAGGCGAGCGCGCCGAGCCCGCCCATCTTCTGCATTTGCCGAAGCTGGTTGCGGAGGTCGTTCAGGTCGAACTGGCCCTTCGCCATTTTCTTCGCGAGCGCCTCGGCCTCCTCGGCCTCGATCGTCTCCTGCGCCCGCTCGACCAGGCTGACCACGTCGCCCATGCCGAGGATGCGGCCGCCGACCCGTTCGGGATGGAAGGGTTCGAGCTTGTCGATCCCCTCGCCGGTGCCCGCGAACTTGATCGGCTTGCCGGTGACCGCGCGCATCGACAAAGCCGCGCCGCCGCGGGCGTCGCCGTCCATCCGGGTCAGGATCACGCCGGTCAGCGGCACCTGGTCGGTGAAGCTCTTGGCGACGTTGACCGCGTCCTGGCCGGTCAGCGAGTCGGCGACGAGCAGGATCTCGTCCGGATCGGACGCGGAGGCGACGGCCTTCATCTCGTCCATCAACGCCTGGTCGACATGGAGCCGGCCCGCAGTGTCGAGCATCAGGACGTCATAGCCCTGCAGCTTCGCGGCATTCAGCGCGCGGCGCGCGATCTCCACCGGCTGCTGGCCGGGGACGATCGGCAGGGTCGCGACCTCGGCCTGGCGGCCGAGCACGGCGAGCTGCTCCTGCGCGGCCGGGCGGGCGACGTCGAGCGAGGCCATCAGGACCTTCTTGCGGTCCTTCTCGGTCAGGCGCTTGGCGAGCTTGGCGGTGGTCGTGGTCTTACCGGAACCCTGCAGGCCGACCATCATGATGATCGCGGGCGGGGTGACCTCGAGCTGCAGCTCGGCCTGCTCGGCGCCGAGCATCTCGACCAAAGCGTCGTGGACGATCTTGACGACCTGCTGGCCCGGCGTGACCGAGCGCAGCACCTGCTGGCCGACCGCCTGCTCGGTCGCCCTGTCGACGAACTCGCGGACCACCGGGAGCGCGACATCCGCTTCGAGCAGGGCGATGCGCACCTCGCGCATGGCCTCACGCACGTCGCCTTCGCTCAGCGCGCCGCGGCCGCGCAGCCGGTCGAAGACGCCGCCCAGACGATCGCTCAGGCTCTCGAACATTCAAATCTCCAGTCAGCGCCAAACGAAAAACGCCGGCGGGCGAAACTCGCCGGCCAGCGTGCGTCAATCGACGCGTCGACACTCACCCGTCATCGGGATGGCGGGCACATAGGCGGAGAGAGTGGCAGAATCAACCGTAACGTGATCCCTGTCACACGTAATGTGACTCCGTTCACCTCCGCGCCAGCTTTGCGGGCCTAGAGCGCGCCGCTGCCGCGGGGCGAGTCGTTGATGCACAGGCCGGTTTTTCACGATCCGACAGGCCGCCGCGGGCGGTGGACCGGGTGGTCCCTCGTCTTCCTCGTGCTGCTCGTCGTCGCCGCCGTCTCGGCCCTTGCCTTCACCATCTTCGACATGCCGGTGCCGCCGCCGCTGCCACTGCGCATGGAGCAGGCGCGGCTGCACGCTCTGGCCGAGCGGATCGGCGCGCAGCATCGCGGCCTGCGCCTGTTCCACCACGCCTGGCTGCCCAAGCATGCGCTTGCCCCACGCAATGGCCACCAGCTGGTCGCCGGCTTCTACGTGCCCTGGGACGATACCAGCCGCGCCTCCTTCGCCGCCCATGCCGGCGAGCTGGACTGGGTGGTGCCCGCTTCCGCCTCGATCACCGGCCCCGACCACCGCTTCGTCGCCGACCCCGACCCGCATTTCGACGCGATCCTGAACGACGCGCGGCACAAGCCGGCCGTGATCCCGATGGTGCAGAATGCGCTGGGCAGCCAGTGGGACGGGCCCGGCCTCGCCGCCTTGCTCCACGACCCCGCCGCCTCGGCCCGCCTGCTCGACGCCTGCGAACGGCTGGTGGCGATGCGGCATGGCGCCGGCATCGCCTTCGACTTCGAGGAGCTGCCGCGCGGCGCGCAGGGCGATTATCTGCGCTTCCTCGACGCCGCCAACCGCCGCTTCGGGCTGCGCGGCTGGATCGTCACCGCGGCGGTGCCGGTCGGCGATCCCGACTGGGACCTCGCCGCCTTCGCCCGCGTCACCGACCGCCTGTTCCTGATGCTCTATGACGAGCATTGGGCGACCGGCGATCCCGGCCCGATCGCCTCGCAGGCCTGGTTCGTGCAGCGGCTGCAGGAGGCGATCCGCCAGATCGGGCCGGACAAGGCGATCGCGACCATCGCCAATTACGGCTATGACTGGACGCCGGGCCGGCCCGCCGAAGCGCTGTCGGTCGAGGAGGCCTGGCTCTCCGCGCGCGACAGCCAGGCGCCGATCCGCTTCGACGCGGCCAGCGGCAATGCCGCCTTCGACTATGACGATGACGGCGCCCCGCATCATGTCTGGCTGCTCGACGCGGCCAGCGGCTGGAACCAGCTGCGCGCCGCGCATCTGGAGGGCGTGGCGGGCGTGGCGCTGTGGCGGCTGGGCAGCGAGGATCCCGGCCTGTGGCGCGCCTTCGCCGCCTTCGCCCAGCAGGGCGCGCCGCCCGATCTGTCCGCGATCGCCAGCTCCACCAATGTCGACGTCGAGGGGAGTGGCGAGATTCTCCGGATCACGGCGACGCCGACGCTCGGCCACCGCACGATCGGCGCCGACGCGGCCGGCCTGATCCGGAGCGAAAGCTACGACATTCTCCCCTCGCCTTATGTCGTACAGCGGACGGGCGGCCGGCCCGGACTGGTCGCGCTCACCTTCGACGACGGGCCGGACCCCGACTGGACGCCGGCCATCCTCGACGTGCTGCGCGACAGGCACGTGCCCGCCACCTTCTTCGTGATCGGCGACAATGTGCTCGGCGAGGCGAGCCTGCTGCAGCGGATCGTCGCCGAGGGTCACGAGCTCGGCAATCACAGCTACACCCACCCGAATTTCGCTACGCTCTCGGACGGCGAGACCCTGTTCGAACTGAACACGACCGAGCGGCTGATCGAGGCCTATACCGGCCGCCGCACCCGGCTGTTCCGCGCGCCCTATTTCGGCGACGCCGAGCCGACCACCGCAGACGAGCTCGGCCCGGCGCTGGCCGCGCAGAATGACGGTTATGTCAATGTCGGCCTGCACGTCGATCCGGACGACTGGGCGCTGCCGGGCACCGACGCGATCGTCCGGCGGACCGTCGCCGGCGTCGAGGCGGGCAATGCCGAACGCTCCGGCCAGATCGTCCTGCTCCATGACGGCGGCGGAGACCGGCAGCAGACGCTGGAGGCGCTGCCCCGGATCATCGACGCGCTCAGGGCCCGCGGTTACCGGTTCGTGCCGGTCTCCGGGCTCGCCGGACTCGCCCACGCCCAGGTCATGCCCGAAATCCAGGGGGCCGATCTGGTCGCGGTGCGGATCGACGTCGCCATCTTCAGCACGCTCGCCTGGCTCAACCGCATCCTCGCCGCCCTGTTCACCCTGGCGATCGCGCTCGGCCTCGCCCGGGCGATCAGCCTCACCTGGCTGGCATCACGCGCGAAACCCGAAGCGCCTCCGCCTCTCCCGCCCCGTGGCGGGCTCATCTCCGTGCTGATCCCCGCCTTCAACGAGGCGAAGGTGATCGAGGCCTCGGTCCGCCGGGTGCTGGCGAGCGCGCCGGCGCGGCTGGAGGTGATCGTGATCGACGACGGCTCGACCGACGCGACCAGCGCCATCGTCCGCGCCGCCTTTGCGGGCGAGAAACGGGTGAAATTGCTGACCCTGCCCAATGGCGGCAAGGCGGCGGCGCTGAACCGCGGCATCGCGCTGGCCAAGGGCCACATCATCGTCGCGCTCGACGCCGACACCCAGTTCGAGCCGCTGACCATCGCCCGCCTGGCCCGCTGGTTCGCCGATCCGCAGGTCGGCGCGGTCGCCGGCTATGCCAAGGTCGGCAATCGGGTGAATCTCGTCACCCGCTGGCAGGCGGTCGAATATGTGACCGCGCAGAATCTGGAGCGCCGCGCGCTCGCCGGTCTGAATGCGATCATGGTCGTGCCGGGCGCGGTCGGCGCGTGGCGGCGGCAGGCGCTCGCGGACGTGGGCGGCTTCCCGGTCGACACGCTCGCCGAGGACCAGGACCTGACCATCGCCGTCCAGCACGCGGGTTGGCGCGTCGCCAACGATGTCGAGGCGGTGGCATGGACCGAGGCCCCGCAGAGCTTCGGCGCGCTCGCGAGGCAGCGCTTCCGCTGGGCGTTCGGGACACTGCAATGCCTCTGGAAGCACCGCCGTACGCTGCGCGAGGGCAGGCCGCGCGGCCTCGCCCGGATCGGCATGCCGCAGGCCTGGACCTTCCAGATGCTGTTCTCGCTCATCTCGCCAATGATCGATCTCGCCTTGCTGTTCAGCATCGTCATGACCTGGGGCCGTGTTTCGCAGCATGGCTGGGCGCAGACGCACACGGATCTCGGCAGGATGGCCTTCTTCTGGGCCCTGTTCGTCACGGTCGATCTCGTCTGCGGCTGGATCGCCTTTCGCATGGATAAACGCGAGCAACGCTTCCCGGGTCTGCTGCTGATCGCCCAGCGCTTCGTCTATCGCCAGCTCATGTACTGGGTGGTGATGAAAGCGGTCTCCGCCGCGATCCGCGGCCGCTGGGTCGGCTGGGGCAAGCTGGAGCGCACCGGCCGGGCCGAGGCGCCGGCCACCGCCTGACGCGCCCGGGAGAGGTGGACGGGAACGCCCTCCCCTCCTAGATGCTGGCCGCAATGACGCAGCGCTTCATCAAGATGCACGGGCTCGGCAACGATTTCGTGATCCTCGACGCCCGGGACGCCCCGGTCGCGATGGACGCGGCGCGCGCGCGGGCGATCGCCGACCGGCGCACCGGCGTGGGCTGCGACCAGGTGATCCTGCTGGAGCCGTCCGAGGTCGCCGATCTCAGGATGCGGATCTGGAATGCCGATGGCGGCGAGGTCGAGAGCTGCGGCAATGCGACGCGCTGCGTGGTCCAGCTCGAGGGTGGCAGCGCGACGATCGAGACCAAGGGCGGCATCGTCAGCGGCGATGCGGGCGGCGTCGACATGGGGACGCCGAAATTCGGCTGGGACGAGATCCCGCTCGCTTATCCGATGGACACCGCTGCCATGCCGGTCGGCTGGGGCGCGCTGACCCAGCCGATGGCGGTCAATGTCGGCAACCCGCATGTCGTCTTCTTCGTGCCGCGCGCGGACGCCATCGCGCTTGCCGGGCTTGGGCCGGTGATCGAGACCGACCCGCTCTTTCCGGAGCGGGTGAATGTCAGCGTCGCCTCGATCGAGGAGGAAGCGATCCGGCTCCATGTCTGGGAGCGCGGCGCCGGTCTCACCCTCGCCTGCGGCACCGGCGCTTGCGCCACGGCGGTCGCCGCGATCCGCCGCAAGCTGGTCGAGAGTCCGGTCGAGGTCCATCTTCCCGGCGGCACGCTGACCATCGGCTGGGAACCCGGCGGCACGATCCGGATGCAGGGCCCGGCCACCCGCGTCTTTTCCGGCGAGATGGAGCTGTGAGCGGCCCCGAGGTCATCACGCTGGGCTGCCGGCTCAACATGGCCGAGAGCGAGGCCATGCGTGCCCTTGCCGCGGGCGAGGACGATCTGATCATCGTCAACAGCTGCGCCGTCACCAACGAGGCGGTGCGGCAGACCCGGCAGGCCATACGCCGTGCCAAGCGGGCGCGCCCCGAGGCGCGGGTGATCGTGACCGGCTGCGCGGCGCAGGTGGAGCCGGAGGCGTTCGCGCGGATGCCGGAGGTGAGCCGGGTCTTGGGCAATCGAGAGAAGTGGCACTCAGAGAATTTCCAATCCTCCGGGTCTGATTTTCCGATCGAGGAGATCGGCGTTTCCGATATCATGGCCGTCCGCGAGACCGCGCCGCACCTCGTCACCGGCTTCGCCGAGCGCTCGCGCGCGTTCGTCGAGGTGCAGAATGGCTGCGACCATCGCTGCACCTTCTGCATCATCCCCTATGGCCGCGGGAACAGCCGCTCGGTGCCGGCCGGGCTGGTGGTCGAGCGGATCAGGGCTTTGGTCGACGAGGGCTTCAACGAGGTGGTGCTGACCGGGGTCGACGTCACTTCCTACGGGCCCGATCTGCCCGGCGGTCCGAGCCTCGGCCAGCTGATCGAGCGGATCCTGAAGTATGTGCCGGACCTGCCGCGCCTCCGCCTTTCCTCGCTCGACTGCATCGAGATGGACGAGCGCCTGTTCGAGCTCGCCACCGGCGAGCCGCGCTTCATGCCGCACCTCCATATGAGCTTCCAGGCCGGCGACGACATGGTGCTGAAGCGGATGAAGCGGCGCCATTCGCGCGCCGATGCGGTGGAGACGGTGGCGCGGCTGAAGGCGAAGCGGCCGGAGATTGCGATCGGGGCCGACCTGATCGCCGGCTTCCCGACCGAGACGGACGAAATGGCCGGGAACAGCCTGCGCCTCGTCGAGGAGTGCGACATCGTGATGGGGCACATCTTTCCCTTCTCGCCGAAGCGTGGCACGCCCGCCGCGCGCATGCCCCAGCTTCCCCCCGCCATCGCGAAGGAGCGCGCCCGCAAGCTTCGGGACGCCTGCGCGCGGCGTAAGGAAGCGTGGCTCGAAGGACTGACAGGAACGAGGCAGAAGATTTTGCTTGAGAAAAACGGTTTCGGCCATGCGGAGAATTTCGCGCCGGTGCGACTGGTGCAGGATGCAGGGGTGGGATCCATTGTCGAGGTTCAAGTGACCGCTGTCGAAAACGGCACCCTGATGGGGGTGCCCGCATGAGCGAGACCTCATGGTTCGAGCGGATGCGTGCCGGCTTCCGCAAGACCTCGGACCGGCTGAGCGACAATCTTTCGGGCCTGCTCACCAAATCCAGCCTGGACGCGCCGACGCTGGACGAGATCGAGGAGGCGCTGATCGCTTCGGATCTCGGCCCGGCCACCGCCGGCAAGGTGCGGGACCGGCTGGCGGGCGAGCGGTTCGAGAAGGGCCTGACCGAGGAAGCGGTCCGCGCGGTGGTCGCCGACGAGCTCGAGAAGATATTGCGGCCCGTCGCCGAGCCGCTCGAGATCGATGCCTTCCCGCGCCCGCAAGTGATCCTCGTCGTCGGCGTCAACGGCTCCGGCAAGACCACGACGATCGCCAAGCTCGCCCATTTGTTCGAGGAGCAGGATTATTCCGTCCTGCTCGCCGCCGGCGACACCTTCCGCGCGGCGGCGATCGAGCAATTGAAGATCTGGGCGGAGCGCGCCGGCGTGCCGATCATCACCGGGCCCGAGGGCTCGGACAGCTCCGCCATCGTCTATGACGGGGTGAAGAAGGCGACCGCCGAGGGCATCGACGTGCTGATCGTCGACACCGCCGGGCGGCTGCAGAACAAGAAGGATTTGATGGACGAGCTCGCCAAGATCCGGCGCGTGCTCGGCCGGCTGAACCCGGCGGCGCCGCACGACGTGGTGCTCGTGCTCGACGCCACCACCGGCCAGAACGCCCTCTCCCAGATCGAGGTGTTCCGCGAGGTCGCCGGGGTCAGCGGCCTGGTCATGACCAAGCTGGACGGCACCGCGCGCGGCGGCGTGCTGGTCGCGGCGGCGGAGAAATACGGCCTCCCGATTCACGCGATCGGCGTCGGCGAGGGAATGGACGATCTGCGGCCCTTCGACCCGGCGCTTGCCGCGCGCGCCATTGCCGGGGCCGGCGCATGAGTGCCGCCACGGACGCCGCCCGCAAGCCCGGCCTCGGCGCGACCCTGCTGATCGACTACGGGCCGCTGCTGCTCTTCTTCCTCACCAATTTCCTCGCGCCGGTGCCGCACGGTACGAAAATCTACTGGGCGACCGGCGTCTTCATGGCGGCGATGATCACCGCCATGCTGTTCTCCTGGACCCGCTATCGCAGCATCTCGCCGATGCTCTGGTTCTCCGGGGTCATGGTGGTCATCTTCGGCGGACTGACGCTCTGGCTGCAGGACGAGACCTTCATCAAGATCAAGCCGACCATCTATTATCTGACCGTTTCCGGCCTGCTCTTCTTCGGCCTCAGGACCGGCCGCAACTTCCTGAAGATCGTGCTCGGCACCGCCTATCCGGGTCTCAGGGAGCGCGGCTGGACATTGTTGACCCGCAACTGGATCGCCTATTTCCTGGTCATGGCGGTGCTGAACGAGGCGGTCTGGCGGCTGACCGGCACCGACACCTGGGTGGCGTTCAAGCTCTGGTTCTTCATCCCCGCCACCTTCCTGTTCGCCGCCGCCAACGTGCCGATGCTGCTCCGCCACGGCCTTGGCGACGAGAAACCCGAAACTCCGGACCTGCCCCCCGAATGAACCAGACGCAATGAGCGAGACGCGATGAGCCCGCAGACATGAGCAACGTCCTCTCCATCAAGGGTCTGACCAAGACCTATGCCACCGGCGTCGAGGCGCTGAAGCCGGTCGACCTCGACATCGAGAAAGGCGAGATTTTCGCTTTGCTTGGCCCCAATGGCGCCGGCAAGACGACGATGATCTCGATCGTCTGCGGCATCGTCACGCCGAGCACGGGAACGGTCACCGTCGACGGCCATGACATCGGCCGCGACTATAAGGAGACGCGGCGGCGGATCGGCCTGGTGCCGCAGGAGCTGACCACCGACGCCTTCGAGACGGTCTGGGCCACCGTCAACTTCTCCCGCGGCCTGTTCGGCTATCCCCCGAACCCGGCCCATATCGAGAAGATCCTGCGGGATCTCTCGCTGTGGGAGAAAAAGAACGCCAGGATCATGGAGCTGTCGGGCGGGATGAAGCGCCGGGTGATGATCGCCAAGGCCCTCTCACACGAGCCGGAAATCCTGTTCCTCGACGAGCCGACCGCGGGCGTCGACGTCGAGCTGCGCCGCGACATGTGGGAGCTGGTCCGGCAGCTGCGCGAGAATGGCGTCACGATCATCCTCACCACCCATTATATCGAGGAGGCCGAGGAGATGGCCGACCGGGTCGGCGTGATCAGCAAGGGCGAGCTTATCCTGGTCGAGGAGAAGACCGCGCTGATGCGCAAGCTCGGCCGCAAGGAACTGACCCTCAATCTCAGCGACGTGATGGAGACGATCCCGCCAGAGCTCGCCGAATGGAATCTGACCCTCCAGGCGGACGGGCACGAACTGCTCTACGTGTTCGACGCCAATGCCGAGCGGACCGGCGTCCCCTCTTTGCTCCGGCGGATGAGCGACCTCGGCATCGGCTTCAAGGACCTGCACACAAGGCAGAGCTCGCTCGAGGAAATTTTCGTCAGCCTCGTCCACCGGCGACGCGAGGAGAGCGTAACAGAGGGAGCGGGGGCATGAGCTTCAACCGCCACGGCGTCTGGGCGATCTACAGGTTCGAAATGTCCCGCGCGATCCGGACCATCTGGCAGAGCCTGGTGACGCCGGTGATCACCACCTCGCTCTACTTCGTCGTGTTCGGCGCGGCGATCGGCTCGCGCATGACGGAGGTGGACGGCGTGCCTTATGGCGCGTTCATCGTCCCCGGGCTGATCATGCTGTCGCTGTTCACGCAGAGCATCTTCAACGCCAGCTTCGGCATCTTCTTCCCCAAATTCACCGGAACGATCTACGAGCTGCTGTCGGCGCCGGTCTCGCCGCTGGAGACGGTGATCGGCTATGTCGGCGCGGCGGCCACCAAGTCGATCGTGCTCGGGCTCGTCATCCTCGCGACCGCGAGCTTCTTCGTGCCGATCCAGATCCTCCATCCCTTCTGGATGGCCGCCTTCCTGATCATGATCGCGACGACCTTCTGCCTGTTCGGCTTCATCATCGGCATCTGGGGGAAGAATTTCGAGCAGATCCAGTTCATCCCGATGCTGATCGTGACCCCGCTCACCTTCCTCGGCGGCGCCTTCTACTCGGTGAACATGCTGCACGAGCCGTGGCGGACGGTCACCCATTTCAACCCGGTCGTCTATCTGATCGAGGGCTTCCGCTGGAGCTTTTACGGCACCACCGACATCGGCGTCGGCATCAGCCTCGCCGCGACCGTGGGCTTCATGCTGGCCTGCATGGGCGTCGTGTGGTGGATCTTCCGGACCGGCTACCGGCTGAAGACCTGACCGGAAACGGGCGGCCCCGACGCTGCCGGGGCCGCCGTCGTGATCAGGCGTGTTCGAGCGCCTCCTGATCGGCGCGCGAGACGCCGTCGCCGTCGAGATTCTCCGCGACGAACTCCCAGTTGATCACATTGCCGAGCACGGTCTCGGCGAAGCGCGGACGCTCGTTGCGATAGTCGATATAATAAGCATGCTCCCACACATCGAGCGTGAGCAGCGGCTTCATGCCCTCGTAGACGACCGGGGTGTCCGCGTCGTGCAGCGAGGTGATCTTCAGCTCGTCGCGGTCCAGAACGAGCCAGGCCCAGCCATTGGAGAAATGGCCGACCGCCTCCTCCTTGAGCCTGGCGAGCATCGGATCGATGCCGCCAAACGCGTTCGCGATCAGCTGGGCGAGCCTGCCCTCGGGCGTTTGCCCCTCCGGCGGCGCCAGGCATTGCCAGAAGAAGCTGTGATTCCAGTGCTGGGCCGCATTGTTGAACACGGCCTTGTCGCCGCCGGCCCTGGCCTGCCGGATGATGTCCGTCAGCGAGCCGTCCAGGCCCTTCTCCGCGACCGCGGCATTGAGCTTGTCGACATAGGCCTTGTGATGCTTGCCGTGATGATAGTCGAACGTCTCGGCGGACATGTAGTCGCCCAGCGCATCCTTGGCGAAGGGCAGATCGGGAAGCTTGAAACTCATGGAAGGAGGTCTCCTGCGCGGACCAGGGCAGCCCGCGCAGGTCTAACCAACAGGAAGCCCCGACGTTCCGGCCCTCAGCGGCTGATCACGCGGAAGCGGGTCAGCTCCGCCCGCGGCTCGTTCCACTCCGGGGCGATCCGGCTCGCCTCGGAATAATCGCGATAGGCGGCGTTCAGATTGCCCAGAGTTTCGTTGGCGATCCCCCGGCCATAATGGGCGAGCGCCGGCCGCGTCGTATTGCGCGCGAGGGCCATGGTGAACAGATTCATCGCCTCGGCCGCATTCTCGCGCCGCAGCAGGGCCGCACCCTTGTTGAGATAGGCCTCGGGCTGGTTCGGATCCATCGCGATCGCGCGGTCGAAATCGCTGATCGCCAGGTCGATCGCGCCGCGCCGCAATTGCAGGATGCCGCGGTTCACATGGGTGGCGACCATTTCATAATTGGTCAGCGTCTCGTGCAGCAGCGCCTCGTCGCAGCGGCGGAGGTCGCGCAGGACAGGCAACATCGGGCTGTCGGCCGCCTCGTAGCAGAGACGCGCGTCGCTGTTGCCGAGCACCACCACGGCGGCGCTGGCCGGCGCGGCGGTGGCGCAGGCGGCGATGCAGGCTGCAGCGCCGAGCAGATGATAACGGTTGAGCATGATCGGGACTCCCTCTTCAAAGTCAGCCCACCAGGAGCCGCTCCGAGCGCTGGGAGTTACAGGCGGCCGTCATGGCGCGCCTCCCCGGGAGCAGCCCGGGCCCCTTCTACGCCGATCGTGACGAAACCGGACCAGTTTTTCGACGAAACGCTTCGTCGCCGCTGACCAAGGTGACCCAAAGGAGTTATCCCGGACCTGATCCGGGATGACTAGGGGGTGGCGAGATGCGCGCCCGCAATCCAGGCGCGGCCGGCTTCGAGCCGCGCGATCTCGCGCCGGGCCATGGCGCTGACCAGCAGCGAATCCGCTTTCGTCCCCCGCTCGAACACCGCGATCCGGCCGTCGAGGCCGGGGGCGGCCGCGGCCTGCGCCCGGAGCGCCGCCCAGCGCACCCGGTCGCTGGGGTGACCGGCGGCGAAGTCGCGGAGCAGGTCCTCGCCCTCCTCCCCGCCATAATGGGCGGCCAGCGCCAGCATCGGCTCGAGCGCGGTGCGGGTCATGATCCCGGCGATCGTCTGGTTCTCGATGTCGAACCGATATTGATCCCGGAACGCACTGCTGTGCGACGCCTCGAGGATGTTGAGGCTGACCGACATGGCGTCGGCCGGCAGCTGCAGGTGGATGTCCTTGTGGGCGCGGTAGAGCATCACCTTGCCCTGCTCCAGCCGCGCCTTCTCGACGAAGCGGAGGTTCACATGCTCGCCCGGATAGCCGACCACCGACGCGTAATCATATTCATAATAGTCCGACCAGTAGCCGGGGCCGAGATAGCCGACGGTCAGGAAGGAGAAATTGTGGTCGTGCGGAACGCCGTAGAAGAAGGGATCGGGTCCCGAATGCCGCACCACGCTGTCCTTCAGCGCCGGCCAGAAATTGGCGCGCAGAACGAATTTGGAATCGGGGCGGACGTGCAGCAGCACCACCGGGGCCGAATATTGATTGTCCCTGAGCTGGCCGGCGCAGCGCTGCTTCAGCTCCGCCATCTTTCCAGCACAGTGGGATCCGAAGCTTGGAATTCACGTGACTTGAAGTCGCGGC
>JADMIO012791375.1_pt1 | contig 32752 bp, 25 predicted proteins | sample 8958161 | NCBI WGS metagenome assembly JADMIO01 (sample SAMN16585339, study PRJNA669376) | soil metagenome | isolation source: Crop rotation soil | place: USA: Cullars Rotation, Alabama | collected 2011
TTTCCCTACCCTTCCCCGCCTCATCTTCCGCTTCAACCGCCGCGACCACGGCCGCCTCCGACTCCTCATCAATTTCCTCAATGACCTCCCCTGACCCCAACCAATTCCAACTCCCATGCCCAACCACCGCACCCTCTTCGTACTGTTCTTCGCCCTCCTCTCAATTAATGCCCCCCTCCTTTCCCAACAACCCCGCCCCAACGTTATTATCATCCTCGCCGACGACATGGGCTTCTCCGACCCCGGCTGCTTCGGCGGTGAAATCCACACCCCCAACATCGACCGCCTCGCCGCCCAGGGCGTCCGCCTCTCCCAGTTCTACAACATGGCCCGCTGCTGCCCCACCCGCGCCAGCATCATGACCGGCCTCTACCCCCACCAGGCCGGCATCGGCGCTATGAACCAGAACCTCGGCCGTCCCACCTACCAGGGTGAGCTCAACGACCGCTGCGTCACCGTCGCCGAAGTCCTCCGCGAATCCGGCTACCACACCGGTATGGCCGGCAAGTGGCACCTCTGCCACCTCACCATCAACGCCGGCGGCCCCCGCGCCAAACGCCTCCTCAACTACCAGGAAGAAGCCCCCATCTCCCGCTCAAAAGCCAACTGGCCCTGCAACCGCGGCTTCGAAGAACACTGGGGCACCATCGCCGGTGTCGAAGACTTCTACGACCCCTACTCCCTCGTCCACAACGAACAGACCATCAAGCCCGACAACAAAGACTTCTACTACACCGACTTCATCACCGACCACTCCGTCCGGATGATCGACCAGTTCACCGCCAACCCCGCCACCGCAACCGCCGATCAAAAACCCTTCTTCCTCTACGTCGCCTACACCGCCCCCCACTGGCCCATGCAGGCCCGCGAACAGGACATCGCCAAGTACGCCGACACTTACACTGTTGGTTGGGATGCCATTCGTCAGGCCCGCTTCGACCGCCAGGTCGCCATGGGCCTCATCAAGAAGGAATGGGGTCTCTCCCCCCGCGCAACCTATCGCGGCGTCAATGAAGGCCCCAGCTCACTCGGCCCCTGGGAAGCCGCCCAGGAAAAAGCCTGGCAGGCCCGCCGCATGGCCGTCTACGCCGCCATGGTCGAATCCATGGACCGCGGCATCGGCAAAATCCTCGACACCCTAAAATCCAAAAACCTCGAGCAAAACACCCTCGTCTTCTTCCTCTCCGACAACGGCGGCTGCGCCGAGAACGTCCGCGCCGAGTGGTACGACATCCCCAGCAAAACCCGCGATGGCCGCGACATCCACGTCGGCAACAACCCCGCCCTCATGCCTGGCCCTCAAGAGGTCTACCAGTCCTACGGCCCCGCCTGGGCCAACACCTCCAACACACCCTTCCGCCGTTTCAAGCACTGGACCGAAGAAGGCGGCATCTCCGCCCCCTTCATCGCCCGCTGGCCCGCAATGATCAAACGCTCGGGCCGCATCGAACTCGATCACATCGGCGACACCATCGACTTCATGCCCACCATCCTCGAAGCCGCCCGCGCCCAATATCCCAAAGAATTCCACGGCCGCCCTATCACCCCCGAAGAAGGCCGCTCACTCCTCCCCGCCCTCACCGGCCAACCCTTCGACCGCGGCCCCCTCTTCTGGGAACACGAAGGCAACCGCGCCGTCCGCCAGGGCAATTTCAAACTCGTCGCCGCCCACAACGAACCCTGGCAACTCTACGACATCTCCACCGACCGCACCGAACTCAAAGACCTCGCCAACCAAAACCCCCAACTAGTCTCCGACCTCCAATCCCTCTACACCCAATGGGCCCAACGCACCGGCGTAGAACCCTGGCCCATCTCCCGCCGCTAAAACGGTCTACCAGATTTCAACGATTCTTCAGCTCCCCGCAAAGAGAGGGCGAGGCTCCCGCCGAGCCGGATTTTCCAAAGGCCTGCGCCTCGATGGAAACTCCTCCCTCCCCCAACCCTCGCAAAGATTGCCCCGACTTCGGCCCCTTTCCCTTCACTTCCGCTTCCACTTCTTCCCCCGCTTTTCGCCATCCAGGATCTCTCCGCCATCCACCCCAATAACACTGCTATTCACCCTCGCACCGGCAATGACCGCCGCCTTCCCCGTCAACGCCTCCGTCGTCCTCCCAGTCGGCTCCACCGCCGCCACCACCGCCGGCCCCCCGGCCGGCAGGATCTGGTTGAAGTTGGTCTGCAGCGTATTGAAGTCCCCCAGCAAAACCTTCTGGTCATACGTAAAGTCCCCCATCGTCCAACTCGCACCAGCCACCACATTAAAGTTCGTCTGCACCACGTTGAAGTCCCCCAGCAACGCCTTTCCATCCAGCGTTGCATCACCGGAGATCGTGTACATCACCTCCACGCTATTGGGTGTAGTGTTGGCCCCAGATCCATCCGCCGAGTCGCCATAACCCACCGCGAACACCGTCGGGTTCAGTGCCGCCGCCGAAGATCGGATCGCACCGCTTCCAGCCGCTGCGTTGCCCGTCCACATATTGCTGGCATAACCCGCCACAAGGTACGACTGAATCGCCGCCACCGGATCCACCCCCGCACCGGCGTACTTGAAGAACACCTTGCTCGTATTGATGTCAATCGTCGTCCCGCTCAGCAGATGACCACTGTCCAACCCATTGATGGTGACATCGTTCACCGCCGGTGTCCCACCCTGCGGCTGGTTGATCTTCAGCACGTTCGGCAGCGGGTTGCCATTGGAGTAGTCGAGGGTAATCACATCATGTCCGCCGTGGCCATTGATCGTCAGTCCGTTCGGATCATTGATCAGCACCTGCCCCGCCGCCAGCGTGCTCATCGCCCAGTCAATATGCGTACCGTCCCCATCCCTCGTCAGCATGATCACATCATCCCCTGCCGTTGCGTCAATCGTGTTCTGGCTCGCAACGATCGTATACGCCTGTCCCACAAATCCCGCATTGCTCCCCGAGATGAACACCTCGACGGCACCGTCATACATGTTGGTCATCACCACATCCGGCCGCCCGTCTCCGTTCGCGTCCGTCACCGCAACCCAACGCGGCCCCTTCCCCACTGCAAATGTCTGCATCACCCCGAACGTCCCATCCCCATTCCCGATCAACACCCCGATCTTCCCGTTCACCTGGTTCCCGTGACCGAACTCCGTCACCACATCCCATTTTTCATCGCCGTTAAAATCCGCCACTGCCACGCGCTCGGTCCGATCTCCGGCCAGATACACGTTCCCCTGCACAAATGTCGCGTTCCCATTCCCAACAAGGACCTCAACCCCATACCCCGCGGGAAAATCCCCTACCGAAACAACGTCCGGCTTCCCATCACCGTTCACATCCACAATTGCACTGCTTTGCGCACCCGTTTCACCTATTTGCTGTTTCGCCTGAAACGTCCCGTTCCCGTTACCCAGAAACAGTGACGAGAATCCGACGACAACATCCGCCTTCCCGTCACCGCTCACGTCTCCGATTGTCGTATCAAACAACGCACCCATCGACGCCGTCGTCAAAGCCGCGCCGAATGTTCCATTCCCGTTCCCCAGCGCCGTCACAAGCCGCTGTGTTATGCCGGTGCCTCCCGACACCACGTCCACTCTTCCGTCCCCATTTACATCCCCCGTCGCCACAGAAAACACCGCCGGCATCGCCAGCGTTTGTGCCGCCTGGAAAGTCCCGTCTCCATTCCCCAACAGGACTGACACCTGGTCGGTCGAGAACGACACAGCAACCAAGTCTGGTTTCCCGTCCCCATTCACGTCCGACACCGAGACGTCGTAAGCCGTTCCATAAACCGCGAACGTCTTGCCAGGCCCAAAAGTACCGTTGCCATTCCCCAGGAAAATGTCCACGCCCGGTACCGTCCCCGCCACAAGGTCCGCCTTCCCATCTCCGTTTAAATCCGCCGCATGCACCCCGATTGGGAATTGAGCTGTCGCGAGCGTCTGCCCCGCACCAAATGCCGCCGCGTTCGAAGACCCCAACGGATGCCCTGCCGCATCATGAATTGACCCGTTATCCACCAGATTCAACCCCAGCGTTCCGCTCCCGCTGATCCCGTTCACTGTCACCGTGTACGAAGCTCCACCCCCACTCACGATCGGCGTTGACGCAGTCACCCCGGCCAATGCCAGCGCAAAGTCCGCCGCGTCCACGCCCGTCACCGGTGTGCTGAACGTCACCGCAAAGCTGACGCTCGCCGCTCCTGTAACTGCGCCCGCCGGATTTGATCGGTTGATCGAAACCACCGACGGATAGGCAGGCAATACCGAGTAGTTCGCCCCGGCATAGCTGCCATTATTTAATCCCACGCCCCCCAACGGGTTACCCACGCCCGCCACGATCGAGTCATCATCCACGAGGTTGAGTTGCAGCGCTCCGCTCCCACTGATCCCATTCACCGTCACCGTGTAATTCGCGCCGCTTCCCGATACAACCACCCCCGGCGACGCAAACGCCCCGCCTGAAGTCACTACGCGAAAATCCGTCGCATCAACCCCCGTCACCGCCTCATTGAAACTCACCGCATAACTCACCGAACTCCCCGTCGCCGTCGCCCCCGCCGGATTCAACCGCGTAATCCCTGTCACGACCGGCTGCACGCTCGGCGCGATCGTGTACGCTTGCCCCGTAAAGCTCCCGTTCAGCACCTGGCGCAGCAGCACCCCCGCCGTCCCGTTCGCGAAGTTCCCCACCACCACGTCCGCAAGCCCATCCCCGCTTAAATCTGAAACCGCAACACCCGACGGCTGGTTCCCCACGCCGAAAGTCACCTGCCCCGCGAACGTCCCGTCACCGTTGCCCAGCAGCACGCTTACATTCGAAGCGCTGTTCTCGTACTTGTAATTCGCCGCCACCAGGTCCAGGTTCCCGTCCCCGTTGATGTCGGTTACGGCCACCGACTTCGGCCCGATCCCCGTCGCCAGCGTTTGTGCCGTCCCGAATGTCCCATCCCCGTTGCCCTGCATGACACTCAAAACCGTGCCGGTGCTGGCCCCGACCACCAGATCCAGCCGCCCGTCCCCGTTCACATCTCCCAGCGCCAAACCTTGCGCCGCCGTGCCCGCGGCCAACGTCGTCCGCGCCGCCAGCGTCCCGTTACCGTTCCCCAGCAGCACGCTCACCGTGCTCCTGTTTGCAACCAGAACATCGGCCTTGCCGTCCCCGTTCACATCGCCCGACAGCACCGACCACCCATACGTCCCGGCGTCGAACGTCGTCACAGCTTTGAACGTCCCGTCCCCGTTGCCCGGCAGCACGCCGATCGTCGAGGCAGGCCCCGCCGCCATGCCGCTCACCACGAGCAAGTCCAGTTTCCCGTCCCCGTCTAGGTCCGCCGTCGTAACCTGGACCGGCTGCGATCCGCCCGAAAACGTCTTCTCGGCCTGAAAAGTCCCGTCTCCATTCCCCAGCATCACCGCCGGCGGCGGCCCCGACCCGAAGTTCGTCGAGCCCGCCAGCACCAGGTCCCCCTTTCCGTCCCCGTTCACGTCCGCCACCATCCCCCCGTTCGATCGCGACGTCGTGTACGTCGTCGGCGACCCGAACGTCCCGTTCCCGTTGCCCAGCACCACCGACGGCCCCGGCGAATCCAGAAACAAGTCCGACTTCCCGTCAAGGTTCAAATCCGCCACCGACACCGAATTCGGATGAATCCCCGTTGCATACGTCTTCTGCGCGGCAAGCGATATCCCGTTCGACTGAAGCGAGTTCCCCAACGCATCGTGAATGCTCCCGTTATCCACCAGATTCAACCCCACCGTCCCAGTCCCCGAGATGCCGTTCACCGTCACCGAATACACCGCCGGCCCACCGCCCACCACCACCGGCGTACTCGCGCTCGCCCCCGACAGTGCCAGCGCAAAGTCCGTCGCGTCCACCCCGCTCAGTGCCTCGCTGAACGTCACCGAAAACGTCACGCTCGACGCACTCGTCGTCTGCGAACTCGGATTCGACCGGTTGATCGACACCACCGACGGCGGCGCAACCCCAGCCAATACTCCCGCGCTGCTCCCTCCAAAATTCCCCACCACCAGATCCGTTCTCCCATCCCGATTCAAATCCCCCGAAGCAATCGAAAACGGATTCGCCCCCGTCCCAAACGTCCTCTGCCCCACAAACGTCCCATTCCCATTCCCCTGCAACACGCTCACGCTGTTGCTGGAATAATTCGCCGCCGCGACATCCAGCTTTCCGTCCGCATTGAAATCCCCCACCACCACAGCCGCCGGAACTGACCCCACGCTGAGAACACTTTGGCCCCCAAACGTCCCATTTCCGTTGCCCAGGAGCACGCCGACTCCCGTTCCCTCTTCCGCCACCACCAGATCCACCCTCCCATCCCCATTCACATCCCCACCCGCCACCGAGAACGGCTGCGTCCCCGCACCAAACGTAGACCTCGCCCCGAAACTCCCATTCCCATTGCCCAAGAGCACCGACACCGTCCCCGCACTCTTATTCGCTACCGCCAGATCCAGCTTCCCATCCCGATTCAAATCCCCCACCACAATCGAAGAAGCCTGCGTGCCGCCAGCAAACGTCACCTGCCCAACAAACGTCCCATTCCCATTGCCGAGTAAAACCGACACCGTCCCCGTCACCGCCCCGTAATTGGCGACCACCAGGTCCGGCTTCCCATCCCCATTCACATCCCCCACCGCCACGAACCGCGCCTGCGTCCCCGCCCCCAACTGCGTCTGGCTCCCGAACGTCCCGTTCCCATTCCCCAGCAAAACAGAAACATTCCCCGACCCATTGTTCGCCGTCACCAGATCCAGTCTTCCATCCCGATTTAAATCCGCAACAGCCACACCAAATGGAGTAGTCCCCACCGAAAACGTTGCCTGCGTCCCAAATCCTCCGCTCCCATTCCCCAGCAGCACCCCCACCGTCCCCGCCGTCCCATTGGCAACAACGAGGTCCAGCTTCCCATCCGCATTCACATCCGCCGTCGCCACCGCCCTTGGCTGCGACCCCACCCCAAACGTTACCTGCGGCGCGAAAGCAGCGATCGCCGAGGCCAACATCACCCGCCTCTCCAACTCCTCCGCAAGGTGCGCACGATCACCCCTGGATTTGCTCACCCTCAAAACTCTTCCCATCTTGCAATGCCCCTCTAAAATTGTGTCGTCATGTTCACCCCCGATCCGCCTTTAAGCAAGCAGAATGCGCACATCGCTTGCATCCCCATAACCCCCAGCCGTCCACCAACTTCCCATCCAAAACCTTAAGGTTTAGCCTATAGATAGCGGGGAGTACTCTTTTCCAACGCCATCGCACCCACCCGTTGTCCATTGTCAATTGACAATTGCCGTCTGTCGCATCCGTCTCACCCGCCCCCCCATCCTGGCCGGAAACTCAACCTCAAGGCGTCGTCCTCACCTCGCCACACCCCATGTCACACCTGCAGTCGCACCCCAACGCGTTTCAGCACGTGCAGATAAAATAGCAATAATTTAACAACCGGACACCCGGCACCCTAAAAGGTGTCCGGAAGTGTCCGGCGTCCCTTCCCCCTCATCCTCTGTCCCTCCACCCCATGCCACGAAGCACCCTCCACTTCGTCCCTTCGTCCCTTCGTCCCTTCGTCCCTCCGTCACTGCTTTTCCCCGCCCTCCCCTTCCCCCCATCAATTATCGTCCGCCCCTCAACCTCCATATCCAACCCCCTTCCCAACCGATAAGTTACCTTCCGATGTCCCAATCCCAGACCATCTTCCTCGCCGGCGGCGGCACCGGCGGACACCTCTACCCCGGAATCGCCGTCGCCCAAGCCCTCAAGACCCTTGCACCAGACCTCAATCCCGTCTTCCTCGCCACCCGCAAGGAAATCGACCGGGTCATCCTCGAACCCACCGGCTTCGAGTTCATCCCCCAACCCGTCATCCCCTGGAAAAAGTCCATCAGCGGAACCCTCCGTTTCGCGATGGCCCTCCGCGAAACCTGGGATGTGGTCCGGAAGCTCATCAAGGACCGCAAACCCGCCGTCGTCCTCGGCCTCGGCGGCTATGCCGCCGGCCCGGCGGTTCGGATGGCCTCGTCCAAGGCCATCCCCACCGCCCTGATCAACCCCGACGTCATCCCCGGCGCTGCCAACAAGCTCCTGATCAAACGGGCCGCGGCAGTCTGCTGCCAGTTCGAACAAACGGCCAACTACGTCGATTCGTCCCTCCGCACCAAGCTCCAGGTCACCGGTTGCCCGATCCGCTCCGACATCCGACACCTTCCCCCGCGCGACCAGGCCATGTCCCGCCTCGGTCTGGATCCGAAGATGGATACCCTGGTCGTGACAGGGGCCTCGCTTGGGGCACAGACCGTCAATGAGGGAGTGTTGGAGTTTTTGAAAGAGGTCCCTCCGCGAGGGTGGCAAGTGTTGCACTTATCGGGCCGGGATCATGGGGAGGCGGTTCGAGCCGGGTACAAGGGGGTTTCGACCCCGGCGGTGGTCGTGGACTTTACTCCTGACATGGCGGACGTGTGGGCCGTCGCGGATCTGGCTGTGAGTCGGTCGGGGGCAAGCAGTTGTGCGGAGCTGACTGCCTGCGGCATTCCGTCGGTATTGCTGCCTTACCCGTATCACAAGGACATGCATCAGCGGGAAAACGCCAAGGTGCTTGCCGAAGCAGGCGCGGCCATATTGGTGGACGATGAGAAGGATGCGAAGAAGAACGCGCAGAAGCTGCGGCCTGCAATTGAGCCTCTGCTTTATGACGTCGTGAAGCGCCGGACGATGTCGGAGGCCGCGCGGAAAATTGGAAAACCCGACGCCGCGGAAAATGTCGCACGGCTCATTACAGAGCTTGCCCGATCCGGCCGATGAGGGGTATTGAAACGCCGGGGTCTGTCACGTCTGTGTCTCGACGTTTTGTGACGCGCCCAACTGCACAAAAATCGCAAGTTTGAAGTAAGCACCAGTGGGGAGTAGGATGCGGACGGCAATGGAAAATGCCTTAAGCGAGTTGCGAACGGACGCGCCGGGGAATGATTCTGTGGCACCGCGCGAGAGGTCTGAGGGGACAAGCCGGTTCACTGGCCGGCGCATCCATTTCATCGGCATCGGCGGCAGTGGAATGAGCGGCTTGGCGCGCATGCTCCTGGACAGCGGCGCGATCATCACCGGGTCTGAACCGAAGCCCAATGCACAGACTATTGAGCTGACCAAGCACGGGGCGCAAATCAGCCGCGGGCAGATGGGCGAACTGCTCAGCCGTGGGATCGACCTGGTCGTCCGGACGGCTGCGGTAAAGGATGCGAATCCGGAGTTCCAGGCGGCGGGCCGGTACGGACTGAAGACGATCAAGTACGCCGAGATGCTTGGCCAGGTGATGCAGGAACGGCTGGGCATCGCCATCGCCGGGACGCACGGCAAATCCACCACCACCGCCATGACCGCTTACGCACTTTTGCGGTGCGGGGCGGATCCCAGCTTCGTGGTGGGTGGGACGGTTCCGCAGCTTGGGGGTGGGAGCCGGTCGGGGAAGGGACAGGCATTTGTCGCAGAGGCCTGTGAGTTTGATCGGAGCTTTCATAACCTGCGGCCGCGGGTGGCGGCGATTACGAACATCGAAGCCGATCATCTCGACTGCTACAAGGACCTGGACGAGATCATCGAATCGTTCCGCAAGTTTGCGAGCCTGGTGCCGGCTGATGGACTGATCCTGGCCAACGCGACGGATCAGAAGGTTCGGAAGGCGATCGCGGGGCTGATTACGCCGGTTCAGGGCGTGGCGGTTGGTGCGGAGGCGGACTGGTCTTCGACGGTGACGGGGATTGAGAAAGGTTGTTATCGCGGGGATTTGCGGTTCAAGGGGAAGCCTGCCGGGCAGTTGAAGCTGTCAGTGGCGGGTGAGCACAATCTGTTCGATGCGACGATGGCCGTCGCGGCATGTGCCGCGTGCGGAGTGGATCCGGCGCGGGCGGCCGAAGCGCTGGGCGATTTCCGAGGGGTAGACCGGCGGATGATGGAAATCGGGCGGTGCAACGGCGCAATTATCGTTGACGATTACGGTCACCATCCAACCGAGATCCGCACGACGTTGCGGGCGCTGAAACAAAAATACGATCCGAAGCGTCTGATCTGTGTGTTCCAGCCGCACCAGCATAGCCGCACGCGGTTTCTGCTGGAGGAGTTTGGACAGTGCTTCGTGGACGCCGACCAGACGGTGATTTCGGACATTTACTTCGTACGGGACAGCGAAGCCGAGCGGCAGCGGGTGAGTGCGGCGGACCTGGTGAACCGGATCAAGCGGAACGGACAGCGGGCCGTACACGTGCCAACGTTTGAGCAGATTGTGGACTATCTGAAGGATGACCTGCGCCCTGGGGACCTGTTAATTACGATGGGGGCAGGAAATGTTTGGGAAGTTGGGCGGGACCTGGCGCAACAGGGGTAATATGATGTCAACTGCGACGATGCGAATCGGAACATCCAATCCCTTTGCCGGCCTGGAAGAGGTCGTTCGTGAGAACGTGCCGCTTGCACCCAAGACGTGGTACAAAATCGGCGGGCCGGCCAAGTGGTTTGTGCAGCCGCGGAACCCTGAGGAGCTGGCCGAAGCGGCACAGCGCTGCGCGGAGAACGAGATCCCGATTTTTGTGTTGGGATTAGGGGCCAACCTGCTGGTCAGTGATGCGGGTGTGAATGGGGCCGTGTTCAAGCTGGATCACGAGCACTGGCGTCGCGTGAAGTTTGAAGGGGAGAAGCTCGAGGCGGGTGCGGGCGTCGATCTGCAGAAACTGATTTTGCGCACGGTGCGGCAGGGATTGGCAGGCATTGAGAGCCTGGCCGGGATTCCGGGGACGATGGGCGGCGGGATCCGGATGAACTGCGGCGGGAAGTTCGGAGACATTGGCTCGCGCGTGACGCGGGTGCAGGTGATGGACTCCGGCGGGACGCAGTTCGAGCGGACTAAGGATGACCTGGTTTTTGACTACCGCACGACGAACATCGCTGCGCCGTTCATCCTGAGCGCGACGCTGGAACTGGAAGAAGAAGATCCCGAGCGGATCATGAAGCGGACGAAAGAGATCTGGATGTTCAAGCGGAACAGCCAGCCGCTGAACACGAAGAACGCCGGTTGCATTTTCAAGAACCCCAGGGGGCTGAGCGCGGGGGCCCTGATCGACCAGGCTGGGCTGAAGGGGATGAAAGTGGGCGGGGCCGAGGTGAGCGAGAAGCACGCGAACTTCATCGTCGCCCATCCGGGCTGCAAGGCCGACGACGTGCTGAAACTCGTGAAGATCATCCGCGAGAAGGTCTACGAAAAGAACGAGATCCACCTCGAAAGCGAAGTGAAGATCTGGGCGTAGGACAGGGTTCACCGCAGAGCCGCAGAGAAGAGATTTACCACGAAGGCACGAAGACACGAAGGGAAGACAGGGCTAAAACGCAAAGACCTAAACGCAATGAGAATCGCGTTTACGTCTTTACGGTTTAGCATTTCCTTCGTGTCTTCGTGCCTTCGTGGTGAAAAGGATTCTTGGAGCGTACCACAGCTCCGCGGTGGGTTGTATATCTGAAAGGTGTCCCAATGCGAGTGACGGTGTTATATGGCGGGCCTAGTGCGGAGCGGGAAGTGAGTCTGGTGAGCGGGCGGGCCGTCATTGAGGGGCTGAAGTCGATGGGGCATGAGGTGTTTGGGAGCGACGTGTCCCCGACCGATCTGTCGGGGCTGGATCACACGGCGGACGTGGTGTTTCCGGTGTTGCACGGGCAGTTCGGGGAGAGTGGAGAGTTGCAGGAGATTTTGGAGCAGCGGGGGATTCCGTTCGTGGGGTCGGGGTCGAAGGCGTCGCGGCTGGGGATGGACAAGGTGGCAACGAAGCAGGCGTGGGAGGCGGCGGGGTTGCCGACTCCACGGTATCGCGTGGTGACAGCGGCGGATAAGCCGTTCCCGCAGATCGATTACTCGTGCGTGGTGAAGGCGATTTCGAGCGGGAGCAGCATCGACGTGTATTTGTGTAAAGCACCGGCGGAATTGCCGGCCGCAGCTTCGGAGGCGATGGAGCAGGTGGTGGGACGGCACGGGCGGGCGCTGGTGGAGCAGTTCATCAGTGGGCCGGAGTTGACGGTGGGATTGCTGGAAGAGAAGCCGCTGTCGCCGATTCGGATTGTGCCGAAGAGTGAGTTCTTTGATTTCCACGCGAAGTACAAGGCGAATGATACCGAGCATCGGTTTGAGACAGGGTTGCCGGCATCTGTTGTGGAGGAATGTAAGGAGCTGGCGCGGAAGGCGAATGGGGTTGTGGGTGCGCGGGATTTGGCTCGTGTGGACATCATGATTGATGAGCAGACGCATCGGCCATACTTGTTGGAGATCAATACGTTGCCCGGGTTTACGCCGAAGAGTTTGTTGCCTGAGGCGGCGAATCATGGGGGGATTCCGTTTGGGAAGCTGGTAGATCGGCTGGTGAGGCGGGCGGCGGAACGGGGATCCAATTGACAATTGATAGTTGACAATTGACAACGGAAATACCGGTGAAGGGTTTGTGTTTGATCGCGTGAGGGGAGGCGCGATCGGCGGAAGGCGAGAAGCATTTTTCTGAGTTCGCGAGGGGGAAGAAGATTCACTTCAAGGGCTGTCGCTGCAAGTTGACTGCGGGCCGGCTTCAAGTTTTGGAGTACCAAAACTGCGCCGTTCCCGGTGGTGTTGGGGTATCCTCGGCTGATCGGGCGGAAGACGAGAACGGATCGCTGAGCGATACGGCTGGGGAGTATGGTGAGTTTTGTGATTGGAGGCGCCCAGCGCGGGCCGCCGCTCCACGACGGGCGCTGAGTCGCTGCTTTCGTTTGTCAGTGCCGTTCCCTTTTCGCCCTCGGTGGCGAAGGGCAAAAATAGGGAACTTTATTGTGGGGGAAGCAGAGATCCACAGGTGTAGCCACACTCGGGGCAGCGGGTGGGGGTGGCGCGGAGGTTGTAGTGGCAGACGGGGCAGTGGCCGGGGCGGGGGGGGGGGTGGGGGTGGCGGATGAACTGAAGGAGGCGAGCGGCGGGGAGGAGAGTAAGGATGACGGCGACGAGGGGCCAGGGGAGGCGGAGGATTCGGCCGTTATCATCCCAATACGGGTCCTGTATTCGCTCGACCCACGAGGGCGACCGATCGGAGAGCAGGGAGTGTCGGCGAATCTTGATGTCGTGAGTTTCGGCCCATTCGCCGTTCTTTTCGCGGCCCTGCATCGCGCCGAGGCTGACGGTGCCGAGGTTCCAGTCGAGGAATACCCGAATTTCCATGGGAATTGGGGCTCGGGGTTTCGTGAGAACTTGAAGGACGCTGAACTCACGATCCCTTGCAGCAAAGCTGGCGAGGAGAACCGAAATTGCGGCGAGGCAAGAGAGAAGCGCAGCGGCGTTGAAGGCCCAGCGGCGCAGGCGGTGCGGGCCGGGACGTGGGCGGGTGAGGTGGAGAAAGGGGAGGGTGGGGGCGAGGAGGAAGAGGGTGCCGTACCAGAGGGAGAAGATGCGCTGGTCGAGTACGTCGTGCCAGCGGTGGACGAGGTCGCCGTGGGAGTCGATGCGTGGGTTGGAAATTACTTCCGTCCGCAGGTAGTCCCAGAGGATACGGTGCGCGGCAACGCAGCGAACTGGGTCTTCGAGCGCGGAAAGCAGAGCGATGAAATTAGCGCGGAAACGAACGTCGTTCGGGTTGTAGCGGATCGGGTAGAACACCTGGATTGAAGGGCTGGGGTAGTCGGGTTCGGGACCACCGTCGCCAAAAAGGGCGGCGAGTCCGGTTAAGGCGGGTTTTGTGGTTGCGCGCGTGGGATCTCGGAATCGCCAGATATCGGTGTTGCGGATAACTGATGCGTTCCGGATGGCTTCGGCGAGGGCTTGGGGCGTGGTTGGCGGGGTGTAGTCGGGTATGCCGTCGGTCCAGCGGTTGATGTGCGGGGTGAATGGGGAAGGAGGAGCGGCGAGAGTGAGGCGGCCTTCGTAGGAATGGACGGTGTAGCGGGTGGAGCGGAAGTGGAAAGAGAATTGGGCGTCGTCGCGCTGCGTGGAAAGCCAGGGGAAGAGGGTTGCGAGGCAAAAGAGCGCTGGGAGGAAATGGGGGCGGAGGCGCGTCGGCAACGGGAGCTTCATACCCTGATGGTTGGTACCGCGATCAAGGCGAGAGCTTCCGGGCAGGGGAGACAGGGAGACAGGAATGCCCGGCCCATCGGGTGCAGGTTGGAAAGCCTGCAGCACGATTCATCGACCTTCGGTCGATCACAGCCGGGGGCGGCTGTGCCACATGAAGAAGAGTGAAGCGGAGAGCGCATCCCCCGAAGTGAGGGCGAGGGGTATGGGGCGTGTTGGGGTATGATGGACGGGCGGGATATCTGGAAGTGGGTGGGATGGGAGTGTCATGAGCGAACAACACACTGCGAAGGATACGCATTCGAAGGCACTGGCGATCAATCTGGAGGGGGCGATTTATGGGAGTTTTGCGGAGATTGGGGCGGGGCAGGAGGTGGCGCGGTGGTTTCTGACCGCGGGGGCGGCGTCGGGGACGGTGGCGCAGACGATCAGCGCGTATGACAAAGCCGTGAGCGATGACACTTATGGGGCGGGGACGCGGTATGTGTCGCGCGAGCGGCTGATGGCGATGCTCGATCACGAGTACAAATTGCTGGTGGAGCGGCTGGGGCCTACGCGCGGAGAGAAGACGCGGTTCTTCGCGTTTGCCAATACCGTGGCGACGCGAAACTACAAAGGCGACAACGAGCAGCACGGGTGGGTGGGGCTGCGGTTTCAGTCTGAACCGAAGGGCGAGACCAGCGACGTGCTGCTGCACGTCAACCTGATGGACGCCACGGCGGCCAAGCAGCAGGAGGCGCTGGGGATTTTCGGGGTGAACCTGCTTTACGCGGCCCATTACGACAAGGGAGTGGATGCGTTTCTGGAGGGTCTTTGGGATGGGCTGGGGATCGACCGGCTGGAGATCGATGTGCTGGATTTCTCGGGGCCGGCCTTTGCGGGGGAGGATCCGGCGAAGTGGTGTTTGCAGTTGTTGCGGCGGAAGATGGGGTGTGCGATTTTATTTGATGCAGCGGGGAAAGTGGTGGAGCCGTCGGGGGTGTTGCGGAAGCGGCCGTTGATTGTGGACCGGGGAAGGTTTGAGACGGTTGAGCCGTTCCATCAGGCGATGTTGAAATCGGCGGAGAGGGCGCTGCGGGCGGAGGGGGCGGAGTTGTCGCGGGAGCCGCAGGGCGTGCTGGAGATGGCGCTCAATCCGGTGCTGGGTGAGGATATGCCAGACGATGCGACGGCACTGGCGCGGGTGCGGAACATGCTTAGCGTGGGGCCGGCGCTTGTGACGGACATCAGGGAAACGTTTCACCTCATTCCGTACCTCAGACGACATACGCACGAGCCGATCAGGCTGGTGGGCGGCGTGGCGCTGCTGGCGCGGATGATGCAGTCGCAGTATTACCACGAGTTGCCCGGGGAACTGCTGGAGGGGATGGGCAAACTTTTTGCGAGCAACGTGACGTTTTATGTGTACCCGATGCCGCGCGATGCGGTGGAGGCGGTGCTGGGGATGGAGCTGGCAAATCGGATTTGCCGGCCGGGGAAGACGGGGTTGATTGGGACTGACGATCTGGTGGCTACGGCGCCGCTGAGTCACCTTTACCGCTATCTGCGGGAAGCCGGGCGGGTGATGCCGATTGAGTGGGAGGGTGGGAAGGTGGGGGGATGATTGGCGTGCATGCGCTGCGGGATGCCAGTCACAAGACCGGACAAGCAGGTTTTTGGCTCTGGGCAGGCAAGGGCGTGTGTGGACCCTGTGGGTTGGTTTTCCCAAACCCGCGCGGCGACGCTCCTCATCTGCCGCGGTCACGGGTTGGAAACCCGTGCCACTAAAAAATGCCGTCAACACGGGAGCGTTCGTGGGTCAGTTCGTGGGGTAAAGGCGGCGCGGCGTCTCGTCCGATAAGGGATGGGGAGGATCTGCCGGTCCGTCGAGACCGAGGGGCAGTGATTGGTATGGGTAAGAAGAAGGCTGCGAAAGTTCGAAAGCCGATGGATCCGGAGCGTCGGCGGCAGTTGATCCGGGTGTGGTCGCAGGTGGCGCTGGCGGTGGCGCTGCTGGGGGGCATTGGGGTGGGGTATTACTACGCGGATCGGTATGTACACGAGCGGGTGGGGTTCACGTCGCAGCCGCTCATTATTGTGATTAAGAACCGGCCGGCGTGGATGAACGATTTCCTGGTGGAGCAGATCGCGGCGATCGCACGGCCGATCGGGGCGCATTCGTCCTTCGATCACAAGCTGCTGGTGGACACGACGGAAATGCTGGGGCGGAATCCGTGGGTGAGGAAAGTGAACAGCGTGCGCCGGGCGTATACCCACAAGCCGGGCGATACGCTGGAGGTGGATTGCGAGTATCGCGCGCCGGTGGCGCTGGTGAGGTCGGGGCCGTTTTACTGGCTGGTGGATGAGGCGGGGGTTCGGTTGTCGGAGCGGTTTACCGAAGAGCAGGTGCCGAACATTCAGTTTGGCCCGGACGGGAAGACGTGCATCCGGGTGATCGAAGGCGTAGCGCTGTCACCCCCCCACGTTCCGGGCGAGCAGTGGCGCGGGGCCGATCTCGGGGCGGGGTTGAGGATGGTGAAATACCTGTTCGATCTGCCCTACACGCAGCAGATTTTGCGGGTGGATGTGACGAATTACCTGGGCCGGGTTAATCGCAAGGACCCCCGGCTTGTGCTGGAGACGAGCTTTCACACCAAGATCTGGTGGGGCAGGCCGCCCAGCGACAATGACCTGGACAGCTTCATCGAACCGAGCGCCGCGAATAAACTGAACAAGCTCCGGCAGATTTACGAGCGATACGGCCGGGTAGACGGCGGGTACAAGTGGCTGGACATTCGGTTAGACCAAGTGGGGGTTCCGGGCGACGCGCCGCCGCCGGTAGTGCCGGGCAACGGGCGGAAGTCGGCGACGGCGACGGCGCGGTGAGCGCGTTGGCATCTGAGTCTTCGGGGGACAAATCGGAAAAACTCGCGTATTCTGACGTATCGCCCGGCGGGATGTTGTTGTGGCTTGGGTTGCAGGTGGGGGCATTGGCGCTGGCGGGGTTGAGAGCGCCGCTTTATGCCGAGTATCCGCAGCCGGGGGAATTTCACTCGATTGCAATTCTGGCAATGGTGCAGTGGCTGGGGGTAGGGCTGCTGTTTCCAATCCTTTGGACGAATTGGCGGGGCGCGGTGTGGGTTGCGGCATCGGGAATCGTGATGCTGATGGTGGCAGGTGCGCTGGCGGCGGCGCGATCCGATTCGATCTTCATAGTAACTTTGTATTTCGTGATGTTTGTCACATCAGTTTTCACGTGGAGTGAGGTCGCGCGCACGGTGCGTGCGAAAATGATTTTGGCGGCGGTAGTGAGTGGTGTGAATCTGGGGGGAATTTTGCTGGCGTATTTGCGCGAAGATCTGGGAGGCGGGATGGGCGGTGGAGGAAAGTGGAAGTACGGCGCGCTGTGGACGGTGGTGCGCGATCCTGAAAAACAGGCTGATTTCGGCTGGATTTTGCTGATTTGTGTGATAGCAGTGGGATGTCTTATCCGTTTGATGCAGTGGAGACGGAGCATTTGGCGGAAGGGTCGCGGTTAAGCATATGGCGCGCCATCTTATCCACCTACCGCCCACTTTGAATTGTGGATAACTCATGACATTGCTCAATTGTGAACGTCAAAATCGCGATGAGAAGCCGCTATCGGCATTGCGACGAACAAAAATTGAATTGGCAAGAATTTTTGATCTTGAATCGGTGGAGCAATGTGGTAGAAGTTCCCACGTCGTCGCAGGGAATGGAATGAAGGACCTTGAGGCATCTGCTCTTAATCGGCGAGCACGATTTGGGGATAGACGATAAAAATCGCCTATCTTTACCCGCAGATATCCGCAAGCAAATCAACTCTGATCGTGACGGCGACGCGTTCTTTCTCGTACTGGGTCGTAACGGAAAGCCCTGGCTGTATCCCGAGAAGTACTACGAAAAGATGGTCTTCCAGGAAGAGCCGGAGATTACGCCGGAAGAAGAGCAGCTTGATTTTGATCACATGAACTTTGCTCTCGCCGACAAGATCACCTGGGACAGTCAAGGGCGAATGTTGATACCGGAAAAGACGATGCGGCGGACCGGACTTGGGAAAGAGATCACCATGATCGGTTCGCGAGATCATTTAGAACTTTGGGACCGCGCGGAGTGGCAGGTTCGCCGGGAAGGGTTGTTGGCCCGACGGACAGAAGTGGCCATCCGAGCCAAGAAGATCCGGAGGAATCCTTCCGAAGGTTCCAACGGGAACGGCCCGAAAGGGCCGGCCGGGCCAGTGGACGATCAGGGCTGATCACACTTGGTCCACATAATCGGTTCAACGCAGAAGTCGGGCAAGCTTTTGTGTTCCGGAGTTTGCGAAGCACGGGTGGAACGGAAACGCCCGTCACATTCGAAATCAACCGCGGGTCGCGGCGGCAATTGCGACCAGTCGGGCCAGCTCAGGGAAGGATGGTTCAAGAAAAAATCAGGTATGTGTGTTTAACACGGCAGACCGCTGTTGCACGTGAAGGCGGAGTCTTCGCGCCAACAGCAGCCTGAGACCGACCGGTAAGGATGCCGCGAGGTTGAAGGTGAAAAGGTCAACGTGCGTGCACGGAAGCTGTTGTTGCACGGCTGTGTTAGTTCGGGATGCGGTGGGACGGCGAACGGGTTGTGCGCCGTCCCGGCAAAGCCCGAGGCCCGCGAGCCGACCGCCTTTCGTGGTCCGGAGTCATGGCGCTGGAGCGTCACCGGGACACGGACGGCGGCCGGTAGAGTGGGAAGCGGTTTGGGAGAGGCTCCTGGAATAGCCCCCCTGCCGCGGGCGCGTGTCGCCGGCGACGGACTGGACCCCCGCCGTCTGCGGCACGCATGACATTTGAAGAGCGATACTGTGGAGTCGTCCCAGGGATCGGGGCCCCGACTGCAATCGGGGGGCAGGGACGCCCGGCTTTGCGGTGTCGTTCGCTTCGCTGTGATCGGCCAAAATCCGATTTGCGCAATCTTAGGCAACTGGCGAAACCTAATCACACAATTCCGCTTAATTGCACAATTCTAAGGGTCTCGTCCCGCCGATCCTGCACACACCAATCAGAACCGCGACCCTTTGGCACTCACCCGCCTGCCCCATTCGGGCAAACATCCGCCGAACGGGGTCATTATGCACTGAAAAATACGCGTTGCAAGTAGACTGCACCTTTTTAGAAGGTGTTTTTGCAATGGACCTTCCGCAAACGGGGCACGACCCGGTTTTACTGAAAGAGACGCTGGAGCTGCTTTCCACGGGACCCGGGAAAGTGATGGTGGACTGTACCCTCGGGCGCGGGGGACATGCGCGGGCGATTGCAGAAGCGCTTGGGCCCGACGGGTTAGTTCTGGCACTGGATGCCGATCCACGAAACCTGGAGTACGCCCGCGCGCGTCTGGCGGACGTCCCCTGCCCGATCCGGTTCTTCCATGCCAACTTCGCGGAGTTATCGGACGTGCTGGCGGTGGCCGGCGTGGGGAAGGTGGATGGGATCCTGGCGGACCTGGGGATCAGCACGAATCAACTGTTCGAGGAGTCGTACGGTTTGTCGTTTTCACAAGCGATGCCATTGGACATGCGCATCGATCCGCGAACCACAACGACGGCCGCGGAACTGGTCAACAAATTGAGAGAGGAGGACCTGGCGAACGTCCTATACAAAAACGCGCAGGAGCATTACTCCCGGCGAATTTCGAGAAAGATTGTGGAGGCACGTCATTTCTCGCCGATCAATACTACGGACCGACTGGCCGAGCTTGTGCGCTCGGCCGTGCCGTTACGGGGCGGAGCCCCGGCGAAAATTGATCCCGCGACCCGCACGTTCATGGCACTTCGCATGGAAGTGAACCGCGAGCTGGAGAACCTGGACGAACTGCTTGGGCAGGCCCCGGAACTCCTCAATCGCGGCGGACGATTTGCGGTGATCAGCTTTCACTCGACGGAAGACCGGATGGTCAAGCAGGCGTTTCGATCGGCAGAGCAGGACGGGAGGCTGAAGGTGATCACCAAGAAGCCAGTCTCGCCGGCTGACGACGAACTTGCCGTCAATCCGAGGTCGCGGTCCGCGAAGTTGAGAGTGGGAGAGAAGCTTTGAATTGCGGATTGCGGATTGCGGAATGCTGAATGAGGGACTCGAGGTCCCTTTCGGCGTTTAGTGGTCCGACGATCGCGATGGCTCCGGAGTCGTCATGACGCGCGAAACGAAAATCGGGTTGCTGGTGGGTCTGGCGTTCATCATCGTGATCGGGATCCTGTTGTCGGATCACATCAATGCGGCGGGCGATCCGCTGCAGGCGAGCAAGACGCAGATTTACTCCTCCGTCGAGAAAGGCGTCGAGACGCCGCACTCGCAGCCGCAGACCACGGATACTGTCGTGCAGGTGAAGCAGGTGGTTCCGCAGAATCATATCAAGATTGAATCGGAGAGCGAGCCGCGTCCTGCCACGGGCACTTCGGTGATTGACATTGGTCCGGGGTCGGATCCGTCGAGAATTCCCGCGGCTACGTCGAGGCAGCAGCAGCCGGTGGCTCAGGGGCCGGTGCTTGGGCCTGAGTCAACTGATCAGGGTGGCGGGCAGGGGCCGGCAGTAGTGCTGTCGCCGCCGCAGGGAAATGAGCAGGTCGCGAGCAATCGCCAGACGCCGCCCGAGCAAACCAACCCGGGGAATTCCGGGCTCAACCAGCTGCAGAACACGGCTCGGAGGCATAACGAGGAACTCGTGGCGCCCGGCGGAAGCCAGAATGGCGTGTCGTTCCCCAAGCCCGCCGACCCGAAGCCCCAGGCTCGAGAGGTGGTGGCCGAGGAGAACGACACGGTTTCGAAATTCGCGACGAAGTACATGGGGGTGAACAACAAGGCAAACCGCGAGGCGATCATTAAGGCCAATCCGCAGGTGGGGCCAGACGGGTCGAAGGTGTTCGCTGGGAAGACGTATTTGATTCCCGCGCCGGCGGCGGGCGCCGTTCAGCAGCCGGTGACGGGTGCGAATCAGACGGTGGCGCAAGGTCAGCAACAGCAGCCGCCGGTGCGATTGAATCCGCAGGCGGTGACGCCGCCGGCGAACGCAACGCCGCCGGCAAATGTGCCTGCTTCGAACGCCCCGATGTACACGGTGAAGGATACCGACACGCTGTGGAAGATTGCGTATGAGCAGCTCGGAAGCGGGGCGCGGTATCCGGAGATTGTCGAACTGAATAAGGACGTGTTGAAGGGCAAGGAAGCGGTTCGGGCGGGGATGCGGTTGAAGTTGCCGGCGAAGGCTGTGGCGACGAACAATTGACATTGCGGAATGCGGATTGCGGAATGCGGATTGAAGGAGCGCGGTGAACGAGGATGACCTCCGAGAACGGCTTCTGGAGTACGCGATCCGAATCGCCAGACTCACGGCCGCACTCCCGAACAGACCTGAGGGACGGGTGGTTCGTGGGCAACTCTTGCGGGCGGGCACATCACCAGGAGCGCAGTATCGCGAGGCGTGCCGCGCCAGATCTCGGGCGGAATTCATCAGCAAAATGGATTCGGCGCAACAGGAACTCGACGAAGCACACTATTGGTTGCTGATCGTCGCCCGAACAGGAATGGTGAAGCCGAAGAAGCTGGGCGCGCTGCAACAGGAGACTGAGGAACTTCTCAAGATCTTTTCCGCGTCGGCGAAAACCGCCAAGACAAACAGATAATGTGTGAATTAATTCCGCAATCCGCAATCCGCATTCCGCAATAGATTTATGGTCAAGCTGCTGATCTGCATTTTCTCGGCGTCGATTGTCGCGCTGCTGCTGCTTCAGCTTCGGCAGCAGCACATGGAACTGAGCCATCAGACGGCTCGGATGCATGACCAGATCCGGAGCCGGCAGGCAAAGCTTTGGGATCAGCAGGTGCAGATCGCGATTTATACTGCGCCCAATGCAATTCAGAAGACGGTGGATGCACACAGCTTGAAGCTGGCGCCGCAGCAGCCGTTGCCTGGTGGAAGGCAGAGTTGGATTGATGTGAGCAGGCCGGGGCCGGGGGATGGTCGGCAATAGCCTTCCAAGAATTCTTCAACCTGAGTTTTCAACAAACCTCAAATAGGGGAAACCGCTCGACATTCCCCCTCACCCCAGCCCTCTCCCGAGGATTCGACGACACAGAAACAAAAAATGCCCGCCGTAGTTGACTACGGCGGGCATCGCCAGAAAGTGGGAAGGGGAGCGTCGCGTCAGGCCCCCGATGACTACCCTCGCGGGTGATCAGCAGGACACGTTGCCTGACAAGATTGATGTACGATTCACATGGGGGAGGGGCAAATGAATTCAGTAGGCAGTAGGCAGCGGGCAGTAGGCAGGGAAGAAAGAGTTTCTTATTGGAATCAGGCCGTGAATGCCGCATTGCGTGTTTCAATTACGGCCTACTGCCCGCTGGCTACTGCCTACTTCTTTCACGTCTTAATCCGGTCCAATAAAAAGACGCTCAAGGGGCCAAAGATAAAAATAGGGCCCCAGGCCATAAGCATCGCCCAGGTCGAAGGGCCCGCGGCGGTGCTGGCGAGGGTTGGGGGGATGTTGCTGGCGAGCTGGTGGAAGATGAAGACCGATCCCATTGCCATACCCATCAGGGCCAGCGTTTTGGTGGCGGCGGTTTTCAGGTTGCCGGGCTCGCGGGTCATGACGCAGGGGATGGCCAGCAGCAGAAGGGTGACGTTCATGAGCGGCTGCGTGAACCGCGTGTGCTTGACGCGGAGCAGGGCCATCTTGCCGTACATGTTGGGGCGGTTAAGAAGCTGGTCGATCCGGCTGGTGGGGAGCAGATCGACGTAATGCGTACTGCGGAAGAGGGAGATTTCCTCGGGGGTGATGTTGGATTTGAACGACGTGACTGGTTCATCGATCAGCTTATTGGAGTTGAGGCCGCTGGTACGCTTGCCTTCGACCAAGTCCCACTGCTGGGCGTCGGGGTTCCAGTGGGCTTCCTGGGCCTGGATGTGGGCGATGGGAATCATGACCTCGCGCGTCTCGCCGTCGATTGTGCGCTGGGTGGGTTGGCGCTCGATGACGTCGAATTCAACGATGTATGGTTGCTTGTCGTCCGGGGTGGGGAAGTACCGAGCGGCGTAAACCAGACCGGCGTTGGAATCCTGCATCGCGTCGATCGGGTAGTAGCCACGCGGACCTCTGTGGACCTCGTCGTGTTCCCGCATGATCTTCGGGATCATCAGCGGGAGAATCAGCTCCTGGTCGATCAGCAGCAGGCCGTTGAGGACGACCGAGACGAGGATGATCGGAGCGGCGATCCTCAATAACGGAACGCCGGCGGCGAGCATGGCAGTGAGTTCGTTAAACCGGCTAAATCGCATCAGCGTAAATGCCGCCGCAACCACCGGGATGATGCCGCTGAGCTGAACGAAAATCAGGAAGCACTGGTAGAAGTAGAAATCGACGATGTCGTAGAGCGCCCCGAAAACTCCCTGCGAATCGCCGCCTCCGCCGCTCTGAACATCAACCATGTGGTTGAAGTTGAAGACCATGTCCATGACCACGTACATCCCGACCAGCACCAGGAAGCTGATGACGTAGTTGCGGAGAAAGCTGAGAATCACATACCGGTCAATGATCTTCATTTCCGATTTCCGTTTGCCGATTGCCGAATGGATGAAGTACGGATGGATTTTCCGGCGGTGATGCGGGATTTGGCCATTATGTTCCTTATCTCAATCGCTTCGGCGCGCAACTGTTCAACCCTCGAAAGGCGAACCAGGCCTACCTCTCCAATCAGTTCCATCCAATACGCACTCTCGTCCGCCTCCTCTTCCACGATTCCCAACTTCGCAACAAACTCAGCTCGACTCCTGCCCCTGCACGCAGCGCGGTAGTTGGCACCAGCGCTCGTACCTGACCGCAGAAGCTGATCACCAATCCGCCGACCCAGGTTGGAATTGGGTAATGCACCAACAAGCCGTATGACGCGGATGGAGAACTTCTTGGTGCGATCGAGAAGATCTTCTTTTATCATGCGTCTTCCCGGCCTTTCATTCGGCAATCGGCAATCGGAAATCGGCAATAGGTCACTTTCTCTGAAGTCGTCCCAGCAGCACGACGGCCAAAATGAAGTTCGCGATATTACCCGACCAGATGAGTCCCAGGCCGGTCTTCAGCGGGGTGTTTACGTATTTGGCGATGTCGGTTTTAAGCTGGTCCGGAAGATTTCCTGAAATCCGCTGGCCGGCCACGATGAGGGTGATCGTGAGCAGGGCCGGGACGACGCTGATGGCGAAGGCGCTGAGGAAGTTTCCGCTGCGGAACATCATGCCCAGGGCGCATCCCATCATCACCAGCACGAGGCAACTGATGGCGAAAGACACACGGCTGTTGCTCTCGGCGAGGATCTGGTTCGAGAGGGCCAGGACTTCACGGCCGATGCGAAGTCGATCAGCCGTTTCGGGATCGAAGCGGGTATAGAACTGGACGCTGCGGGTGGCGATCTTCTTGATCGAAGGGTTAGACAGGACTTCAAAATTGAAGGGTTCGCCGCCCCTGCCGATGAGATCCTTGCCGACGCGTTTTACGGTGTCGTCGGCCTGGAGGTTTACGTGCATGATGTCGGGATCGTCGTCGGACGTGATCTGGATCTTGATCGAGCGCGCGTTGATGGTGGTGGGAATGCCGTCCGGCGATTTCTGCTGAATTGAGTATGGCCTGGATCCTTCGTGAGCCGGAACGGGAACGATCGTAACCACGGGAGAACCGGCGGCGGCGGCGATAACGTCTGCGGCGGATTGTCCTGCGGTCCAGGTGGCAAGCTGACCGGTGGATGGGTCGGGAGGGAGCTGCACCGTTAGGGTCTTATCCCCACTGGTGCGGGAGACCGCCGCAGGAGCATTCGGCTCGCGCTTGAGCACACTGACGTCACCATCCTTGAGGTGGAAGAGGGTTTCGCCGTTTGTATTCAGGTCTGCGATGATCTTGTCGGCCAGGAACTTTATCTGGTCGCGGCTGATCATCTCGCGCAATGCGCGCCGGACCTTCGCGCCCTCGACGGGGTTGTGATAGAGATTCTTGAGCCGGTTGATGTCCATGAACTTGGTGTCTTCCTTGATCGGCGAATCAATCTCCATCGGGCCGTAGGAAGTGGCGTCAATCCCGGCGGAAATGGAATCCTCGAACTGGCGCGGGAACATGCGGCCGTCGGTGAACTTGATCATGATGCTCACCTTCCCTGTGCCGCGCTGCGTTCCCTTTTCACGCTGCTCGATATAGAGGATTGCCTCGCTGGCGGAGTAGAAGTCCTTGGGGATGCGGAACTCGCGGTCTTCCTTGGGGAAGGGGCGGATGACGGTTTTGATTGTGGGGTCTTTGAGGACGACGATCTGCTTGCCGCCCTTTCCGCTGTTGGGGGGAATGACGGCATCGCGCGCGAAGATAGTTACACCGGCTGGTTTGAACTCAAGCTGGTGATTTTTCTGAATCTGGCCGGCGATGAGCTTGGCCATGTTTGAGTACAGCGTCTGCTCGGCCTTGAGGGTGTAGATCGGGACGATGAAGCAGAGGAACACGAGGCTGAGGATCGCGACAAGGAGGCCGAGCACAAACGCGGGAAGCGTAACGGTCAGGTGGCTGAGCCCCCCTGCCCGACAGGCGGTGAGCTCGTTGTCAGCAGAGAGCCGGCCGTACACCACCGTCGTCGCGAACAGCGCCGCGATCGGCAGCGAGTAAGTCAGCATCGCCATGTTGAAATAGGTCAGCAGCTTGCCAACCTGGTCGGCGTCGAGACCCTGGTGCGTGAGCGGCTTGAGGAGACCGCCAAAGCTCATGATGCCGGCCAGCGCGCCGTTGGCCATCATGAAGATCTTGAACAGGTCCTTGAAGATGTACCAGAAGAGGGTTCGCCCCATCATGGCGCGGTCTCGACTTTTGCGGCGGTCGGCGCCGACGCGTGCTCGTCCATGAGCTCCGATACGACGCTTGCGAGTCGTTCGATACCCAGCTCGATCTTATCCGGCGCGACCTGTCCGAAGCTGAGGCGAAGCTGGTTCTCAGGCACGACTCCCCTATCGTCGGCCTGGAAGCAGTATTCGCCCGGGACGTAGAGCACGCCGCTTTCGACGCAGCGTGCGAACATTTTGCCCACGCGCGAGGTGTTGATGAACTTGGGGAGCGTGAGCCAGACGTAGAGGCCGCCGTGCGGGTGGGTCCAGTGAATGGCGTTGTCGCGCGGCATGAACTTTTTGAGTGAGCTGAGCACCAGGTCGCGTTTGACGCGGTAGCCCTTTTTGAGGACCTCGACCTGTTGGGCGTAGCTGCCGTCGCGGAAAGCCTCGAGCGCCATGTATTGCGTGAGGCTCGCGGAACCGAAATCGTGGCTGCCTTTTTGCTGAATGACCGCGTGGAGCAGGTCGGCGGGCATTGCGGTGTAGCCTGTCTTCAGACCCGGTGCGAATGGCTTGCTGAGCGTATGGCTCAAGACCGTATAGAGATTGTCTGCGTCGTAGGACTTGATGGAGCGGTGCGCGGGGCCGTCATAGCGTAATTCGCGGTACGCGGCGTCTTCGAGAATGAGAATACGGTGCTTGTGGCTGAATCGCTTGACGATATCGAGCAGGCGCGGTCGTCGCTCCGCGGAAAGCGTCAGCCCGGTCGGATTCTGGTAATAGCTCGTGCAGTAAACGAACTTGACGCGATCGAGCTTGCCCTGGGATTCTACTTTGCGAAGCACGCGCTCGACGGCATCGACATCCATCCCGTCATCATCCATGGGGACGGTGAGAATCGTCGCGCCCAGGGAATCGAGTGCGCCAGTAAAGACGAAGTAGCTTGGGCCGGCGGCAATGATGATGTCGCCTGGATCAACCATCACATCCGCGACGATGTACAGCGCCTGCTGCGAGCCGGTTGTAAGGATTATTTGATCGGCGGTAAGGCCCATCGACTGGGCTGGCAAACCTTCAAGTTGCTCGAGGTGCTTCAGGACTTCCCGCCGCAGGTCGGCCAAGCCGAGGGTTGTGTCGTATTGAAGCGCCAGGCGGCCGTGAGCTGGATTACCGAAGATTTTCGCCGCGATTTTGCCGCACGCCTCAACCGGGAGCGTTTGCGGATCAACCAGGCCCGCCGCGAGGTTGATCAGGTTGGGATTGCGGAGGGCCGTGGCGATCAGATAGCTGATCGGGGCTTCCTTGGTGCGTGCCGCCTTGGACGACAACGGAAGCGCGAGCGGTTTGGCTGGGGCGGCTGCGTGCATTGGAACACAGGATGGTATCGGAGAATTACGGCAGATCAAACCCGCCCCGGCTGGAGAGGTAACGTGGCCAGACAATCGCATGTGGCTTCCGAAGGGAGGGCGAGGCTCCTGCCGAGCCGGGTTGTCTAGCACCCCGCGGCTCGGCCGGAGCCTCGCCCTCCCGGGGACCGTCGAACGTGCGATCGCCGCGCAGGAGGCCTCACAAAGCGAAATCAATTCCCCGAAGCCCTTACCACCATTGGCACGGCGCAAATTCAATCATTTCGCCGCACTCTGGACACTTGTCGCCGCTTTTGAGGCTTGTCAAATTGTAGTTGCAGTGCTGGCAGCGGGGGTACTTGCTTTCCTCAATCCGTATGCGCTCCATCCACTCGCCGAACATTGCAATTACCGTGAGAACTGACGTCAGCAGGATCAGCAAAAACAAATCCCCGGCTACTTCGAGCAAACTAACGTGACGTCGTACCCAACCGACCGGCATCAGGAGGACGATCAGTAACAATGGGACGCCGATCCTGGCCATCACACAAACCCAAAATGGGCCGCGTTCGGGTAGAGGTGTGTGAACATACGGTTTTGGAAAGTCTGGGCGTCGCGACGGACGAATGCTCACACCCGCTCCTGACGGAACAGATCGCGGAAAAAGTCCACGATGTTGTGCGATTTGGTGTCGCGGAACTCCCCTGCGTCGTGGAACACGCCATAACACACCGGGCACGATTCGTACCAGATATGCGGTTGTTTGTGATCGACCATGCGGATCATCGGCGTGTGGCAAACCGGACAATCGATCTTCACCTTCGCACTCCGGTCTTCCACATGTCGCGGTCCGGTGTCGATCGTTTCTGCATCGCGAACCACCGAGAGGTATTCGCGATCCATTGCGCTAAGCCACAATCCTTTGCACCCGGTGCATCGGTCCACTACGAAACGATGGAAGTGGACCTTCTCCATGTCCTTGCCACACTTGGGGCACTTCAATGTTGCAGGTTGTTCGAGCGATTCGAGCCACTGGTCATGTGTTTCGAACATAATGCTGCAATTTTATCACGCGCCGGGTGGGGTGACCGCTCTAATTCCGGACTCGGCCAATAACCGCTCTTAACGTCTTTACCCATCGGGGGTACTACACTTTGTCCGTGAGCGATCCGAGTGTTTGTCCAACCCCGAGCGATGTGGTTTCCGATGCCGGTCACCTGGCCGCTCTGCAGCGGCGACGGCTGAGGGATTTGCTGCGGGAAGTGGCCGCTCGGAACCCGTTTTACGGCGCTAAACTCCAGGGAATTGACGTCACTGGGACGGTCGCGCTGGAGTCGCTGCCGTTTACGACGCGGAAGGAGATCGAGGCCGACCAGCTTGCCCATCCTCCCTACGGGACCAACCTTACATATCCGTTACATCGATATACGCGGTATTGCCAGACCTCAGGGACGGGTGGAAAGCCGGTGCGATGGCTGGATACGCCGGAGAGTTGGGCGTGGATTGCACGGTGCTGGAAGACAATTTTTTCGGCGGCGGGAATGACGGCGGACGACCGGCTGCTGTTCGCGTTTTCCTTCGGACCGTTCCTGGGATTCTGGGGAGCGTTTGAGGGATCGGTGACCGAAGGGTTTCTGTCGATTCCGGCGGGCGGAATGAGCACGATCGCCCGGCTGCGGATGATTCATGACAACCAGGTTACGGCAATCCTTTGCACACCGACTTACGCGATCCACATGGCGGAAGTGGCGCGGGCGGAAGGAATCGATCTGGCGCAATCCGCGGTGCGAGCATTGTTTGTGGCCGGGGAACCGGGCGGCAGCATCCCCGAGACCAAAAAGCTGGTCGAAACGGCATGGGGGGCACGGATGTACGATCATTCGGGCATGACCGAGATCGGACCAATGTCGTTCGAGTGCGAGCCCAACCCGCTGGGCGTGCACGTGATCGAGACGGAATTCATTGCCGAAGCGATCGACCCGGCCACAGGCAACACCGTGCCGGACGGGCACACTGGCGAGCTCGTGGTAACGAACCTGGGAAGGATTGGGAGCCCATTGATCCGCTACCGCACGGGCGATCTGGTCCGGATGACGCGGGGAATGTGCAAATGCGGGCGTTGCTTCGCCCGGCTGGAGGGCGGTATCTTGGGCCGGGTGGACGATATGTTCACCGTGCGCGGGAACAACGTGTTCCCGTCGGCGGTGGAGGCGGTGCTGAGGCGGTTTAATGAAGTGGCCGAGTTCCGCGTCAACGTGGTGGAGGTCGGGGCGTTGACCCAGGTTCGGATCGAAGTGGAGCCTGTGCCGCAAGTGGGTGACGCGCGGGAGCTGTGCCGGAGACTTGCCGACACGATCCAGGCGTCGCTGTCGTTCAGGGCGGAAGTGTCGGCGGTTCCTTGCGGATCGCTGCCGCGGTTTGAGATGAAAGCCCGGCGGTTTGTTCGAAGCCGGCAGACTCACGAAGCATCAAAGAATTAGAAGTGGCAAAGAATTAATTTCGACAAAGTTACTTTTCTCGGGTAATGCTCGTTTGAACGGGAATTCGATTATGAGAAGCAAAATTGCAGCGTGGGTGCTGGCAGGGCTGTGTTCCGCGGGTTCGGTCATGGCCAATGACTGGTACCAGTGGCGCGGGCCCGAACAGGACGGAGTTTCGCGCGAGAAGAATTTGCCCGAGAAGTGGACGCCAGAGGGCGAAAATCTGGCTTGGTCAGCGCCGGTCGGCGGGATGTCGTGCCCGATCGTGATGAACGGGCTGCTCTACACGTTCACCCGCGTTGGCGAAGTGCCCAATGGCCAGGGTTTGCAAGCGACTGTAGACCCCGGGCCCAAGACGCAGGAAGCACTGACCTGCATCGATATTAAGACCGGCAAGATCGTCTGGCAGTACAGCCAGAACATGTTCATGACGGATGCGCCGTTCCACCGCCTTGGGTGGTCGAGCCCCGTCGGCGATCCCGAAACCGGAAACGTCTACGCGATGGGAACGCAAACGACGCTGGTGTGCCTTGACGGCAAGACCGGGAAGCTCAAATGGACGCACCAGATGACCGAAGAGTTCGGGATGATCTCGACCTTCGGCGGAAGAACGGCTTCGCCGGCCATCGATGAAGATCAGCTCTTCATCACTGGCGTGAGCTTTGGCTGGGGTGATAACGCCGGGTCACAGCACCGCATTTTTGCGTTCGATAAGAAGACGGGGAATTTGAACTGGACAGCCGGCACTACCGGCGTGCCGGTCGATGCTCCGTACAACACGCCGGTCGTTGGAGTGATTGGCGGACAGCGCTTGGTCATCTTCCCGGCCGGTGACGGCGGCATCCACGCGTTTCAGGCTCGGACAGGCAAGAAGGCCTGGACCTACAAGGCCAGCAAGCACGGGATGAATTCCTCGTGCCTCATCAAGGGAGATCTCGTTTACGGCACATGGGATCTGGACAACTACGACAGCAATAAGCTGGGCGGCGTGGTGTGCCTCGATGGTTCGAAGGTTGAAAATGGATCGCCGAAAGTGGTCTGGCGGAACTTGGGGATTGAAGACGGGTTTCCCACGGTCACACTCGCTGACGACACGCTCTATTCGCTGGCAGACAATTCCCAATTGTTCGCATTCGATGCCAAAACCGGCAAGGAGAAATTCCGCAAAGGTGGGTTTGGGACCATCGGAAAGGCATCGCTGGTTTACGGGGATGGAAAACTTTTCATCGCCGAGGCCAACGGAAGATTTACGATCGCCAAGCCGGGTCCCAAAAGCATTCAGATCCTCAGTAAGACCGAGTTCAATGACAAGCCGGGCCGCGAATACGTGATCTTTGGATCCCCTGCGATCTCGGACGGACACGTTTATCTTTCGACCGCCACGACCTTGTACTGCATCGGGCCCAAGGAATTTGCCAAGCAGGAGGCGGCGGTTCCGGAGCCGGTGAAAGAATCGCCGGACAAAGGACCACCGGCTGTCATTCAGGTAGTTCCGGCTGACGTGGTGACCTTTCCTGGTGACAAAGTGAAGCTGACGGCCAGGGCGTTCGACGCCAATGGCAAGGCGCTGGGAGAAGTGAAAGTTGATAAGTGGGATGTCGGGCAGGTGACGATTCCTGCGCCGCCGCCGCGTCCGGGAGCGCTCAACCGGCCCAACGAAGCTGCTGCAGCACGCGGAGCCGGTGGAGGCGCCGCGCCAGCCCCTGCGGCGCCGCCCCCTGCTCCAGCCGGCCCGACCAAAGCGGGAAACCTTGAAGGCACGGTCGATGCTTCAGGCTCATTCGAGGCGGCGAAGAACGCCTCCGGGGCGCCGCAGGGTGGTGCTGTGTTCGCGCATGTCGGCAAGCTCGATGGCTTCTCTCGCGTGCGATCCTTCCCGCCGCTTCCATGGAAGGGGGATTTTGAGAAAGGCGTCGTCGGCAAGCCGCCGCTCACATGGATTGGCGCAGGGATGAAGTTTGCCGTACGCCCTGATCCTGCAGACCCAAACAACAAGGTTCTCGTCAAGCTGACCGACATCCCGCTCTTCGCCCGCGCCCGCACCTACATGGGCTATGACGACATGACCAACTACACCGTGCAGGCCGACACCAGGGCCACCGAAGCGGTGTTCAGCGACCAGGGCAGCGAAGTTCGTAAGATGCCCGACATGGGCGTCATCAATAGCCGGTACTGCATTGAACTTAAGGGTACCAACCAGACCCTCAACCTTTACGGCTGGCCCGCGGCTATCCCACGCAACGAATTACTGCCTGGCCTGGCCACCCACGCCGCGATGCCCTTCGCGTGGAAAGCCGGCGTGTGGTACACGCAAAAGATCATGGTCCAGCAGCAGGACGGCAAAGCCATCGTCAAAGGCAAGGTCTGGCAGAAGGGCCAGCCCGAGCCGGAGAAGTGGACGATCGAGATGGAAGACCCCACGCCCAACACGCAGGGCGCGGCGGGCCTCTGGGGCTTCTCCAACGACCTGGAAATTTACTACGACAACATCATCGTGACCCCTAACAGCACGAAGTAACTGAAAACAGTGAGATTCAGACATGGGCAGCAAGATCATGTGCGATAGAAAACCGAAACGAATCAGCCGGTTGTTCGCGGGCATCGCGTCCGTGGCGATGGGACTAGGCACGGCTTCGACCGCCCTGGCCGCCGACTGGCCGATGTGGGCCCTGACTCCGCTTCGCAACTCAGTCGCCCTGGAAAAGAACCCGCCGATGGACTGGGATGTGAAGACCGGCAAGAACATTCTCTGGAGCGCGGCCCTCGGCTCCAAGAGCTACGGCAACCCGGTCGTGGCCAACGGCATGGTCTTCATCGGCACCAACAACGAAGGCGCCCGCGACAAGAACACCACCGCCGACGGCGGCGTGCTCATGGCCTTCGACGCCAACAACGGCAAGTTCAAATTCCAGCGGTACAGCGCCAAGCTACCCACCGGCCGCGTGAATGACTGGCCGGGCGAAGGCATGTGCTCGACGGTCTACACCGAGCCGGGCAAGCTCTTTCCAGCACAGTGGGATCCGAAGCTTGGAATTCACGTGACTTGAAGTCGCGGCC
>JADMIO012752875.1_pt1 | contig 32742 bp, 28 predicted proteins | sample 8958161 | NCBI WGS metagenome assembly JADMIO01 (sample SAMN16585339, study PRJNA669376) | soil metagenome | isolation source: Crop rotation soil | place: USA: Cullars Rotation, Alabama | collected 2011
CTTTCCCCTCTGCCCCTGCGTCTGTGGCGTCTGTTGCTGGGGCGCGGCGCCGGGGACGGCGAGCAGGCCGAGGTCGCGCGCCTTCAGGACGAGCGCGGCCGCGACCGGCGCGGCGGCCTTCGCGCCGTAGCCGCCGCCCTCGATGATGACGGCGATGGCAAGCTGCGGGCGGTCGAGCGGCGCGATGCAGAGGAACCAACTGTCTATGCGAAACTCGGGGTCGAGCACCGTCTCCCAGTATTCGCGGATGGGGTTGCCGCGCCGGTCGCGCTCGACCTTCTTGACCTTCTTCTCCTCGCCCGTCTTCGGGTCGTAGACCGGAATCTGCTTCTCGGCCGTCCCCGTCTTACCGCCCGTGATGATGCCCTGCGCGTGGACGGGCGCCATCACGCTCGTCGCCGTGCCCGAAGACCCGGCGGTGACGAGTCCCATGATGCGCCGCATCTCGGCCGCGTACTGCGGCGACGTCGCCTGTGCCCAGACCTCGGGCGGACGGTCGTACTCGATCTTCGGCTTCATCAGCTTGCCTTCGAGGTTGGCGACGGCCGATGCGACGAGCGCCATCTGGAACGGCGTCATCTGCCCGGCGTAGCCCTGACCGAAGCCGATGAGGCCGAGGTCGTAAGGCCGCTCGCGCGGGTAGAGCGCGACCGTCGCGTCCACGGGCGAGAGAGCGCGCGCCACGGCCGGCACGCTCACGTTCCAGATTTCGGGCTGGCGGCTGCCGCTCAGAGCCTCCTGCGGACTGCCGACCGGCGTCATCCCGAGCTTGGCCAACTCGGCGGCCAGCTTCTCCGGCCCGAGCTTGATAGCCATCTGCGCGAAGTACTGGTTGCAGGAGACCTCAAGCGCCGTGTCTATGCCGATGTTGCCGTGAACCTCGCCCGTGCCGCCCGAGTCGAGGATGGCCTTCGCGCCGCGCTCGGCGTAGAAGCCCGCGGCCGAGCAGTTGAACTTCAAGCCCTGCATGCCGTTGTTGAAGGCCGCGAGCATGACGGCGGTCTTAAAGGTCGAGCCGGGAATGTAGCGCCCGCGCAGCGCGCGGTTGACCAGCGGCCGGTCGCGCTCGTTCGCGTTCAGGCGAATCCATGCCTCCTCCTCCTGCACCTCCTTGAGGCTGTACGAAGGGTTGCTGTACATCGCCAGCAGGTCGCCCGTCTGCGGGTTGAGGACGACGACCGCGCCGTGGCGACCCTTGAGCTGCGCGACCGCCTCTTTCTGAAGCTCTACGTCGAGGGTCAGCCGGACGTCGAGGTTTGCCTGCTGCTTGATGTCGCGCCCCATCAGAATGTCCCACGCCTCGGGCGCCGCGCCGCTCTGGATGCCGAAGAGGGCGCGCTCAAGGCCGGCGTCGCCGCGGTCTGAGCCGAGCAGTTGCGAGACCTCGACGTCGTACGGGTAGTCGCGGACGATCTGGCCGTTGGGCGCGCGGCGATAGAGCGCGAGCGCGTGGTCGAGCGCCCCCGTGCGGTCGAGAATCCACCCGCGCAGCGTGCTCTCGGCCAGCCGCCGGTTGCGCAAATCTTTGTAGCTCAACTCCTGAAAGCGCTCATTCGACTCAGCCGCGTACTGCGCCCAGTAGACGTGGAAGCCGAAGACGCCGAGCGCGAGCAGCACGAAGATGATTCGCAGCCCGCGCAAACCTCGGTTGGTCGAGGTCGCGCCGAGCCGCTGTCTGACCTCCTTTGGAAGGTCTTCGGGCGCGACCGCGTCGAGCGCCGTCCGCCTGCGCTTGCGCCAGAACAGCAGCGAGACGAACAGCACGAGCGCCGTCAGCGCCACGCCCGCCACGTAGATCAGACTCAGCAGCGCCGGCTGCTTCTCGGGTATGTCTGCTAGAAAAATCATAAGAGCCATGAACCGTAAACCATAAACCTTGACAAGAGCGTGAATCTTAAACCGTAAACCGTGACAAGAAGATGAACGCTTTCTTGCTGGTCACGGTTTACGGTTTAAGATTCACGTCCTCTTAAACCTCACCTCCACGTCGCCGAAGCTGACGACGTCGCCGTCCTCAATCTGTCGCGCCTCGCCGTAGGTGATGCGGCGGCCGTTGATGAAGGTGCCGTTGGTCGAGCCCGTGTCGGCGACCAGCAGCGTGCCCTCGCGGTTCATCACGAGCGACGCGTGAATCTTCGAGACGCTCCCGTGTTCGAGTTGGAGGTCGTTGTCGGCCACGCGCCCGACGTTCATCCGACGCCCGCCGGGGCGAAACGTGAGCGGCTTCTCGAAGGAGCGTTCGGGCGCCGTCACGCGCGCCAGAATATGCACGTCGGTCGTCGTTAAGGTCTTGGCCTTCGGCACGGCGTCGGCCAGTTCGAGATTGAGGCGGGCGGCCTCGTCGGCGCGCTTCAGCTCCTCCTCGAACTCGCCGTAGGTCGGATCAACGGTGATGCCCGAGGTGAAGATGTCGGCACTCGTCTCGACCTTGATGGGCGCGAGCGTGCGCAGCCGACGGTCGTTGATGTAGTCAATGGCGGCGGCGAGCACCTCGTTCTCCAGGTCCTTGATGAACTCGGGCGGCGCCTCGGAGTGCGTGCCCCACTCGACCTTGAGTTTGAAGAGGTGCGGGGCGATGCGACGCCCCTGCGCGTCGGCGCGTGCGCGCTCGTCAATGAGGTGCTTCATGCGGTCAATGAGCTTGGTGGTGGTGAAGCCCGACTGCGTGTCGGCCTCGCGCCCGAGCTTGCGGTCAACGACCGAGCCCATGCCTTCGAGCACGCGCCTCATCAGCCGCTCGACCAGAGCCTCGTCACGCTTCTTCTCTTTCGGCGCGCCGTCACGCTTCTTCTCTTTCGGCGCGCCGTCAGCCTTCTTCTCTTTCTCTCCGCTCATAAATGGGGCGTCCGCCAACGCGAGCCGCCACGGGGCGGCCCGGCGACAAGGGTTCCTGAGAACAAGGGGGAAGTAAACTTTTCGCCTGGATACTCTGCGGGCATTCTAGCCGAAATCAGTCGCTCGGCGGAAGCGTCGTATAAAGTTAAAGGAAAAGGAGAGAAGAAACGGACAATTAGGTCAGCCCGGAAGCCCTTCCGCGACTAATTCGGCAGAAAGCCTCTCTGCCGCGCGGCCTCGTAGAGAACGACCGCGAGCGCGACGGCGACGTTCAAGCTCTCGACCGGCTCGCGCATGGGGATGCCGACGCTCTCGTCCGCCCCGCGCGCCTCGACGTCGGTGAGCCCGCCCGCTTCGGGGCCGACGACGACGGCGCGCGGCTGTGTCCAATCGAGTTCCGTGTGCGTTGACTTTGCGTCGGCGGCCGTGGCGACCGTGCGGATGCCGCGTTCGGCGCACCACGCGAGCGCCTCTTCCAGCGTCGGCCCCGTCCAGAGCGGGAGTCTGAAGGCCGAGCCCATTGAGCCGCGCAGAGCCTTCGCCGAGAGCGGGTCGGTCGAGCCCCTGGTCAAGACCACGGCGGTCGCGCCCGCCGCCTCCGCGACACGCAGCATCGCTCCTGCGTTGGAAGGATTGTTCGCCCGGTGGATGACGACGACCAGCGGCACCCCTTCCGCGCGCTCGACGACCTCGCGCCCCGTCAGCGGGCGACGCGCGAGCGCGACGACGCCCTGCGGCGTCTTCGTGTCCGAGACCGAGTCCAACACATCGTCGCCGACGTGTTGGACGGCCGGACAGACTACACGCAGGCTCTCAAGCAGCTTCGCCCCGCGCGCCTCCTCCACGAACCCACGCGTGTAAAGCACCAACTCGAACTCGACGCCCGCGCGCAAAGCCTCCTCACACAAACGCACGCCCTCCACGAAGACAAGCCCGCTCTCGCGCCCGTCGCGCGCCGCGCGCGCCCTCTGCACGAGCGGGTTCCTGCGGCTGGTGATCGCCTCTTTCGTCATAATCAACTGTCAGCTTTAGGCCAGCGGCGGGCGGTACTGACCCGGTTGCTCCGGCTCGACCTCGACCCAGACGGGCCAGTGATCGGAGACGCCGCGGACGCGTGCGACGCCCCAGCGTGTGACGCGCGCGCCGCGCGTGAAGACCCAGTCGAAGTGATGCCGGATGAATCCGGAGCGCCACGTCGGCGTGTTTGTCGGAAGCGGCGTCGTGTAGCCGCGCGACTCCAGCAGGCCGCGCGCCGCGCGCCGCGCCTCGTCGTCGAGCGTGTTGAAGTCTCCGAGCAGCACCACCGCGTCCGACTCGTCCAAACGGTCGGCGAGGGCGAGCACCGTCCGGTGCTGTTTGAGTTGGCCGGCGATGGCGGCGTGTGTGTCTATGTGCGAGTTGAAGACGTGGAGCCGACGCCCGCCGAAGGGCACCGACGCGGCGACGGCGAGACGCGGCCGCCACGGGCAGACGTCCCAGGGCAACTCGATGCGCGCGGCGTCGGCGAGCGGCAGACGGCTGAGCAGCGCGACGCCCGTGTCGCCCGCCTCGCCCACAAGCATCCGCTCCTCGAAGTCGAGCCACCACTTGCGATCCTTCGGCTCGACGTCCTCGGGCGTCGGGACGTGGGCGCGGACGTAGTTCATCCCGAGCGCCTCGGCCAACTCGCGCGCGACGTGACGCTTACCCGCGCGCACGGTGCCCCGGTCGGCTTCCTGCAAGGCGATGACGTCGGCGGGCGGCATCGCGGCGTCGCCGGAGAGAATCCGCGCGGCCTTCCGTATGTTCGAGTTGACGAGTCGCGCGCGGCGGCCGGGCCAGCCCAGACCGACGCGCCGCAGGAGGCTTCCGCCGATGAGGTGCGAGCCGACGGCGTAGCGTATGTTGTAGGTGACGATGACAAGTCGCCCGGAGTCGTCAGCGATGTCGCGGCCGTGCGCGAAGTCGCCGCGCTCGACGTCCGGGGCGGGAGTGTCCGTGCGGAGGCTTTCGGGCTGGGTGGTCGTGGTCATCAGTCTCCGTCGGCTTGGCGCGCGCGGGGGCGTGGTGCAAAATCGGTGCGCCTGAAATTTTCATACGAACGGACGGAGATTATAAATGAATCGCCGCGTCATCGCCGCAGTGAGCGACATGCTCTTCGCCTCGAAGATTCGCGGGACGGCCGAGCACCTGAACGTGTCGGTTGACTTCGCGCGCACCGAGGATGGCCTTTTCGACTCGGCGAAGACCGACGTGCCCACGCTTATCCTGCTCGACCTCCACGACACGCGCCTCGACCCCTTCGCGCTCGCCGCGCGTCTCAAGGCCGACGAACAACTCCGCGCCGTCCCGCTCGTCGCCTTCTTCTCGCACGTCGAGAAGGAACTCCAAAGTCGAGCTGTCAAAGCCGGCGTTGACCAAGTCCTCCCGCGCTCGGTCTTCACGCACAGGCTGGCGGACATCCTTAGTGGTGAGTTGTGATTTTCTCCCAACCGGCCATTGATGACAGGGCAGTTCACCACAGAGACACAGAGGACACGGAGGGGGCACAGAGTTCAAGTCTCTGTGCTACCTCTGAGCACTCTGTGTCTCTGTGGTGAACCCAACTCGCATAAAAGTCAGGATGAAGAAAGCCCACGACTCTCGCCGCGGGCTTTCTTCCTGCCATTCTAAGAAAACACCCAGACGTTAACCGACCGGTGCGGGCGCGATGACTTCGTGGATGGCGCGTACCTCGTGGACGAGTTGCTCGTACTGTTCGAGCGTGAGCGACTGCGCGCCGTCGGAGAGCGCGCGCTCGGGCTGGTTGTGGACTTCGATGATGAGGCCGTCGGCCCCGACGGCGACGCCCGCGCGCGCCAGCGGTGTGACCATGTGGTTCTTGCCCGTGCCGTGCGAAGGGTCTATGACGACGGGCAGGTGCGAGATGCGCTGCACGGCGGGGATGGCCGCGAGGTCGAGCGTGTTGCGCGTGTGCTGCGTGAAGGTGCGGACGCCGCGCTCGCAGAGGATGACGTTGTAGTTGCCCTCGGCCATGATGTACTCGGCCGCGAGCAGCCACTCGTCCACGGTCGCCGACAGCCCGCGCTTCAAAAGGACGGGCAGGCGCGAGCGCCCCGCGCGCTTCAGCAGCGAGAAGTTCTGCATGTTGCGCGCGCCAACCTGAAAGACGTCGGCGTACCTGTCCACGAGGTCTGCGCTCGCTTCGTCCACGGCCTCCGTCACAATCTTCAGCCCGAAAGCCTCGCGGACTTCGGCGAGCAGCTTGAGTCCTTCTTCGCCGAGACCCTGGAAGGCGTAAGGGCTCGTGCGCGGTTTGAAGGCGCCGCCTCGGAAGAAGCGCGCGCCGCTGCGGCGGACGGCCTCGGCGACGGCGAAGACCTGCTCGCGGCTCTCGACGGCGCAGGGGCCGGCGATGATGGCCAGTTCGCCGCCGCCGATCTGCGCGTCGCCACCGACGCTGATGACCGACTTCTCGGGGCGCAGGTCGAGCGTGACGAGCTTGTAGGGCTTGGTGACGCGGATGGCCTCGGCCACGCCCGGCAGAATCTCGAAGCGTGTGATGTCAACCGGCTTGTCGTTGCCCGTGATGCCGATGGCGGTGCGCGAGGCGCCGGGCATCGTGTGCGGGCGGTAGCCCAACTCCGTTATGACGCGCTCGACCTCCGCGATGTCGCGTTCGGTGGCGTCGGCCTTCATGACGATGAGCATCGTGTACCTCGGTGCGAAACTAGAATCTACTCGTGAAGCTTGATGGCAAGCCGTGTGCCGCCCCTGCGTCTTCACATGCGCTCGGGCACCTCGATGCCGAGCGTCGCCAGCGCCTTCGTGAGTTGGTTGCGAACGAAGGCGGTGACGTAGACGAGGACGGCGCGTCGCACCTCGTCGCGCTCTTCGAGGATGCGATTCTCGTCGCGATTGTAGAAGAAGTTAAAAGCCTGTGCCAGCTGGAACGTGTACTTGGCGAGGTGCGCGGGCTCCGCGAACGAGGCGGCCTGCGCGAAGACTTCCGGCAGCCGCGCGGCCAGCGTCACGAGCGCCCAAATCTCGTCCCCGATCTCGCCGTCGAAGACGTGTCGGATGCGCTCCGCCGTCTCGCCGTCGGCTTCGGTGACGAGGCGTTGTGCGGTTTCGAGTTCGCCATTTGGCAACTTGCGAAAGATAGAGTTGGCGCGCACCGCCGCGTACTGGCAGTAGGGGCCGGCCTCGCCCTTCGTCGAGAGCGCCTCCTTGAAGTCGAAGACGATGACGGAGTTCCGCGTCCACTTCATCAAAAAGTAGCGGAGCGCGCCGACGGCGAGGCTGTGTGCCGCCGCCTTCTGCTCCGCGAGCGAGACGTCGGGATGGCGCTCCTGCACCTCGCGCAGGGCATTCGCTTCGAGTGTGTCAATAAAGTCGTCGGCCTTGACGCCGAGGCCGCGTCGGCCGCTCATCTCGATAAAGGTGCGCGCCTTCTCCTCTGTGCTCAGCTCCAGGCCCAGCTCATCGGCCGCGGCCGGCGTGAGCACGACCCTCTCGTAGGAGAGATGGGCGCTCGCCGCCTCGCCGACCTGCGGCGCGACGGCCACGACGCCGCGCTTGACGACCTCCTGCGGGTACGACTGACGCGCGTCAATGACGTTGTAGACGGTCGCGCCGCCGCCGAAGTGCGGCGCGTCCGAGGCGGCCTGCGACTGGTCGCTGGTCGTCGTCCAGACGACCCGGCCGTCGGGCTCGGTGCGGAAGGGCTTGAAGTAGAAGTTAAGGTCAACCTGGCCGAGCTTCCAGAGTTGATAAGCGATGTCCTTGCCCGTGTAGGTGATGGTGCCGTTGGAGCGGACAATGACCTTGTCCGACTCGTGTTCGTCGCTCCCTTCGTGCGTCTCCATCGGCATCACCCAGCAGCCGCGGTTCTTCCCTTCGGTCTGAAGGTGGATGGCGCCCGACTCCTTCATCCGCTCGAAGGCGTGCGACCAGAGGAAGTGGAGGACTTCGGACTCGCGCGGCAGAAAGTCGTAGCCGATACCGAGCCGAGCCATGGTGTCGAGGTGACAGTTGACGATGCGCGTGGCGACGTAGTCGGCCAACTCGGCCGTCGCGTTCCCGCCCGCTTCGAGCGCGTGGAGCGTCTCGACGCGCAGCTTCAGACGCTCCGGGTCTTCCTTCGCGTCCGGGTCGCCGTTCCGGTAGAAGATGCCGACGCGCGCGTACAAGTCCCAGCAGTAATAGTCGAAGGGGTGCTCATCGGTGAGCGAGGCGTCGAGCGCGCGCACGTCTTCGAGCGACATGTGTTCGAGGTGTATGAAGCCGACGACCACGTCGGCGACCTGCACGCCCGTATTGTCTATGTAGTTGTGCACCTCGACGCGCTCGCCGTTGGCTCGAAGTATGCGGACGAAGGTGTCGCCGAGGACGGAGTTGCGCAGGTGGCCGATGTGCGCGGCCTTGTTCGGATTGACGCTCGTGTGCTCGACCATGCGCTTCGGGCGCGCGTCGGCGTCGGGCGCATCTTCCGTCGAAGTCGCGGAGAGACCCGTGAGCAGGCGCGCGCGGTCGTAGAAGATGTTGAGATAGCCCGCGCCCGCGACCTCGACGCGCGCGACCTCCTCGGCCGTCTCAAGCTCCGCGCGCAGCTCCTCGGCGATGGCGCGCGGGTTGCGCTTCTCGCCGGTCGCCTGCTTGATGCGCTTCGCCAGCTCGAAGGCGACGGGGAAGGCGAGGTCGCCCAACTCCGTGCGCGGCGGGACTTCCGAGGGGAATTGTTCCAACTCGACGCCGAAGCGCGTGGCGGCAGCGGCGCGCACGCGCTCGCGCAGGGACTGTTGCAGTTCGATCAGGTTCAAAGTTGACGGTTCCTTTTGCTCTTACTATGCGGGCACAGACTCCGAAAATGGCTCCGCCGTAAAAGCTGAGAGTATAGCGCAGCCGATTCGCGCGGCGCTAATACAGGTCAGTTCGGATTGATTCAGACTTGAAAGCGGTGGACAGGGTGATTCACCACAGAGACACAGAGTGCTCAGAGGTAGCACAGAGAATCTTAACTCTGTGCCCCCTCCGTGTCCTCTGTGTCTCTGTGGTGAACTGCCCTGTCCACCATTACTCAAGAACCGGTTTAATAAAAGCGCCTTGCTTGACATTTAACGGCCGCGCTCTGCTACCATCGAAGTAGATTCGATGCCCGAGAAAGAGGAATCAGTTAACGCGTCGGGGCTGCGCGGGCGTCTGCGTGCGGCGCGGAGCGTCTTCGTCCTGACGGGCGCGGGCGTGTCGGCCGAGAGCGGCGTGCCGACCTTTCGGGGTGGCGGGCAGACGGCCGTCTGGAAGGGAATGCCGTTCGACGTCATCTCCTCGGCCGGGATGGTCGGGAGAGACCTCGCACTGGTCTGGGAGTGGTTCGACTACCGGCGCGGCGTGCTCCAAAGCTGCCGGCCGAACCCGGCGCATGAGACCATCGCGCGCTGGCAGACGAGCTTCCCACAGTTCACGCTCGCCACGCAGAACGTAGACGGGCTGCACACGGAGGCGGGCTCGCGCGGCGTGCTTGAGCTGCACGGCAACGTCTGGCGCGCGCGCTGTCTCAACTGCGAGGGCCGGGAGGACGTGCGGGAGAAGGACGCGAGCGTGCGACCGCCCGTCTGCCGCGCGTGCGGCGGGCTGATGCGCCCGGACGTCGTACTCTTTGGCGAGATGCTGCCGGAGGAGGTTTGGGTCGAAGCGGCCGAGCGCGCCGCCACGGCGGACGTCTGTTTCGTCGTGGGCACGTCGGCCATCGTCTACCCCGCCGCGGGGCTGCCCGCCGCTGCGAAGCGCGCGGGCGCGTTCCTCGTCGAGGTCAACCCGGAAGAGACGCCGCTCTCCAACATCTGCGACGTGACGCTGCGCGGCGCCGCTGGCGAAGTCCTGCCGCGACTGGAATTTTAAGAACCACAAAAACGTCTATAGAAGCAGAGAGGTTGAAAGAGATTTCAAATCTCGGTTTGAAATCTCAACTTAATAAATAATGCGGACGCTCTACTTCGATTGCTTCGCCGGCATCAGCGGCGACATGACGCTGGGCGCGCTCGTCGCGGCCGGCGCGGATGCGCGCGAGTTGAAAGAGCGGCTGGCGCTGCTCGACGTGCCCGGCTACGAAATCGAGTTCGAGACGGTTGACCGCTCGGGCATCAGCGCCACGCGCGCCGTCGTGTGGCTGACGCAGGATGAGAAGCATCATCGTCACCTGAAGGACATCGAGAAGATTATCGGCGGCTCGCGCCTCGGCGACTCGGTGAAGGAGCGCGCGCTGAAGATTTTCGGGCGGCTGGCGGAGGCCGAGGCGCGTGTCCACAACGTGCCCGTCGAGCGGATACACTTTCACGAGGTCGGCGCCGTGGACGCCATCGTGGACGTCGTCGGCGCGTGCATAGGCTTCGAGTTGCTCGGCGTCGAACGCTTCGTCTCGTCGGCGCTCCACGTCGGGAGCGGCACGGTCGAGATGGCGCACGGGCGTTTCCCCGTCCCGCCGCCCGCGGTCGCGGAGCTTCTGCGCGACGTGCCCATCTACTCGACCGACATCACGGGCGAGTTGGTCACGCCGACCGGCGCCGCCATCGTCGCCACGGTCTGCGAGGGCTTCGGCGCGATGCCGCTCATGCGCGTCGGCGCGACCGGCTACGGCGCGGGGACGCGCGAGTACAAGAACTTCCCGAACGTGCTGCGCGTCATCGTCGGCGAGACTGAAGGCGCGGCCGTCGTCGCGCCGGATGGGCGGACGGAGACGGACGAGGAGCTGTTGATGCTGGAGACGAACGTGGACGACGTCTCGCCGCAGGTGCTCGGACATCTGTTGGAGTTGGCGCTCGCGCGCGGTGCGCTCGACTGTTATTTCACGCCGGTGCAGATGAAGAAGAATCGGCCGGGCGTGCTCGTCTCGATTCTCTGCCGTGCGTCGGAGCGCGAGGCTCTGACGGGGCTCCTCTTCGAGGAGACGCCGACGCTCGGCGTGCGCACGCACGCGGTCAAACGCCGCGCACTTGAGAGGGAGGCCGTGACTGTCGAGACCGAGTTCGGTACGATTGCCGTCAAGGTCGCGCGGCGAGAGGGGCGCGTGCTGGGCGCGACGCCGGAGTTTGAAGAGTGCCGCGCGGCGGCTCTCAAGCACGGCGTCCCGCTGCGCGACGTGCAGGAGGCGGCGCGCGCCGCATTCCGGAAGTCAACGATTTAGCTGGGAGCGCGGGCATCCCTGCCCGCTTGAGCGCGCAGCGCGAAAGAGGGGAAGCGCTATAACTCAAGGCCGAGATAATAAGGAAGACGTTGAGCGCGCTGTCGCGCGCCCAGCGGGCAGGGATGCCCGCGCTCCCAGCTAAGTGGGCCGTGTTCACTGCGAAGAGGTGTAGATGATGGCGACGATCTTTTCGGCGACAGAGCCGGACGAGGGCTCGGATGACGCGGCGGCGTCGGGCGGCGTTGACCTCGACAAGATAGAGCGCGGCGTCCGGCTCATCCTCGAAGGCGTCGGCGAGGACGGCGCGCGCCCCGGTCTTCAGCGCACGCCGCGCCGCGTGGCCGAGATGTACGCCGAGTTGACCGCAGGGATGCGCGAAGACCCTTCGCAGCACGTCCAGCCGCTGCCCGGCGACCGCCACGACGAGATGGTCATCGTGAAGGACATACACTTCGCCTCGCTCTGCGAGCATCATCTCGCGCCGTTCGTCGGCAAGTGCCACATTGCCTACATCCCGAAGGAGGGGCGCATCGTGGGGCTCTCGAAGCTGGCGCGACTCGTCGAGACCTTCGCGCGGCGCTTGCAGGTGCAGGAGCGTCTGACGTCCGAGATAGCCGACACGCTCTTCAAAGGCTTGAAGCCCGTGGGCGCGATGGTCGTGATGGAGGCCGAGCACACCTGCATGACCATCCGCGGCGTGAAGAAGCCGGGCGCCGTCACCATCACCTCGGCCATCCGCGGCGGCTTCCGCAAAGACCCGCGCACACGCGCCGAGGCGATGGCGCTGATTCAACAAAAATGATTGCTGAAACGAGGTGAAGAAGCCTTCGCTCAAATGAAAACCTTCTACGTCACGACCCCCATCTACTACGCCAACAGCCTGCCCCACATGGGGCACCTCTATACGACCGTCGTCGGCGACTTCCTGAAGCGTCACAAGCGGCAGCGCGGCTACGAGACCTACTTCCTGACGGGGACGGACGAGCACGGGACGAACATCGAGCGCGCCTCGGCGCGTGCCGGGCGCACGCCGAAGGAGCACGTTGATTACATCGTCGGCGAGCTGAAGCAGATGTTCGCCGCCTTCGGGCTCGACACCGCGCACGGCGGCTTCGACGTCTTCATGCGAACGACCGAGCCGTTCCACTACGAGGGCGCGGCCGAGTTCTGGCGCCGCGCCGCCGCGCGGCCGACGCCGAAGGGGCGCGAGAACATCTACAAGGGTTTCTACGAGGGCTGGTTCTGCGCGCCGTGCGCGACCTTTAAGACCGAGGCCGAGATGCTGCCCGCGACCGAGGAGGGCGGCTCGCCGCTCTGCCCCATCCACGAACGGCCGCTCGACAGAGTCTCGGAGGAGAGCTACTTCTTCCGTCTGTCGGACTACGACGAGGCGCTGCTCGCGCTCTACGACTCGCGTCCCGACTTCATACGCCCCGACGCGCGTCGCAACGAGGTCATCAGCCTCGTGCGCGGCGGACTCGAAGACGTCTCCATCAGTCGCCTGAAGTCGTCGGTGAGTTGGGCCATCCCCGTGCCCGGCGACCCGAACCACACCGTCTACATCTGGTTCGACGCGCTCATCAACTACATCACGGCGCTCGGCTGGGGAAGCGAGAATCGAAAGGCCGCGCTGGGCGAAGACCTCTTCGCGAAGTTCTGGCCGGGGCTTCACCTGCTCGGCAAAGACATCCTGCGCCAGCACGCGGTGCTGTGGCCCGCGATGCTGTTGGCGGCGGGCGTCGAGCAGCCCGCGGGCGTCGTCGCGCACGGGCTCTGGCTTGACCAGACTGGGCGCAAGGGCTCGAAGACCCTCGGCAACGCGCTTGAGTTGCCCACGCTGCGGCGTCACTTCAGCGTGGACGCGGTGCGCTACTTCCTTCTGCGCGAGATGTCCTTCGGGCAGGACTGCAAGGTGGATTACGAAGCCATCATCGCGCGCTCGAACAGCGACCTCGCCAGCGGGCTCGGCAATCTGGTCAGCCGCACGCTGACGATGATGCACAAGTACTTCGAAGGTGTCGTGCCGCCGCCGGACATCTCGGAAGCGAAGCGGCTGCTGGCGAAGCGCGCGGGCGTGGACTCGGACGCGCAGGAGCTTTCATCGAGTCTTGAGCTGGTGCGCGACCAGTTTGTGCAGAACGTCGAGGATTTCGCGTTCCACCGCGCGCTCGAAGCGGCGTGGGGCATGATCGCGCGCGTGGACAAGTTCATCTCGGACGCGAAGCCGTGGGAGCTTGCTAAGAGCGAGGAGCAGCGCGAGACGTTGTGCGCGGTGCTCTATCGCTCGGCGGAGACTCTGCGCTGGCTGGCCGTCCTGCTCTACCCGGTGATGCCCGAGTCCGCGGGCTCCATCTGGCGTCAGTTGGGGCTCGAAGGAGACCCCGCGACTTTTGACCCGAACGAACTCAAGTGGGGCGGCCTGCGCGCGGGCGAGCGCGTCGGCGAAGTGTCCCCGCTCTTCCCCAGAATAGACAAGGTGAAAACGATGGCAGAGATTGAGAAAGAGATCGCACAACGAAAAGAGACGGAAGCGGGACAGGCGACGACGCCCGCCGAACACTCCGGCGAGCACGCCACGCAGGCGGCCGTCCCCGGCGCACCGACCGCCGACGAAGTGAAGCCCGAGCAGCCGCCGCAACAAGGCGCGACCGAGGCTCAGCCCGCGCCGCCGCCGGCCGCAGCCGCGCCCGAGGGCGTGGCGACGTACATCACGATTGAAGACTTCATCAAGGTCGAGCTGAAGGTGGGCGAAGTGCTCACGGCCGAGCGCGTGCCCAAGTCGGACAAGCTGCTCCGCTTCACGGTGGACGTCGGCGAGCCCGAACCGCGCCAGATACTCGCGGGCATCGCCGAACACTACGAGCCGGAAAAACTCGTCGGCCGCAAGCTCGTCATCGTCTCCAACCTCAAGCCGCGCAAGCTCCGCGGCTTCGAGTCGCAAGGCATGGTGCTCGCCGCCTCCATCGGCGAAGAGGGTCGCCCCGTCCTCGCCACCTTCGCCGAAGACGTGCCGAATGGAGCAAGGCTGAAATGAGAAGTAGGCAGTAGGCAGATGGCAGTAGGCAGTTGAAAGCCCTGCTGTCCGAACTTCTGATCTACCCTTTCAACGTTCTTTACGCGGAGCGTACTCCCTACTGCCATCTGCCTACTGCCTACTATGTTCGTAGATTCCCACGCGCACATTGATGGGGAGGAGTTCGACGCCGACCGCGACGAGGTGGTCGCGCGTGCGCGCGCGGCGGGCGTGCGCGCCATCCTGAACGTGGGGACGGGCGACCCGCACGGCGGCAACTTCGAGCGCGCGGCGGCGTTGGCCGAGAAATATGAGGGCGTCTACGCGGCGGCCGGCGTCCACCCGCACGACGCAAAGCTCTACGACGACGCGGCCGAGCGTCGCCTGCTTGAAGTCCTGCGCGGGAGCGTCCGTGTGGTCGCGCTCGGCGAGATAGGGCTCGACTATCACTACGACAACTCGCCGCGCGAGGTGCAGCGGGAGGTCTTCGCGCGTCAACTCCGGCTGGCGCGCGAAGAGGGGCTACCCGTCATCATCCATTCGCGCGAGGCCGACGAAGAGACCGTCGAGATTCTGCGGCGCGAGCTGGAAGGTTCCGGAACGAAGGGCGTGATGCATTGCTTCGGCGGCGGGCCGGAGTTGGCGGAGGCGGCGCTTGCACTCGGCTTCTGCATCTCGTTCGCGGGCAACGTCACCTTCAAGAAGGCGGAGGCGCTGCGTGAGGTCGCCGCCGTCGTTCCGCCCGAACGTCTGCTCGTCGAGACGGACTGCCCGTATCTCGCGCCGGTGCCGCATCGCGGCCGACGCAATGAGCCCGCTTACGTCGTCGAGACCGCGCGCTTCCTCGCCGAACTCCGCGGCGTCAGTCCCGAAGAGATGGGGCGCGTCACCTCTGAAAACTTCGCGCGCCTCTTCGGAATCAACCTCGCTTTCGGATAGCCTCGCGCGGCGCGGCGCAATCAAACTTTTCCTCACCGCCCTTAAATGTTATAAAGTCACGGAGCCCCGGCGGGCGGAGGCGACTTGCGGGAAGCACTGCCCCGCGCTCCGACGCCGGCCAACTCTCATCACTTTCTTATGGCCCAACAGAACTCATTCGACATCGTTTCGCAGGTGGAGATAGCCGAGGTCAAGAACGCGCTCGACCAGGCGATGAAGGAAGTCAGGCAGCGCTTCGACTTCAAGGGGAGCCACGCCGAAGTCCGCCTCGAAGGCACGGAGGAGTTAATCCTCTCGGCCGAGGACGAGACCAAGCTCCGCAACATGAACGACATCCTCCAGCAGAAGCTCGTCCGCCGCGGAGTGCCCCTGAAGGCTTTCTCCTACGGCCGCGTCGAGCCGGCCGCCGGCGGCACCGTCCGCCAGCACGTCACCATCCAGCAGGGCATCCCTTCGGACAAGGCCAAGGAGATCGTCAAGTTCATCAAGGAGACCAAGGTCAAGGTGCAGGCTGCCATTCAGGGCGACGTCGTCCGCGTCACCGGCCGCGACCGGGACACGCTTCAGGACGTCATCGCCCAACTCAAAGCCAAAGACTTCGGCATCAACATGCAGTACACGAACTACAGGTCAAACTAAGGCCGTGAATCGTGAACCGTGAATCGTGATAAGAGAAGGCCAAGCCTGCTTTCTTCTCTGGTCACGGTTTACGGTTCACGGTTCACGCATCACATATGAACACATCCGGTAACACTGCGGCGGTCGAGGAACGGCAGATGACCGCCCGGCACATCTTCAGCCTGGTCGCGCCCGAGCTGGCGCTCGTCGAGGAGGAGTTCGAGCGGCAGGCTCGCTCCAACATCCAGGTCATCGCCTACATCGGCGACTACCTGCGCGCCTCGGGCGGCAAGCGTGTGCGCCCCGCGCTCACGCTGCTCTCGGCCTCGGCGGCGGGCGGCGACGCCTCGCGCGAGAACGTCGTCCGCATGGCGACCGTGATGGAGTTCCTGCACACGGCCACGCTCGTCCACGACGACATCATTGACAACGCCGAGACGCGCCGCAACCGCCCCTCCATCAACTCGCGCTTCGGCAATCAGGCCGCCGTCCTGATGGGCGACTGGCTCTACATGTCGGCCTTCGAGACGAGCCTGCTTGAGCGTTCGCTGCCCGTGCTCGACATCCTGACCGCCGTCACGCGGAAGATGACCGAGGGCGAGCTTCTACAGTTGACGCTGCTCGGCCGCGCCGACGTCACCGAGGAGCAGTACTTCGACGTGCTCCGGCGCAAGACCGCGTACCTCTTCAGCGCCTGCTGCGAGATAGGCTCTATTCTCGGCGGCGCCGGCCCCGCCGAGCGGCACGCGCTGCGCGACTACGGAACCAACCTCGGGACAGCCTTCCAACTCGTGGACGACCTGCTCGACTTCACCTCCGACGGCGACTCTCTGGGCAAGGCCGCGGGCGCCGACCTGCTCGAAGGCAAGGTGACGCTCCCGCTCATCTACCTGCTCGAAGCCGAGCCGCGGATGAAGTCGGACGTGCAGTCCGTCATGCGCGAGGGCTCTTATGAGGGAACCGCGCGCGAGACCTTCGTGCGTGCGGCCGAGAAGGCGGGCGCACTCGAACGCGCACGCGCCTGCGCCGCCTCCTACGCCGAGGCTGCCGTCAAGTCTCTCGAAGGCGTCGCCCCCTCGAAGTACACCGATGGGCTCCGCTCTATCCCCGCCTACATCCTCGAAAGGGAGATGTAATGCCTGACGAAAATCTTCTCGCCACGCTGGAGAACGGGCTGAGGCAATCGCGCACGACGCGTTCGCGTCTCAACGCGCGCCTGGCCGACCTTGAAGCCGAGGCCGAGCGCGTCCGCACGGAGCTGAACGAGATGGACGCCATCATCAGCCAGACCGAGGCGGCCATGTTCCGCATCCTCTCCTCGATGTTCGGCGCGGCGCAGTCGGCCTCTTCGACTCCTTCGGACGCCGAGATAGAGTTCGCGCTCAGGCGCGACGCGGCGAGCGCGGCGCGCGTCGCGCAGCAGCAAACGCAACAGCAGCAGCACTCCCCCTACGCGCCGAGCCAGCCCTCGCGGCAGGAGCAGCACTTCCGCCACCACATCCCCCAGATTCGTCCCGACATCGAGCCGAAGAGCGACCGCTTCTTCGAGCGCACTATCCCGCATGCGACGGCCGTGCTGCTGCGCGAGTCGGGCGGGCCGCTCCACGTCAACGAGATTTACAACCGAATGCTCGAAGGCGGCTTCCAGTTCACGGGACAGAACCCGACCATCAGCATCGCCGTCTCGCTCAACCGTAACAACCGCTTTCGCAAGGTCGCCCCCGGCACCTTCGACCTCACCATCCGCGACGCCGCCCAAGCCTCGTAAGGGATTTCAACACAGAGACACGGAGACACGGAGATACAGCTCAAGACTTAAAGCTGTGTCTCTGTGTCTCCGTGTCTCTGTGTTGAACTTGTGCTAAGTTCTCAACCACTGCTGCGGACTAAAACTGAGAGGGGTTTCATAAAGGCAGATGCGCGCGATGATTCTCGCCGCGGGCTACGGCACGCGTTTGTGGCCGCTGACGATTGACCGCACCAAACCGGCCATCCCCTTCATGGGACGGCCGCTCATCGGCTATGTCGCCGAGTACCTCGCGCGCTACGGCTTTGACGACATCGTCGTCAACCTGCACCACCAGCCCGAGTCCGTCCGCGCGGCGCTTGGCGACGGCAGCGACTACGACGTCCGCTTCCACTACATCGCCGAGCCGGTCATCCTCGGCACCAGCGGCGCCATCGGCAACGCGCGCGCCCTCCTCGACGACGGCGACGCCTTCGTCGTCATCAACGGCAAGCTCGCCACCGACATTGACCTCACCGAAGCCCTCGAAACGCACCGGCGCACACGCGCGCTGGCGACGCTCGTGCTGCGACCCAACCCCTTGCGCGAGCGCTACAGCACAGTCGCCGTCAAAGACGGGCTCGTCACCGGCTTCGGCGGCTATCCTCCGTCCGATAACGCCGGCAGCGCCCCCGGCGCTGCTCAAAACGAGAGGGCGGACTCGGGCTCGCGCACCGAGGGCGACGGCGGACGGCCGCGTGGAGACGACGTGCCTTTGATGTTCACGGGGATTCAAGTTCTCGACCCGCGCGTCTTCGACCTCATCCCGCCCGGCGTCTTCTCGCACTCGGTGACGGACGTCTACGTCCCGGCCATCGCGCGCGGCGAACGCGTCGCGGCGCACGTCTCGGGCGGCTCCTGGTACGAGCTTTCGACCGTCCGACGCTACCTTGAGACGAGCGTCGCCTTGATGAAGCGGGAGGGGCGAGATGTCGAGCGTGGCCCGGGCTCGACGGTCGCGGACGGAGCGGACGTGACGGAGAGCGTGCTCTGGGAAGACGTCCAAGTGGCCGAGGGCGCCGTCGTGCGCCGCAGCGTGCTCGGCGCGGGCGTACGGGTTGAGCGCGGCGAGGTCTTCGAGGACGTGGCCGTCGTCCGCGCGGAGCTGGTCAGCGCGGAGCAGGCGCGCGGAGTCGAGCCGCCGGAGAAGGGGCTCAAGGGCGAGCCACGCGGCTCAAATTTTGTGGCACCAATCCCGGAATGATACAATCCATTCGCGCCCAAAAGGTAGAAAAAGGCCGACTAAAACCGTAGCTGAGCCGCAAAGTCGAGGCGGAGTTGGAGCCCGGACGCCGAGCCATCCGACCCGCCGACGCCTCCGCCGTCTCTCGGAATCGCCCCGGACGTTTCTCCCGATGCATCACCCTTCGCAAATCACGTCGAACGCCTTCCGCACCTCCGCGAGCGAGCGTCTGGCGGAGTACGTCACGCGCCAGGGGGGCGACGCCGAGCGGATTCTGGCGCTCACGCCCGACGCCTCGACGCGCGAATACTTCCGCATCCCCTGGAAGAAAACGGTGGCCGTGGCCGCGGTCTACCCCGAGCCTTTCGACCCCGAGATTCACCCCTTCATGGATGTCTCGCGCCTCTTCGCCGAGGCGAAGCTCCCCGTCCCGGAGATTCTCGACGTTGATCCGCTCAACGGCATCATCGTGCAGGAGGACTTCGGCGACCGGCAACTCCGGCGCGTCTTCGAGGCTGCCTCCGAGGACGAGCGCGAAGTTTATCTGGAGCAGGCCGTCTCGCTCATCGCCGACATACAGGGCGCCACCAAGCTCTCGCAAGAGCGCCAGTCCATCTCCTCCCGCCTCGCCTTCGACGAGGCGAAGCTCTCGTGGGAGTTGGACTACTTCGTCGAGCATTACTTCAAGAGCCTGCGCGGCGAGACGCTCAAGCACGGCGACGAGGCGCAGTTGAGGGCCGAGCTGAACGACGTCGCGGCGGAGTTGGCGGCGCGTCCGCGCGTGCTCTGCCACCGCGACTTTCACACGTCGAACCTGATGGTGGACTCGAAAGGCCGCCTGCGCGTCATAGACTATCAGGACGCGCGCATGGGGCCGGCCAGCTACGACCTCGTCTCGCTTCTGCTCGACCGTCGCACGTTCATGCCCTCGCTTGCCGAGGTGCGCGAGCGTCGCCTCTTCTTCCTCGACGAGCGGCGCGCGCGCGGGCTCGAAGCCATTGACCCGGATGACTTCGCCTACGAGTTCCGCCTGATGACCGTCCAGCGCTGTCTGAAGGCGACGGGGACTTTCTCCTTCCAGACGGCCGTCGCCGGGCGCGGCGAAACCTACGCGCACTTCATCAACCCCATGCTGGAGATAGTCGTCCAGGCGGCTGACTGGCTCGACCGCTTCCCGCTCCTGCGCTCGACGCTGCGCGAGCGACTCAACGGAAGCGACTATTCCGAACCGAAGAACAAGGACTGACTCATCAATTTTCGCTCTGATTCCATCATGCAACAGGTCTACATCAATCAGCTCTCGCGCCACGTCGGGGAAGAGGTGAACATCCGCGGCTGGCTCTACAACCTGCGTTCGAGCGGCAAGCTCATGTTCCCGCAACTGCGCGACGGCACGGGCGTCGTCCAGTGCGTCGTGTTCAAAAAAGGCATCGCGCCCGAGGTCTGGGACGCGCTCTCGCACTTGGGGCAGGAATCGGCCGTCGCCGTGCGCGGCACTGTGCGCGCGGACGAGCGCGCCCCCGGCGGCTTCGAGATAGACGTCACTGACGCCGAAGTCTCACAGCACGTCGAGGGCTACCCCATCACGCCGAAGGAGCACGGGACGGAGTTCCTCATGGATCACCGCCACCTCTGGCTCCGCTCGCGCCGGCAGCACGCGATTCTGCTCGTCCGTCACACGGTAATCAACGCCGTCCGCGACTTTCTCAATCGCGACGGCCACATCCTTTGCGACACGCCGATTCTGACGCCCGCGGCCTGCGAGGGCACGACCACGCTCTTCGAGGTTGACTACTTCGGCGACGAGAAGGCGTACCTTTCGCAGTCGGGACAGCTCTACAACGAGGCGACCGCCGCCGCCTTCGGCAAGGTCTACTGCTTCGGCCCGACCTTCCGCGCCGAGCGCTCGAAGACGCGCCGCCACCTGACCGAGTTCTGGATGGTTGAGCCAGAGATGGCCTACGCCACGCTCGACGACGTGATGGACTTGAGCGAACGCTTCCTCTCGTCAATCGCCGCGCGCGTGCTCGACGAGCGCAACGAGGAGTTGAAGGTCTTAGAGCGTGACACGTCGAAGCTCGAAGCCATCACGCCGCCGTTTCCGCGTCTACACTATGACGAGGCCGTCAAGATTCTCCACGATGGGCACGAGCGCGGCGAGGTGGAGCAGCGCTTCGAATGGGGCGGCGACTTCGGCGCGCCCGACGAGACGTACATTTCGAGCCGCTTCGACAAGCCCGTCATGGTTCACCGCTACCCCGCGGCCGTCAAAGCCTTCTACATGAAGCGCGACGCCGAGCGCGACGAGCTGGCGCTGGGCGTGGACGTGCTCGCGCCCGAAGGCTACGGCGAGGTCATCGGCGGCGGCGAGCGCGCCACCTCGCTCGAATTCCTCGAAGAACAACTCAAGAAACACGACCTGCCGCGCGAGGCGTTCGAGTGGTATCTCGACCTGCGCCGCTACGGCAGCGTCCCGCACGCGGGCTTCGGCATGGGCATCGAGCGCTGCGTCGCGTGGATGTGCGGCATCGAGCACATACGCGAGACCATCCCGTTCCCGCGCATGCTTTACAGGCTGAGACCTTAAGTATGGAAAAGATCGTCACGATTTTTGGCGGCTCGAAGTGCGGCGAGGAGAGCGAGGAGTACGAGCAGGCGCTGCGCCTCGGGCAGCTTCTCGCGGAGAGCGGGTACACCATCTGCACCGGCGGCTATCTGGGTGTGATGGAGGGCGCGAGCAAGGGTGCGCGCGAGCACGGCGGACGCGTGCTCGGCATCGTGATGAATCAGTTCAAGTCCGAGCCGAACCGTTACCTGACCGACAAGGTCGCCAGCGCGCACTTTTACGAGCGCCTCCAGAATCTCATCGAGCGCTCGGTCGGCTTCATCGCTCTGCGCGGCGGCATGGGCACCGTCACGGAACTGTCGCTCGTCTGGAACAAGCTTCAGACCCGAGTCATCGAGCCGCGCCCGCTCGTGCTGCTCGGCGACTGCTGGCCGAAGGTCATCCAGTCGTTCAGGGATAACCTCGTCGTGAGCGAGCAGGACGTCTCGCTCATTAACTTTGTTGACACGCCCGAGGAGGCTGTCAGAATCATCACCGAGAGCATTGAAGGGGTCAGCGTATGAACTGTCCGACTTGCGGCGCCGGGCTCGTGCCGGGCGCCAAATTCTGCGGAGCTTGCGGCACGACCGTTTCCGCCGCGCCCGCCCAGCCGCAGCCACAGCCGTCGTATCAAGCTTCTTCCGGCGGCGGCGGAATCAGGATTGACGACGACGCGCGCGGCGAGGGGCGCGGGTACAGCTACGAAGTCCTGCACCAGCCGGCCTTCGCGCTCGCCGTCGTGCGGCTACAGGCCGAGCAGTCCATCCTCGCCGAGGCGGGCGCGATGGTCTCGATGTCCGCGAACGTGCAGCTTCAGTCGCAGATGAAGGGCGGGCTGATGGGCGCCCTCAAGCGTGCCGTCGGCGGCGAGTCGGCCTTCGTCTCGACCTTCACGGCGCGGGGCGGCCCCGGCGAGGTCACGCTCGCGCCGGGCAGTCCCGGCGACATCGCCGCCATCGAGATGAGCAACCAGCAGTTCTACGTCCAGTCGAGTTCGTATCTCGCGGGCGACGCCGGCCTCGTCGTGGACACGCGCTGGGGCGGAGCCAAATCCTTCTTCGGCGGCGAGGGTCTGTTTGTCCTGCAAGTGACCGGGACGGGGCTCCTGCTCCTCTCCTCGTTCGGCGCCATCCACCGCAAGCGCCTCGCGGCGGGCGAGCAGTACGTGGTTGACACAGGCCACCTCGTCGCCTGGGAGGGGACGACGCAGTACACTCTGCGCAAGGCCGCGGCCGGCTTCTTCCGCAGCATGGTGAGCGGCGAGGGCGTCGTCGCCGAGTTCACGGGACCCGGCGAGATTCTCATCCAGACCCGAAACCTCGCGGCCTTCGCGGGGCTGATGAAACCCTTCTTCCCGTCACAGGGGAGCGGCGGTAGCGGCTTCACCCTCGGCGGCTGAGGCGATAGTCGGACGCGGCTGGCCGTCCGGGGTCTGGCCGCCGGGACTTTTTACGTTCAAGGGTGGGCGGTGTTAACTATGAGCGGATTGCTCGAAGCACAACAGACAGCAAACAGTGGGCGCCAGCCGGGGCAGGGCCGGCGCGTCAGCATCATTGGCGCGCCCTGCGGCCTCGGCGCGAGCATCGCGGGCGTTGATCTCGGCCCGGCGGCCATGCGCGTGGCGCGGCTGCGTCAGCGCATCGCGGGACTCGGTTACGAAGTGCGCGACATGGGCGACCTGCGGGTCGAGTGCAACGCCGAGCAGCCGCAGCCCGGCGAGAAGCTGCGCTACCTGCGCGAGATCAAGGCCGCCTGCGAACAGTTGGCCGCCGACGTCAAGACGGCGCTTGAGGGCGGGGAACTGCCCATCGTCCTCGGCGGCGATCACTCGATAGCCATCGGCTCGGTCTCGGGCGTCGCCTCCTTCTTCCAAGCGCGCGGCGAGTCAATCGGCCTCATCTGGTTCGACGCGCACGCCGACATGAACACGCCCGAGACGACACCTTCGGGGAACATTCACGGGATGCCCCTCGCGGTGCTCCTCGGCCACGGCGCGCCAGAGTTGACCGGCATCGAGGGCTTCTCCCCCAAGCTCGACCCGCGCTTCTGCGCGCACATCGGCGCGCGTGACGTAGACCCGGGCGAGCGCGAGTTGATACGCCAACTCGGCATGCGCTTTTTCACCATGCGCGAGATAGACGAGCGGGGGATGTCCGCCTGCATGGACGAGGCTATCCACATAGCCTCGGAGGCGCCCGCGGGCTATCATGTGACGCTCGACGTGGACGCGCTCGACCCCGGCGACGCGCCCGGGTCGGGGACGGTCGTACGCGGCGGCCTGACCTACCGCGAGGCGCACCTCGCCATGGAGAAGATTGCCGAGGCCGGCGGCGCGCTCTCGCTCGAAGTCGTGGAGATAAACACGGCGCTCGACATCAACAACCGGACGGCGGAACTGGGCGTGGAGTTGATTCTCTCCGCCCTCGGAAAGACCATCCTCTGACCGATTCAGGCTGGGGTAATTTCTCACCCGAGGAGCCCGAAGCTACTGTTGCGACTAGCTTTGGGCTTCTCTTTTTCAGAGACGACGATTCGCGTATGACGAGAAAGATTCGCATGGGGGTGATCTTCGGCGGTCGCTCGGGCGAGCACGAAGTTTCAATGCGCTCCGCGCGCGCCGTGATAGAGGCGGCCGACGCGGAGAAGTACGAGTTGATTCCGGTCGCCATCACGAAGGAAGGGCGCTGGCTCCCGTCCACCGAGTCGGCTTCGCTGCTGCCGGAGCCCGCGCAACTCAAACTCGCCGCCTCCGCGCGCGCGGCGGGCGACGGCGAGGCTTTGGCCGTCGAGCCCTCGCGTCTGGGGCTTCTGAGACAGGCTGCGGGCGGGGAGGGTGAGTCCGACAGGCGTCTCGACGTGGTCTTCCCGGTCATGCACGGCACTTACGGCGAGGACGGCACGATTCAGGGACTGCTTGAGATGGCCGGCGTTCCTTACATCGGCTGTGGGGTGCTCGCCTCAAGTTGCGGGATGGACAAGGTGACGATGAAGACACTCTTCAAGCAGGCGGGTCTTCCACTTTGCAAATACATCTGGTTCCTGCGTCGCGAGTGGGAGGAGGCGCCCGCCGAGGTGCTCAGGCGCGTCGCGGCGGAGGTCGGCTTCCCATGCTTCGTCAAGCCGGCCAATCTCGGCTCTTCGGTGGGAATTTCACGCGCCACAGACGAAGAGTCGCTCGTCAAGGCGATCAACCTCGCGGCGCGCTACGACCGGAAGATCATCGTCGAAGAGGGCCTGGACGTGCGTGAGATAGAGGTCGCCGTGATGGGGAACGACACTCCGGAGGCGAGCCTCCCCGGCGAGTACGTCGTCCACGACGAGCAGGCGAAGTTTCTTGACTATACGGAGAAGTATTCGAGCACGGGGCACGTCGAGTTCGTCGTCCCGGCTCCGATTCCGAAGCGGCTGTCCGGGCGGATACGCGAGATGGCCGTCCGCGCCTTCAAGGCCATAGACGGCGCGGGGTTCGCGCGGGTGGACTTCTTCCTGAGACGTGACACGAACAAGCTGCTCCTCAACGAGCTGAACACGATTCCGGGGCTGACGGACGTGTCGGGGTTCCCGCAGATGTGGGACGCCTCGGGCGTGCCTTTCAAAGAGGTCATTGACCGGCTGGTCGAACTCGCTTTCGAGCGCCACGCCGAGAAATCCAGAAACGAGACGAGCCTCTAAAGACGATTTCTCTCCAAACCTAACCTCGTCTGTTGTCGGACGGGGTTCGCCGACACCTCACAAAGCCTGACCAACCTTCAAGTGATTCCTTAGCGCGCGGGCTCTAACCCTTTGGGGCACGGTAGCCGTTGCGCGTCCGCGCGTTCGTCTCGGGCTTGGAAAGCTTGAGTTCGATGGAGCGCCAGCGCCCGTCACGCGCGGAATTGTCCGGCTTGTAGCCCAGCGTGTACTGGTTACTCAACTCTTCGAGAATGCCTTTGAAAGCATCGTCGAGCGCCTGCCCGCCGGGCTTTGAGACGTAGCGGCCGCCGCTCTTGGCCGCGAAATTTTTCAAAGCTGCCCCGGCCATCATCCGGTCGGTCTGGTTCATCTGCGGGTCGGTCATATCCACGGTGTAGATGGTCGCGTTGGCTTCGAGCGCGGCGTTGAGCGCCTTGTCGGCCGAGGCGCCGCTCTTGGTGTCAACGCCGTCTGATAAGACAATGATTGCCCGCCGCTTTTCCGGCCGCTTCGCGATGTCCTTCGCGGCGCGCAGCACCGCGTCATGGAGCGTGGTCATCCCTTTCGAGCCGAGGTCGTACGCCAGGGGTGGGAGGTCGCGGCCGGGGACGAAATCCTGTAACTGCTCGACCTTCGAATCGAAGTTGTAGACGGCCGCGACGTCCTCCTCACGTAACCCTTCCAGAAACCGCAGGGCGGCGGCACGCGCGAGCGTCAGACGACTCTCCATGCTACCGGAGGAGTCGAGGAGGATGGCGGCGGCGAAGGGCGTCTCCTCGACCGAGAAGAGGCCGATGCGCTGCTCCCGCCCATCCTCAAAAATCTTAAAGTCCCCGCGCTTGAGTTGATGAACGTATCGCCCCTTGGCGTCCGTCACGGTCACGTTGAGGACGACGAGGTCTGAATTGACGCGCACGACCTCGTCATCGTCATCCTTCTGCGCGCGGACGCCCGAAGCGAGTTGAGCCGAAAGGCAGGCCAGAAGGCAGAGGAGCAGGAGCGATTTTGTCTTCGAATTCGGACGGGCGGCGCGGGAAGGGAAAGTGCGGGCGGACGAAGCTTTCATGGCTGTTTGATACTGCGTATGTGACGTATCAGTTCAATCATTTCGTTGGCGTGCTCGATGACCGCGGCGGAGATGACGAGACGCGACGTCTTAGACACGCTCTTTTTCAAATCACACGTCAGTCCCGCGAGTCTGGAAAGCGCCCCCTCAACCTTGCCCGGAGGGTCTTGCAGCTGTTTGTCGTCGTCCGAGCCGCCGGCACCGCCACGAATCTTGCGCGCGAGCTTCTCAAGACGCTCCAGCTTCTTCAGGTCGTCGCGGGTGAGGGAACTGTTCTGCTTGAAGGAGGCGAGAATCTCGTCGCCGATCAGCACGGCCTCGTCGGCGCGCTCGACCATCTCCTTATGATTCTCCTCCTCGTGCCGAATCTCGGCACTTCGCAGCATCTCCTCCTCGGGTGAGCCCATCGGTCTCAGCCGTCGTTGCGGCTCGGGCGTGGCCATCGGATCACTCGGTCTCGGCGGCGACGATTGGGCGTGAGCCCCAGCAGACAGGGCGACGACAAAGGCGGTGGCGAAGATAGATGCTCTGAGTGTGCGAACGACCATCGGGTTTACGCTCTGCGGGGCTCTCTATGCCTTCGGAAAAACGTTAAGACGAACGACGCTTTGACGTGGCCGGAGAGACTCAAGGTTGTCTTCGGCCGCGCGGCGCGTTCCGCGCGGCTGAGGTATCACCTGAAGTTTGTCGGCACGCCGACTCTTAAAGCCAGACGTGATCTATACGCGAAGCTCAGGGAACACTGTAGGGCGTGTCGGGGGTGTTGATGAAATCCGAATTGCCCTTCTTCTGCGTGGGTGTCTTGACGATGACCACGTTCGGCTTGACCTTCTCGGGCGGACGCCTCGCGCCGGGTTGCGGCTTGAAGGCGACTTCCCGCGGCTCGCCCGTCCCGCTCCTGAGCTTGACCACGCGCGACCCGCTCCACTCTTCGGACAAGACCTTGAGCGAGAATTTTCCCTGTTTGCCCGGTTCCAGGGCAGCGGGTTCGACGGAGACCTCGCGCCTCTCGACGCTTCCGTCCTCCCTCCGCCTCAATTCGATTTCGACGGAGAGCTTTTCCAGTCTCTGCGACCCGATGTTTTCGACCGTGCCTCCGATGACGGCGTAGGGCTTTGCCAGCATCGCCTCGTCAACAAAGATGTTGGCCTCGGGCGTGGGAGCCGGGCGCGTTTGAGCCGTCTTTGGCCCGGAGGCTTCGGCTGATTTCGAAGCATGGGAGGCGTTCTGACAGCCTGCAAGCGCGCAAAGCGTGAGAACGGAGGTCGCAAAAAAAGGCGCTCCGGCAGCCACAAAAAATTTCTTAAGATAGAGCATCGGCAATTGCTTTTGGGGGAATTAGACTTACGGTAAAGAGTGAACGTTCAGCCGCCCGGCTACTCAAATTGAAGAACTTAAGCGCGTTGGCCTTCTCTGAGGCGCGGATGAGCGCCTGCCGTGTTCGGTTCCTTATTGCTCTCGGCCGGCGGGTGGGCCGCCGGTGACCTTCTCGATCAAGGCCAGAAGGAACTCCTGCTCCGCGGTTCCGCTGCTCCTCAACGAAAGCCACTCGGCGCCGAGCACGTTGTCGCTGCGTCCCTCAACACGAGCGTTGACGGAGACGTTCGAGTTCGAGCTGTCTATGGGCTGAATCTCGACGACGATGGTATAGCGCCCGCGTGTCCAGTTACCCTGGTCGGCGCGGGGCACCTCCGCGAGGCGATTCAGCTCGGAGGTCGTGACGACGGAGCCGCGTGTGAAGGTGTAAGGCTGGGAGACAAGGAGACCGGTCTCGGGCTTCGAGACCGTGTCGTCCACAATGAGCTTGCGCTCGCGCATCAACTCCTGCACGGCCTTGGTCAAGACGTCGTTCGGAACCTGAAAGCGGTAGGGGTTCGGGATCGGGGGCGGCACCTGTGTCCGACCTTTGCCGAAGTCCATTCCGCGCCCGACGCCCGTGTCAACCTTGCTGCCGTTGACGGCGGGCTGCCGGTTGTTACTGCTGTCGCGGATGCGATCATTCTGCTGATCAACGCCCTTCTCCTGCGCCGCACAGACAGAGGTCACGATGGCGAGAACCAAGATTGCGAATACAGGCTTCATTGTAAACCCCTTTGCCCTGAGCTTGCCTTCCGCGTTCGAAACGAGGGAAACGCTGCGAGCATAAAGCAAGGTAGTGTCGAATTCAAGACTTTGTGCCCGACCCACCTTCTTTGATGCAGATTTACGGCGAGGGGGACGGCTGCGTGTCTGTAAAAGTCCCTTCCGAGGGCGTCGGCGTCGCGAGCAGATTCGCGTTGCGGTTGCGCTCCCACTCTCTCAAAGCCTGTACGCCGCGCTGGAAGTCTGCGTCGGTGCTGTAGAAGTTGTGCGCGCCGTCATTCCGCGAAGGGTCGCGGACGTAGAAGAGATAGTCGGTCTGTGCGGGCTTGAGCGCGGCTTCGAGCGAGCTGAGACCGGGGGAGGCAATCGGCCCCGGCGGGAGCCCGTGAACCTTGCGTGTGTTGTAGGGCGAATCGCGGTCGAGGTCGCTCTGATAAACCTTCCCGTTGTTTCTCCACTTGCCGGCGGCCTTTGAGGCGTAGATGACCGTGGAGTCTATACCGAGCGGGATGTCTCTCGAAAGCCGGTTGTAGATAACGGACGCCACACGTGGGCGCTCCTCCGAAAGCTTCGCCTCGGTCTCGATCAGAGAGGCAACGGTGATGATCTCCTTCGGGCTTCGATTCGAGGGGACAGGGTTTTTGGACGAGACATCCGTCCAGACCTGCCTGAAACGCTTCACCATGGCGTCAACCACCTGCCGTGGAGTCGTGTCGGGCGGAAAGCTGTAGGTGTCAGGGAAGAGATAACCTTCGAGATTCTTCGCCGTCGGATCAATGTCTCGAATCGAGCTCGTATCCTCAAAAAGTTGTAGCGCCTCTTCGGTGCTTTGCAGTTTCAGCTCTGGAATCCGCGCGAGGAGCGCGGCGATGTCCCAACGCGTCCAGCCCTCGATGACGGTGAGGCGGCTCAGACGCTGTTCGCCCTCCTGCAACTTCTGCAAGACCTCAAGCGGGGAGACCGGGGAGGGAAAGCGATACTCGCCGGCTTTGAGACGCGGCCCCGAGTTCGTGAGACGTATGTAGAGCCGCAGCAGCCATCCACGTCTGATAACGCCGAGGGATTCAAGATTATTAATTATCTGGTCGGGACTGGAGCCGCGCGGGATGTCAATGTATTGGCTGCTTTGGGAGTGGAGAACGGGTGTCTGGAGGGTTTGTCTGGCCCACAGCAAGAAGCCGCCACAGGCGACAATGGTGAGGAGTAGGATGGAAATGATAAGTCTCTTAATTGTCATCAAATACCCTTGATGGTTTACGGTTATTCATGAACTGCGTCCGGCTTCGCGAATCCCGCGCTTTGGCTGGCAAGAAAGTCGCTCAATATAATCGAAGCCGCTTCACTATCCACTTTCTTTGCAATCTCCCCCACGTCCAGCCCCTCAGCCCGTAGAGCAGTCTCGGCGTCTTTAGATGTCAGACGCTCGTCCTGTAGATAGAGTGGGATTTTGAGGGAGAGTTCGAGATTGTGTCCGACGCGTCTGGCTTCGAGAGCCGCGTCGCCTTCGCTTCCGTCGAGACGGAGCGGCAAACCCAGGACTATACTTCGTACGTCAAACTTCTCGCACAAATCAGCCAGGGAGCCGAGCAGTCGCTTCCAGGGTGTGCGAGGGAGGGGTGGGAGCGTCCGTACGCTCAGACGCAGCTCGTCCGAGATGGCCAGGCCGACTCTTTTCGACCCGATGTCAATGGCGAGGACGCGACCCAACACGGTTCGACCTTCCTGACTCCTTGTTTGGTTAATGTTTCGGGCGTTCGAAGCTGGCGGGGAGTATAACGCAACCCCTAACATTTGTGCCACTTAGATGGCTTGCGCACCGTGTGCGGCTACTGTATCATCCGACCCGTGAGGGTTCGGACGGAGTCAACCCCCGGCAGGCTCCGGCGTTTCCAACGTTCAGAATGGGTTTCGAGGTGCTCGATGTCTTTTCGCAGTAAGTTTCTTCTCGTCGTTTTTTCCGCCACGCTGGCACTCTACGCGGTCGTCGGCGGGTGGATGTCTATCAACGCCCAGCAGCAGCAGAACGACCCGGGCGCACAGCTACGCATCTTCGAGAGCGTCCTGCGCCATATACAGGACGACTACGTGGACGAGCCCGACCTGAACAAGGTTCGCGCGGGTGCGCTGCGCGGTCTGGCCTACGGCCTCGACCCTTATTCGACCTATCTCACGCCCGAGCAGGTGAAGGGCTTCCGCGCGGGCAATCAGGGCAAACAGTCGGACATCGGCGCGGAGTTGTCGCAGTTCGCCTCCTACCTGTACGTTATCGCGCCCGTGAAGGGCGGGCCGGCGGAGCAGGCGGGGCTGCGGGCGGGCGACATCATCGAATACATTGACGGGAAGGCCACGCGCGACATCTCGCTCTACGACGCAAGGCAGCTCCTTAACGGCGCACCCGGCAGCGAGGCCAAGCTTCGCATCCTGCGTGCGGGGACGCCCCCATTTGTCCTGAGCGTGCGGCGCGGCGCGGTGCAGGTGCCGGGCGCGGAGGCGCGCACGGAGCCTGGCAAGATCGGCGTCGTCAAGGTGAACAGCCTCGCGGAGGGCGAGGCGGCCGACGTCAAGTCGCGTGTGCAGGAGCTGGTCAAGCAGGGCGCGCAGAAGATCGTGCTCGACCTGCGGAGCGTCGCGGGCGGCTCGCTCGACGAAAGTGTGAAGGTCGCCAACCTCTTCATACGCGAGGGCGTGCTGGCGCAGACGGTTGGCCGCGCGAACAAGCCTCTGAAGAGCTACCCGGCCGACCCGAAGGTTACGATTTTCGAAGGCCCGACGGTCGTCCTGATTGACCGCGGTACGGCCGCGGCTGCCGAGGTCGTTGCGTCGGCTTTCCTTGAGCACAAGCGCGGCGACGTCATCGGCGTGAAGAGTTTTGGCGCGGGCGCGGAGCAGCAACTCTTCACTCTGCGCGGCGGCGACGGGCTCCTGCTGACCACGACCAAGTGGGCGTCCTCGGCCGGCAAGCCTTTCCTCGGCGAGGGCGTGAAGCCTTCGGTCGAGGTCAAGCTCCCCGAACTCGCGGAGGCGATTGACCCGGAAGATTTGACGGGGAACGACGACGACCCCATCGCGCAGCCCAACGCGCCCGCAGACCGCAGGGAGGTCACGCCCGAGGCGGCCGTGCCCAAGCAGCAGCCCGAGGACTTGCAGCTCAAGAAGGCGCTCGAACTGCTCCGCGAAAAGGACAACAAGCCGGCGCAGACCCCGCAGCGTCCCTCCTAAGAGAAGGGAAGCCACCCGCATCAAGTCAGAAGGCGCGTGAGACTTAAGTCTCACGCGCCTTCTCTTTTATAACCCGACTTTCACCTCGCGACTCTTCAGAGGGGGATGTTGCCGTGCTTCTTCGGCGGGTTCGTGTCGCGCTTATTCTCTAAAAGCCTGAGCGCGCTGATGAGCTTCTTTCTTGTGAGCGCGGGCTCGATGATCTCGTCAATGAAGCCGCGTTCGGCGGCGACGTAAGGGTTGGCGAACTTCTCCTCGAACTCCGCGACGCGCGCACGGCGCGCGGACTCCTGCTCTGCGGCCTCGCCTATCTCGCGCCGGTAGAGAACGCCCACCGCGCCCTCCGCCCCCATCACGGCAATCTCCGCGGTCGGCCAGGCGAAGTTGACGTCCGTTCGGATGTGCTTCGAGGCCATGACGCAATAGGCGCCGCCATACGCCTTGCGCGTGATGACGGTGATCTTGGGCACGGTCGCCTCCGCGAAGGCGTAGAGGAGTTTGGCGCCGTGGCGGATGATGCCGCCGTGCTCCTGCCGCACACCGGGCAGGAAGCCGGGCACGTCCTCGAAGACGACGAGGGGGAGGTTGAAGCAGTCGCAGAAGCGTACGAAGCGCGCGCCCTTGACCGAGGCATCTATGTCGAGCACGCCCGCGAGGTAGGCGGGTTGATTGGCGACGATGCCGACGCTGCGCCCGCCGAGGCGCGCGAAGCCGACGACGATGTTGGGCGCGTAGTGCTCGTGGACTTCGAAGAAATAGCCCTCGTCCACGACGGCGTGGAGGGCGTCGCGTATGTCGTAGGGCTGATTCGAAGCTTCGGGGACGAGCGTGTTGAGCGACTCGACACGCCGGTCGGAGGGGTCGGAGGTCTCCAGGCGCGGCGCGTCCTCCATGTTGTTCGAGGGAATGAAGGAGAGCAGTTCGCGCACGAGCAGGAGCGCGTGCTCGTCCGAGTCGGCGGCGAAATGTGCGACGCCGGAGACGCTGTTGTGCGTGTCGGCGCCGCCCAGTTCCTCCTTCGAGACGTCCTCGTGTGTGACGGTGCGGATGACGTCCGGCCCGGTGATGAACATGTAGGAGGTGTGCTTCACCATCACGTTGAAGTCTGTGATGGCGGGGCTGTAGACAGCGCCGCCGGCGCAGGGGCCCATGATGCAGCTTATCTGCGGGACGACGCCGGAGGCGAGCGTGTTGCGCAGGAAGATGTCCGCGTAGCCGCCGAGCGAGACGACGCCCTCCTGTATGCGCGCGCCGCCCGAGTCGTTGAGACCGACGACGGGGGCGCCGACGCGCATGGCGGTGTCCATGACCTTACAAATCTTCTCGGCGTGGGTCTCGGAGAGCGAGCCGCCGAAGACGGTGAAGTCCTGCGCGAAGACGAAGACGCGTCGGCCGTCCACGAGGCCGTGGCCCGTGATGACGCCGTCGCCGGGGTAGAGTTGTTTGTCGAGCCCGAAGTCGCGCGAGCGGTGTACGACAAGCTGGTCGAACTCCTCGAAGGTGCCTTCGTCCTTTCCAGCACATTGGGATCCTAAGCTTAGAATTCCACGTGGACAAGTTGTC